>Ga0100401_1002458_pt1 | contig 14550 bp, 17 predicted proteins | sample CryGeymeta201525_FD_80421 | JGI IMG/M metagenome (GOLD analysis project Ga0100401, IMG submission 80421) | Groundwater microbial communities from Crystal Geyser aquifers in Utah, USA - Crystal Geyser metaG 2015-25 | ecosystem: Environmental > Aquatic > Deep subsurface > Groundwater | place: USA...
GTTACATTTGAAAGAATCGCAATTCAGATGGAACAACAGAAAAAATATTTACAAATTATTACTAGAAAACTTTAGAGAAAAACCTCTCTAAAGTATCCTAGACCCTACTATATTATGATCGGCTATTGGTAGGGTTTCGGTGATATTACCAGTTTCAATAATAGTTTCTCTAGTTTTTTTGATTAATTGTTTTAGTTTTTTTCTAGTGCTGGCTTTATCTATTAATTTTCCTCCGCCAACTGTTATTCCAGCGAGCGCCGTCAAACCGGCAATCATTTCTATTATTTGAAGTTCTGGAGTATGGGCAAAAGGCACAAGCTGTTGAGCTAATCCTAATAGATTATTAGAAGCAGCTTCAACCAATCTATTAATCACTGGCGTATGAGGATCAAGAGTGTTAAAGGCGATTACTGTCCTAGTTGCTAATCCAAGCAAACCGATCCCTATAATAGATGCAAGAGTGATTCTTTCCGCTTTCCTATTTTGTTCCATACTAACCATCCACTGAGGAACTGGGACAGATTGACTTGCTTCGGTGATTGTTTGTCTAGGCATATCTTATAGTAAATTATATCACAGATTAGGCTTAAGTGTCAAAAAGTGTGTTACTATAAGGTAATTCAAACTGCTATAATCCTCTAAAGTTATACATTAAATTATTTCTTATGTTTAATATATCCTCTTTTAAAAAACTCTAAGATGTCCGTTGTGTGGAGATAGGACTAGGCGAAACGGGAAGACAACTGCCGGTAAGAAAAGATTTTTCTGTACCAGTTGTCATTATTCATTTATACGTCAGAAACATATTCCTTTAAACTTCTCTGATTTTGTTTTCTTCTACGATTTTATTGTCAACAAAATCAATAAAATTGCTCTTTCTGAAGTTATATTCCTTTCCCGTAAATCCATCTGGCGAAAATTTAAATCTTTTTTAACTATTCTCCCGCCTCTTTTGACTCTCTGTTCTTAATTGACAAAAATGTCAATCCAAAATCAAATACTCACTGGGTTCTTGGAATTGACGGTAAATGGTTACACCGTCAAGGAGCAATTATGATTTACCGTGGTGTAACTCACAAAATTAATCTTTACTGGTCGTATCATTTATCAGAGTCATACTGGGCAATTGAAAAAGATTTTAACCATTTAAATACCATCCTTAAAAACAATCCGCCTGAAGGTGTAATCTCTGATTGGAAAGGAGCCATAGTATCAGCTGTTAATGTTTTTTTGCCACCTATCCCACATCAGCGATGTCTATCTCATGTTCAAAGACAACTGATGACATTTTTATCTTTAAGAAGTCCTATTGCGGCAACAAGAGAATTAAGGTTAGTTGCTAAAATGGTCACCAAAATCAACTCCTACGAAGAGAAAGATTTATGGGTAAAAGCAATTAACAAATGGATTTTAAAATATGATTTTCTTCTTAAAGAAAAAACTAAAGGAGTTGATACTAAAAAGAAATGGTGGTATACCCATGGGAACTTAAGACGAGCGGTTAAACTTTTAACATTTGACGAGAAACATTTGTTTGCCTATCTTAATTATCCATATCTTCCAAAAACCAATAATTCTATCGAAGGCACTAACTCACAAATCAAAACTAAACTATCCAACCACCGTGGAATGAAATCTCCTCAACAGGCAGCTTTTATTTTCTGGCTACTGACTTTTAGAAGAATTAAAAACAGGAAAGATTTAAGACAGCTATGGGATAGATTAAAACCTAAGATTTTTCGTTTTTAAACACACATATTGACACTTAAACTCACAGATTATTAATTTTGTCAAGTACGTACATGGTAAGCATAAGATCTTTAGCTTTAAAATTAATAATATTAAGCTAAAGATAATTGTGCACAAAATTAAACTATTTCTATGCACAATTTACCATTCCAACTGACACAACTGGGTAGGATTACCCGAATTCTCCTTAACACCTTAATGATTTTGCTACAATTAGTTAATGTCCTACACAAAACTAAAAAAATCCCATCTTATTCGTCATCATATTCAAAAAGTTACTTCGAGTGAATATTTACGCGTTTTAATTCTGCGCACGATCGGAAACTTTTTAATAATCTCTTCACTATTAATGATTGCCAAAACATTTTATTTGCCCGTACGTGAAGAAATAAGGTATTTTATTGATACAAAAATCCAAAAGAAGTATATCATTACTGACGTTAGAAATGCCGGAAAAATAACCATAGAACAGCCAAAAGGTTTGCTAGCCAAAGCCCTAAAGTTAAACAATGTTGAGCTTTTGATACCCCAAGATCCTCAATTTAGCATTGTCATTCCGAAGATTGGCGCCAATGCTAGAATACTTCCCAATATTGATACCGCAGATGAACATATTTATCTTACTGCCTTAAATAAAGGCGTGGCCCACGCCTTGGGGACGGCCTTTCCTGGAGAAGGTGGCCACATCTTTCTTTTTGCCCACTCAACCGACTATTTTTGGAATGTAGGCGCATATAACGCCATTTTTTATTTATTGAATAAACTAGAGGACAACGACCAGATAAATATTTACTATCAAGGTCAGCATTATCTTTACCGAGTGATAGGAAAGAGAATTGTTGATCCTTCACAGGTAGAATATCTGACCGGTAAAACCAACCGGGAGTTTTTAACCCTGCAGACCTGCTGGCCACCCGGTACGACTCTCAAGCGTCTATTAATCTTTGCCGTCCGCGTCGCCGATTAATTTAATTAAATTTAATTTCTTGTACTAAAGCCCTCAATATTGATTGTCTTTTTATTTAATACCAACGAGGTAAAGATCTGGTAGTTTGTTTGTCTCCGGATTAAGATTAGCTGAAACAATAATATTCCCGTCTGTGGTAATAATAAAAAAGGGTTTCTCGAATGGCCCAGAATATATAGTCTGTTTATTTACATCGTCATAATCTACGACAGAAAGTTTTTTGTCATCAAAAAAGACTAAATGTTTAGAATCTTGGTACCATTGAATAAGATTTTCACTTTCCTCGATTGAAAAATCAACACTGGAAATCAAATAATTTTTATCTTCTTTTTTATCATATATGAAGAGAGAATTATTTCTCAAAGTTCTATTTTCCTTGGTTTGATTCGCGGCAATAAGCGGAGGTTTAATGATGATTGGTATTTCGAGATTGGTTTTTGCCTGATAGAGCAATTTGGTTTTATCAGGAGAAAAACTAATAATATGGGAAGAGTCGCTGGCGATTTTGGCCATCTCTTTAGGAAACGTTTCCAGTACCTTACCGATCTCTTTGTTTCTTTCCTCTTCCCAAGCTGCTAGGAGAGTTTCTTTTGATAGAGTCACGTCAAATAAGTTTTTATTCTCATTATCCAACGAAAGAAGATAGGCTTTGTTATTATCTTGACCACTGTTAAAGTCAAAGATCGCTTCTTTATAATCGGGAGAGAAAAAAACCTCGGTATTGGTGAAATCCAGGTCATTAATCGGTAGATCTTTTTTCAAGATTAGTAGTTTTAAAGGCGGTAGTAAAGAAAGAGGTCTTTTAGCCGCTTCAAAAAGATAAATTCCATCCTTAGTTAAATCATTATTATCAGAAAAAATAATAATTCTTTCTGTTTGGTCGACGGCGATTATTTTCACCACACCCAGGTTTGTTAACGGTGATAATGAGGGGTTGAGGGGAAAGAGTTGAGCGTCAACCGTGTATACTAGTTCGCCTTGAAGTTTAATGCTTTTTGTCCAGGTGGTGTAACCGTCTTTTTTTATGTCAATCTGATAGCTGGCTGGTGGGAGAGTAAGATTAGTGTCGGTGACTCCTTTAAGTTGCCCGTTAATATAAATTTTTCCTGCATTGGGATTTGAGTTAATAGAAAGAATACCGGTAGCCGTTAGCGTTTTTTGTTTATAATTCCAACGATAGCCACGACCATAAGCTATTACTAAGCTAAGTAAAGCAACAAAGCCAAGGAAAATTAGCGGTTTAAATATTAATTTCATAATGGTATGAATTTGAGATCTATAATTTGAGCTTTGAGATTTTACCTGAAAATATTATACAATACTATTACTAGTCTGTCGACGGATGATATAATTTGTAATATTAATAATATAATTTGTTATGTTCTTTAAAAGAAAAATCGGTCTTGATTTAGGAACGGCTAACACTTTAGTTTATGTTGCTGGTGAGGGAATTGTTCTTCATGAACCGACGGTGGTTGCCTATTCTTTGGAGGATCAGCGGATCGTGGCCATCGGTGAAGAAGCTAAGGAAATGCTTGGTCGGACTCCGGGAACGATCGTTGCCTCACGACCGATGAAAGAAGGAGTGATCGCTGATTATCGAACCACCTCGGCAATGATTACTTACTTTTTTAAAAAAGCGCTAAAAGGGAGAGTTTTTTGGCCTCAAGTAGTAATCTCGATTCCAGGTGGAGCCTCTCAGGTAGAGAAGCGTGCTGTAGTATCGGCCTGTAAACAGGCAGGTGCATCAGACGTTTATCTAATTGAAGAACCTCTGGCGGCGGCGATCGGGGCGAAGATACCAATTTCTCAGGCCTCTGGCCATATGATCGTTAATATTGGTGGAGGGACGACCGAGGTGGCAATCATTTCCTTAGGTCAGTTAGTGGTTAACAAAACTATTCGAGTAGCTGGAACCAAGTTTGATGAAGCTATTCTTAACCATATGCGGAAAAAACACAATCTGATAATCGGAGAACCGACGGCGGAGAACATAAAAATAAAAATTGGTAATGCTTTACTTGGAGATTATTCAGCCGCTTCCGCCGAAGCTACGGCAGTCGAGGAGAAAACTATGGAGATCAAAGGCCGTGATTTTCAGTCCGGCTTACCCAAAATTTTAATTGTAGGGGAAAAAAGCATTAATGAAGCGCTACAAAAGCCATTAAAACAAATTTTAGAAGGGATTAAAAGTGTTTTATCCCAAACGCCTCCAGAGCTAGCTGCCGACATCGTTGATAAGGGTATTGTCCTAACCGGCGGATCGGCTCTCCTTACCAATATTGAACGTTATATTACTTATTACACTGGTGTCGCTTCTTTTGTAGTTGAAGATCCCTTATTTGCCGTTATCCGCGGCGTCGGGATGACGATTGAAAGTTTAGATAGTTTTAAGGAAGCGATTCGATAAGACCTGTAATAAGTCAAAATTAAAAAGTCAAAAATCAAAATTATAATTCAAAAGTAAAAAGTATTTATATACGACAAAATATAGTATTATTTAAAGTAAATTTAATAGATTTAATATAAAATTAACATTTAGATTTTCATAGAAATAAAAATATTAAATAAAAAATTTGAACAAAAATGACTTTTAACTTTTAACTTTTAACTTTTAACTTTTCCTATAATAAATATGACCTTTGTTAATAAAAATAAAATTCTAGGAATATTAATTACTAAACAATCTAAAAAAGATATCCTAGAGAAAATTAAAAAGTACTTTATTAACCCTAATGGTTTTTTGCATATTGTTTCTCTTAACCCGGAGAACATCATTATGGCTCAGGAGGATAAAAACTTTAAAAAGGTTATCGAAGCAGCCCAAATCAAAATAATTGATGGAATAGGGGTTGTTATAGCGGGACGAATACTAAAGATTGAACTAGAGCGAATAGCCGGTGTTGATTTGATGTTAGAGTTGATAAAGATAGCATCACAAGAACGCCTAAGATTGCTGCTCATTGGAGGGAAACCAAATTTAGCAAACTCACTTGCGAACTGCTATCAGAACCAATCCCCTCAGGCTTATTTCAAAGGAATCTATGGGATAAAGGATATTAAAAATCCCCAGAAAAAAGAAGAGCAAGAGATTTTCTCAATAGTCGCCGACTTTAAGCCCCATATTGTCTTGGTGGCTTTTGGCTCACCTGATCAGGAGTTGTGGTTATATCGTCACCGCGACCAGTTTAAAAATTGTCTTTGTATGGGGGTGGGTGGAGCCTTTGACTATTTAAGTGGTAGCATTATTCGTGCACCTGGATTTTTAAGAAAAATTGGTCTTGAGTGGTTATTCCGTTTACTCAAGCAACCATGGAGATGGAGAAGGCAATTAAGATTGATTAAGTTTTTATGGCTGGTAGTTAAGCAGAAGCTTGGAATTATCGAATAATATCAAATCAATCTAAAAATGAGAGGATAGATTAATAATGAAACAATTGAATAATAAAACCCGCCTTTGCCAAGGCTACGGCGGGCAAGCAATTAAAATTATTAAATATTTCTCCTTCTTCCAATATCCTCCCACTTTTGACGAGATTTACACCTTTTTTTCCAAAAAAACCTCAAAAAAGGCCCTTAAAACAGCAATTTTAAAATTGGAGCAACAGAAAAAGATAAAAAGAATTATAAATTGTAAATTGAAAATTGAAAATTGTTCGAGATATACTGTAGGGGAGTATACTACTCGCCCTCCGGCGAGTAAATTTCAAATTGAAGAATACAGAGAGAAATACTTTCGTTCAAAAAAGAAACTAAATAATTGGCGATTTAAATTATATATAAAACTCTTGTCTTTTTTCCCTCAAATTAAACTAGTTGGTCTTTCCGGGTCGATTTCGATGATGAATGCAACCGAAAATGATGATGTCGATTTATTTATTATTACAACGAACAATCGTCTGTTTACCGGGAGGTTGATTACCTTAGTTTTGGCCGAGACTTTAGGATTACGTCGCCGCCGCCACCTTGATAAACGATTGACCGACGACAATGTAACAATAGAACAATGTAACAATCTAAATAGAAATAAAGTTTGTCTTAACCTTTTTTTCGACGAATCCAATCTCGCTGTACCTAAATTTAAGCAGTCAGAGTACGTTGGTCATGAGGTGCTGCAGATGAAACCATTAATCAGTAAAGATAAAGCTTATGTAAGATTTTTAGAAGCTAATGGGTGGATATATAGATTGTTTCCGAATTCTAAATCCAAAATCCAACGCTCAAATATCAAATCAAATCCAAAGCTCAAGGTTCAAAAATTTAGATTTTTGATTTTGAGCTTGATTTGTCATTTAAATTTTGTCATTTGGATTTCCAATAAAATAGAATCTTCAGTCAAAAACCTTCAACTTTCCCTAATTAGAAGGCACCAAACTACTGAAATCATTACCGACACCCAGCTCTGGTTCCATCCCGAAGATTTTGAAAAGAAGTTGTCTATTTTATAGTGAGTATTGATTACTATAGGGTAAGATGATAAAATTGGTCCTATGGCAGAAACTGAACCTATTCCACCAAGTAGAATGCGTAATATTTGGGAGGTGGCAGAGAGCAGTTTTATGCAAAGACTTCAGGATTCAGGCACCCTTCTTTTCCAGTTAGAGATAATCAAAGCTATTAAAGAGGTTGGTGGACAGGTATTGGGTAAAAATATAAGAGCAGTGGCTGATTATAACGGTAGACGTCGTCCTGGAACAACGGTCACTCTAACAGATATTTTAGCCGAATATCCCACCCTATCTACAGCTCTAAGTGAAAGTAGGATTACTGAAGATGAAATAAGCAGTGGCGCAAAACATATTCATTATATCGATGACCCAGCCGGATTAGAAAGTACAGCATATTTATTACCAGCTCATCTTAAAACTGGAGACGGAGTTCTGTCTCTTACACCGGAACAAAGAGTTAATTTAGATAATGTTGAGTTAAAAGAGATATCTTTAAGAGCTGATGAAATTGATCCCGTTATAAAAAGTAATTGGAGGTTGTGGAATAAATTAGCTTTTTATTTTCAGTTAAAGATAGATGAAAGAATTAGTACCGCCGAGGACTTTCTAACTTTAGCAGAAAAAAACGGTTATACGATAGTATTATTACGATGTGCCAGGCAAGCATTTAATTTTTGGGTGAAAGAACCAAGATTAATAGACCATAGTGGACGTGATCTTGGAGGAAAGATTGAAGTTCATGGTGTCTCCTTATTCCAAGGAGCAACGACGGAGTTTCCAGCGCGGGTGATCATAGGATATTATGTGTCGCGTATATGGTCAAAGCGAAGCATGCTAGTTGTTAATGAGAAACTAGAAGAGTTAAAAGAAGCAGTATAATAATCGCTTATCAAGCAGAGTCAGCAGCTATGAAGAATCCGTTTAGTGGAGGATTGGTTTCTGGAGGTTAAATTTGTTCAAATTAAAACAGCCTTCCTTGATTAGATACAGGCAAAAGCGATGGATTAGCGATGGCGATCTGCCTAAAAGCCTCTTCATACGAAGGCGCTCCATTGGCAAGTAATTGATCTAATAATGAAAGATACGTTTTTATTGATAATCCTCGTTCATAAACTTCCTTATAGTTTCTAAACCGTCCCTGTGGAATTAACTGGTCGCCAAACTCATCAGGTCGGCCCCCTCACAACTTCTCAACAACAGCGCAGGGAACGATTTTTAATCTTGGGCCAAACACAATCAGCATTCTCGATAAATGTTCGACGGTTGTTTCATCAGGAAGTATAAAACAATTAGTTGGAGCGCTCGTTCGAAGTTTGTTACTGAAAATATAATAATAAGCCCGATAGAATATTGACGCTTTAGCGTGAAGAACATCGGCCAAAAAAACTATTTGATCATCGTAATAGGGGGGAGGAATAAATACAGGGTTACCCGTTTCTCTAAAAAGTACCAACTGATCAAGAAAATATTGTAACTCCCCTTGTTCTCTTAGATCGAAATTTAGAGGAAGTGGATTAATATTTTTTTGTTCGGGTAACCAAGGTAAATATACCTGTCCTAACATGCGGTCATCTATTAGGTCATTTTCCAATCTGACTATCTCTTGACTCATAAACTAGACAACATTATATATAATATTTTTTAATGAGTGAAGTTACTAGTATTGCTGAGAGCTCTTTGACAGATCCGTTTTTAGAAAAAGCTTTGGCGGCTAACTTTTCTAACGTCGTTTTTTTCCCCAGCGCATCGGCACTTGAGTTGATGGTAGGATTCTATGTCGACGTTTTAACCAAAGGAGAAAAAAAAGCCTATCACTGGGTTTGATGCAGCGGGATTTTGTTACCAGTAAGACAGTTTTTCCTTTAGAAGTAGGGCGTTTTCACAAACGTTTGAAAAAAGCCGGTTTTCCTTTAGCCGGATTAGATATTGTTAAAGATTTCCGCAGCCAATCTTTCCAGATAGAAGATTACGGAAAGATGGTTAGTGAAGAAATGACAAAACTAGCAGAAAGAGACAATTTAAACATTGTTATTGCCAATAGTGTAGGAACAATATCTACTTTACTGGCCGTTGCTTCGAAGATACAAAAAGCACGTCAAAACGGTTTTAACTCCCAATTAGATAACCTTCCTGCCGAATTCAGATTACCGAAAATGCTCATTTTAGTTGATCCGATCTTTGACGGTTTGACAACCGTAGCCCAGACATATCTTGAAAAGTTAAAGGAAATTTACCACTATAAAGATATTCCTGGCCTAAAAGAACTATACGCCGACTCAGAATTTCTTTCTCAGTTCAGGTGGTTGATTGATGAGGTAAAGGATGATTTGTCTTTGACTGTTTGTTTAAACGGTCAGGCGGGAGAAAACTTCGTTGCCTGCCCATTTGCCGCAGTGAAAAAAACAAGGTTTGACGCGCTAGCAAAAAAATTAGGAATAGATCGGAGGATTGAAGAAGAATTTGCCGTAAATCTTCAAGGTAATGATGGTATGTGTAGAGAGGGGACAGTCAAAGCTTTTTGGCCTAAAAGTAGATGGCTCAAAAGCCCTATAAATAAAATAGGAGGCGATTTAATGTTAGCTTTGTTTAAGAAAGCGAGTAAATTATCTGTAAATCGGACGTGAAAGTTTCTTCAAGGCAATAAAAAGAAGCAGTGAAATGATTGATTCGAGGAGCTAGAGTGATTATAAAGACAAAAATAGCTTCATTATGTATTATTTTACCATTTCAGTCTCTTTTCAGGAAAAGAAGAGTATTCTTAAATAAGAAAGGAGATGATTATTTATGATGAATAATAAACATTGTTGCTATTGCCATTGTAATTCATTTTCACGATTGACACGGTTATAGAATTAGTATTTAATTGTCTTATTTATGAGAACATATTCTATGACCGATACCATTAAGTTATTCAAAGAACGAGAGATCGATCTTTTTACTCTTGACGATTTCGGCCGATTACTTGACATCAAAAACCAAAACACTATTTATAAAAAAATTCAACGCTTGGAGAAAAAGGCCATTGTCAGAAAACTTATCAAAGGAAAGTATTGGTTTAGTCTTAGTCGCTTTAATGATTTCAAAACTGCCAATTTTTTGTTTCAACCATCATATATTTCTCTTGAGTCAGCTCTATCTTTTTACGGAATTATCACTGGTTTTACTTATAAAATAACTTCCCTTACAACTAATAAACCACGATCGTTTATTTTTGATAATAAAGATTTCTTTTACAGTCACATCAATCCGGATTTTTTCTGGGGGTATGAGAAAAAAGAGGATTTTTTAATTGCCGAAAAAGAAAAAGCCCTTCTTGATTTTTTATATTTTCATACCAAAGGATTAAGAACGCTTGACAAGGAAGAAATGGATTTTTCAGAAATAAACAAAAAAAAATTGATTGTTTATGGAAAAAGATTTGAAAATAATAAACTATTAAAAATTATTAATGAAGAAATTTTATGATTACAAAAAAACAGGCGGAGGATTTGGCAAAATATTACCAGATTGACGAACTCACCATTATCAGAGAATATCTGCAAATTTTATTTTTGAGCTATCTTTACAAAGAAAAACAGGCTGATAAAATTTATTTTAAAGGCGGGACAGCCATAAGGCTTCTTTTTGGCTCCTCTCGTTTTTCCGAAGACTTGGATTTTTCCACACCGCTTTCAAAAACAGAGATTAAGAAAACGATAAAAATAGTCGAAAAATCAATCCAGAAAGAGCTTCCCGGTGTTAATATTTTTCCCCTATATACAGGCAAAAAAGGCTTGCGATTTCGATTAAAATACCAAGCGGATGATTATAAATACCCATTAGTTATTAGGCTTGATTTTAACGAAGTTAAGAAGATAGGGAAAAAGAAGCTGACCCCTTTAGTAACAAAGTTTCCGATCGTGATTTTTCCACTGATAATTCATCTTACAGATACGGAGATCTTAGCCGAAAAACTCTGTGCTTTATTAACTCGAGGAAAAGGAAGGGATTTCTATGATTCTTGGTTTTTACTGGAAAAAAGCATAAAGATTGACACCAAGTTATTAAAAGAAAAACTAAGAGAAAGAGGGAAAAAATTTAAAAGGGAGAAGTTCTTGAAAAAAATAAAGACCTATCCTCAAAAACAGCTTGTTCGGGATCTTTCCCAATTTTTACCCAGACCGCAAAGAAGAGTTATTACCATGTTAAAAAGCAGTTTGGAAAAGAGTATTTCTAGGAAGTTATTTAATGATTAGTCCAATAATTAATCCTCCAATAGCTCCAATGTCAATAATCAGATTCAATAACTTTCAACGCCCTTAAATAAACATTTTTAACGCCATTATTTTTTTCATTCTTGATTATTTTCAAAAAAATCGGCAGCAGTTTTTTTCTGGTTAGGGAATTATACTTGGCAATCTCGGTTAAACCATAAGCAGCACACCATTTGACAACCGTGCTTTCTTCTTTTGTATTAGGAAGAAGCTTGGAAATGGCTATCTCAACTTTTTCTGGATATTTTTTAGCCAGATTGCCAATCGCTTCCGGCACACCCCATTTAACTCTCGGAGCTTTGTAGTTGACATATTTAACGAGAGTGTCAATATATGGCGCAAGAATTTCCGGGCTTTCTGCCGAAACATGTTTCATCACATCAGCACAGGTGCCCTTATCTACATCAGAGGCGCATTCGAAAAAGTTAATAAACTCCTTGACTGCAATTTTCTTTTTAATTACAGCTTCAACTAACTTTGTCTGTTTTTCCTTGGGCTTAAGCGTCGATCTTAAGATTTGTTCAATTTTATCCATGGATTAATCAATCTGTCCAAAAAGCACCACATAGTTTTTTCCGTAGGCTTTGGCGTATTTCGGGCAGGTGGTGTAGGAAAAATAAAGTTTTTCCAACTTTTGATCTTTACTTTTGACATATTCTTCCATTTCCTTTGCCCATTTTCCTACGTTTTGGTATGGTCCCTCAAAGACTTTGGTTAAAAAAGTTCCGGAAAGAGTCGTCATCTGGGCACCGGGAACATCTTTTGAAACATCAATATAAATATCACAGCCCCAGAGAGATTTTTCACAAAAAAATTATACCATAATCACAATACTAATAGTAATTGCACACCGGGGGTGAGGCTAGGTATGCTATTAGGAATTACTATCTGGGGTTGGTGACAGGGGAGTACCCTGCGGATTTAATGGCCAAAAAGGACTTTTTGTTGGTGTTCTTGTTAAAGTTGGTTTAGGTGGATGGGTTGAGAAGTCCCAGCTGTCTGCTTCGAGCCAACAATCATCTACTAAAATTTCTGGAACTGGATCGTCATTGTCAGTTTCTTGAACAATCCAATATCCTTCAGGAACACTGCATTTTCCAGCTGAATTTGCACCTCGAGCTCCACCTGGTTTAACCCAAATAGTATCTCCCTTGTTAATAATCTCATAAAGATACGGTATACCTTTACAAGCTAAGCCAACTATGGCAATCATTATCATCGCCGTCCCCACTCGAATTATTCGACTTCTTAAAGTTTCTTTTATATTAGGCATATTACCATTATACTATAAGATATTAAAAAAACAAGTTTTTCTAAATAAAATCCTTACCTTTTAAGGTATAACAAATAAATCCAATTATTTTTAGTTATTCTAATTAAATTAATAGTATAATATTTGAAGCGTAGGACGAGTGGCGGAATTGGCATACGCGTACGCTTCAGGAGCGTATCTCGCAAGAGGTGAGGGTTCAACTCCCTCCTCGTCCACTCGTTTTTAAAAGGAGAGGTCGCATAGAGGCCCAGTGCAGAGGTTTGCTAAACCTCCGTCCCGCAAAACGGGACACGCGGGTTCGAATCCCGCCCTCTCCGCCAATTGGGAAATGTTTCTGTTGGCTCGCCCTCTGCGAGGGCTCGCCAGCCGATTTTAAGCGCAAAATTGAATTTTTTGTCTTTGCCCCGCTGTTACGGGACTCACCAAAAGCGGGCTTCCTTCATTTTTAATTGGACTAATTTCATAAAACTTGATAGTATTACATTGAAAGGATAGCATATCACTTACATACTATCAAATTAGTGATAATATGGCAATAGAAATCAACATAGGCGAGAATATAAAAAAGTACAGAAATAAGCAGGGATTATCTCAAGAGGATTTTGCCAAGAAATCTGGCGTGAAATATACTACTCTTACAAAGATTGAGAGTAATGTTATTTAAAAGCCGTCTGTGTTTATTATGGCAAAATTAGCCAAAGCGCTTGGTGTTAATATAGAAGATTTAATAAAATAAAATTATGGAAACACCATTTGAAAAACCACCAATTGAAACAGGGAATCCACTCCAGCCAGAATTGACACCTCGCCAAATTTACGAAGAAGGCCAAAATCTCGAACAAGCTGGAAATAAACTGGGTGCCGCGGCTCAATATGAAAAAGCCGGATACCCACATTTAGCGATTGGGATTTATGAAGAAAGCGACGACATCACTAAAGCTTATGAAATCGCAAAAAGAAGTGGGGATAATTTTACCGCAGACCGCCTAGCTGACAAGTACAACATAGCGGGTCATGAATTTACTGATTTTCCTCCTGCTAGAGGTCGCGATTTCAATGAAGTTATGGTAGTCGCTTTAAAAAGTCGTCTCCAAGAAGGCGCGACCGCCCAGCAACTTGGATTTTCTGGATTCAAGGATAAAATTGTTGTGGACATTGGAACTAGAGACGGCAGATTTGTACCTTTATTTAGAGACTTGGGCGCAAAAGAGGTTTTTGGAATTGATCCAGACGGAGATGCTTTAAGAGAAGCAGTAGATAGGGGTATCCTCGACGAAGAACATGCGCTTCCGGTAAAGTTGCAGGATTTGCCCGAAGCAATGCGTGATAAGTTTGAAATTGCGACCATCTTCAATTTTAATATGCCACGCACGGAGCAAGATGGATTTTTTCAACAACTCTACGAAAATCTTCCAGAAGGTGCTCAAATTGTTATGACTTTTGCAGAGGATGAAATATTACAGAATGCTACACCGATAATGCAGAAATATTTTATTGTTCGATCAACCAAGCTTTGGCAAAAGAAAGAAGATTATCCACACAAAAATTTAGTTGTTTGTATCAAGAAGCCTAAAGAATTTGCCGCCAGAGAACAAAACCAAGTATGATTTTTTTCGTGGGCTAAAGCCCACAAAAAACTTGAAATCGTCCAATCCGAAAAGGTCGCTTCTGCGGGCGGGCGGAAGGGGGGTGTGGGGGGGAATTCCGCCCGCCCTACAAATTTTGGGCGAAATCAGTTCGAATTTTTTCGAACGCACACCGCTATACCAACAACTTAATTAAATAAAGGAGAAAAATATGACTGCCCTATTTTCAAAAATTCAAAATGCAAAACGAAAAACGCAAAACGAAATAATAAGA
>Ga0100401_1002461_pt1 | contig 14541 bp, 10 predicted proteins | sample CryGeymeta201525_FD_80421 | JGI IMG/M metagenome (GOLD analysis project Ga0100401, IMG submission 80421) | Groundwater microbial communities from Crystal Geyser aquifers in Utah, USA - Crystal Geyser metaG 2015-25 | ecosystem: Environmental > Aquatic > Deep subsurface > Groundwater | place: USA...
AATGCTTTCAGCGCAGCCTCGCCGCGGATCACCTGCGCGCCTATCTGAAGCGGCTTCCCGATTTCGACGACGTCGAAGCCGAGGACCGGGCCATGGCCCATGCCGCGGCGCATCCGGGCCTTATCCCTGCCCTTGGCTCCTTCCTGGACTGGCCCTCGCCGGACCGCGCCGCCCGGCTTCTGATTGACCGCCACCGCGAAATCAACGGCGATCACTACGAGTTTCTGGTGCCCGCAGCGAAGGCCCTGTCAGCGCGTCATCCGCTGGCCGCCACCCTGGCGCTGCGCGCGATGATCGACTTCACGCTGAACGCCGGAAAATCGAGCCGCTACCAGCACGCGGCGCGGCACTTGGCTGAATGCGACGCGCTTGCGACTCAGATTCATGACTTCGGTGATTTTGAGAGCCACGAGACGTACATTGCGCGACTGCGCAAGGAGCACGGCAGGAAGTATGGCTTCTGGCTGAGCGTCGATGGAAGATGACGTTTTCGACCTGCCCGAATTAGGGTGCCGTGCGTGGCAGCCGTTGCGTCGGCACAGGGCGGTGTTGCGAACGCGACGGGCGTAAGGCGGCCATTTGGCATGACTTTGGTTTTTGTTCTTGCTTCGCAAAAACGGCCAGTCAGTGGAGGGAGAGGTTGCCGTCGAAGCATCTCTGGCTGTGCCGCACAGCGACTCAGACACATCCCTCTCAGAAAGACGAAGTTCGGCTAACGCTTGAGACAGTTACATGTCTCATTTCTCTCGCCTTGAGACGATTTCATCCTTCTGGGCAACCCTCAGAAAAACAGTCCTAGGTTCTGTCGCTAGCCCTTCGATAGCATCGCCGCAGGAAAGGGAGGACGTTATGCAGCCATCGAAAGCCACACTTGGCTGGATGTACCACAACATGGTCACCAGCAGGAAATTCGAAACCATCATCGAAAAAATCTACATGGAGGGCAAGTCGCCGGTCTTCAACATGGCCAATGGCCCGATCCCTGGCGAGATGCACCTGTCGAACGGTCAGGAACCGGTCGCGGTCGGGGTGTGCGCCCACCTGAAGCCTGAAGATATCGTCACCGCCACCCACCGCCCGCACCATCAGGCCATCGCCAAGGGGGTCGATCTGAACCGCATGGCGGCCGAGATTTTCGGCAAGGCAACGGGTCTGTCGGGCGGGCGTGGCGGGCACATGCACCTGTTTGACCCGGCCGTGAACTTTGCTTGCGCCGGGATCATTGCCCAAGGCATGGGACCGGCGGTCGGGGCGGCGCTGTCGCGCAAGATGCAGGGCAAGCCCGGCGTGGCGGTTGCCTTCATCGGCGAGGGCGCTGCCAACCAGGGTGCGTTTCACGAGGCGATGAACCTTGCCGCCGTCTGGAAACTGCCGTTCATCTGCGTGATCGAGGACAATGCGTGGGGCATATCGGTTGCCAAATCGGCGGCAACGCCGGTCAAGCGCAATGACGTGCGCGCGGCGGCTTACGGGATTCCGGGTCACTACGTCGAAGGCAACGATCCGTGGAAAATCTATGATGTGGCGGGTCAGGCGATTGCCCGCGCCCGCGCCGGTGAAGGCCCGACGCTGATCGAGGTCGAAACCTACCGCCTGGCCGGGCACTTCATGGGCGATGCCGAGGGCTATCGGCCCAAGGGCGAAAAGGACGCACTGTTCGCCAAGGATCCGATCCCATTGATGCGCAAGCGGCTGGAGGCGGACGGCACCTTTACCGCTGCCGAGTTGACCAAGATGGAGGCAGAGGCCGAGGTCAAGGTGGCAGCGGCGATCAAGTTTGCACGCGAGGGCGCCGCCCCGAAACCCGAAGACGCGTTGACCGCAGTTTTCGCGTGACCGGAACAGGGAGAAAATGAAATGACAATTGTAAACGAACGCAAACTGACGATTGCCCGCGCGATGGCCGAAGCCATGGCGCAAGAGATGCGGATTGACCCTGCGGTTTTCGTGATGGGCGAGGACATTGCGCAACTGGGCGGTGTCTTTGGCAACACCCGCGGTCTGGTCGATGAATTCGGCAAAGACCGCGTGCGCGACACGCCGATTTCCGAGACCGGCTTCATCAGCGCCGCTGTCGGCGCGGCGATGGACGGCATGCGCCCGGTGGTCGAACTGATGTTCGTCGATTTCTTTGGCGTGTGCTTTGACGCCATCTACAATCTGATGGCCAAGAACATCTACTTCTCGGGCGGTCACGTCACGGTGCCGATGGTCTTGATGACCTCGACGGGCGGCGGCTATTCCGATGCCGGGCAACATTCGCAATGCCTTTATGGCAGCTTCGCGCACCTGCCGGGGATGAAGGTGGTCAGCCCGTCGAACGCTTATGACGCCAAGGGTCTGATGACCGCCGCCATTCGTGACAACAGCCCGGTGATCTTCATGTTTCACAAGGGCTTGCAGGGCATGGGCTGGCTTGGCACCGAGGCTGCGGCCAACGTCCATGTGCCTGAAGACGCCTATGAGGTCGAGATCGGCAAGGCCGCCATCGCGCGCGAAGGCAGCGATGTCACCATCGTCTCGATCGCCATGGGCGTGCATCACGCGCTGAAGGCTGCCAAGGTGCTGGAGGCTGAAGGCATCAGTACCGAGGTGGTGGACCTGCGGTCGCTTGTGCCGCTGGACCGCGACACGGTGCGCGCCTCGGTGCGCAAGACCGGGCGGCTGATCGTGGTGGACGAAGATTACCACAGCTATGGCGTCTCGGGCGAGATCATCGCCACGGTCTGCGAGGCGGGCGACATCACGCTGAAAGCACCGCCCCGGCGGATCGCCTACCCCGATGTGCCGATCGCCTATGCCCATGGGATGGAGCAGTTCTGCCTGCCCAACCCCGAAAAGGTCGCCGCCGCTGCGCGCGAAATCTGCCGCACCGCCGTTCCGGCCTGACAGTTTTCACCGGTCAAACACCACCAGCCGCCGCCCCAGCCTTGGGGCGGCCCCAGAAAAGGTATGCCCATGACAACCGATATCCGTATTCCCGAAGACCTTTACGACGGCGACGAAGAATCCGTCATTACCGCCTGGCTGGCCAGCGATGGTGCGACGGTAAAAGAGGGCGCTCTGATCGCCGAAATCATGACCGCAAAGGTTCAGAATGAGATGACCGCCCCGGCTTCGGGCAAGCTGACCATCCTGAAACAGCAAGACGAAGTGGTGGCCAAGGGCACCGTGATCGGCCAGATCACATGACCACCCCAACCCCACCCCGCACCGTGGCCCTGCGCGGGATGCGCGGGATGATCGCCGACAAGATGGCGTCGTCGTTGCGCGACGCAGCCCAACTGACCCACCACGCCCGCGCCGATGTGTCTGCGCTGGTGCGGGCCAAGGCGGCGCTGGCCGGGGGCGGGGTCAAGGTCTCGATCGAGGATCTGCTGATGGCCGCACTGGTGCGGGTGCTGAAGCAGCATCCCGACCTGAACGGCACGCTGCGCGAGCGTGAGGTCGTGCTGCCGGAGGCGGTCGATCTGTGCGTGGCGATCGCGCTGCCTGGCAACCTGCTGGCGGCCCCGGCGATCTTTGGCGCGTCGGACATGACGCTGCCCGAGTTGCGCGCGGCGCGGCAGGATCTGGCGGCGCGGGCCAAGATCAACAAATTGACGGTGCCCGAGATGACCGGCGGCACCTTCACCATCTCGAACCTGGGGCTCAGCCGGGTTGAATTCTTTACCCCGATCCTGAACACCCCGCAAATCGCGATCCTCGGAGTGGGCTGTGTTGTCGATGTGGCGGTGCCAGCCGATGGCGGCGTTGCGTTCCGGCCGATGACCGGGCTGTCGCTGACCTTTGATCACCGGGCGGTCGATGGTGCCCCTGCGGCCGATTTCCTGACCGCGCTTTGCGTCGAAATCGAAGGGTTTGTGCCGTGATCGTGGTGCCGTTCCGGACCGCTGCCGACGGCATCGCGCGTGAGCGGGCTCTGCTGGAGGCGGGAAAACCGGCGGTGCTGTTATGGCAGGCGCAGGCCGATGCGTTGGTGGCGCCCGAGGCTTGGCTGCGGCGTGATGGCGTGCGCGCGCTGGAACCGGGTCTGGCCCGGTCCGGCTGGCCGCTGCTGGCGCGCGGCAGCGGCGGCGGCCCTGTGCCGCAGGGCCCCTGCACGCTGAACCTTGCAGTGATTGCGCCACTGCAAACCGGCACCGGTATCGAACACGGCTACCGGCTGATCTGCGGCGCGGTGGCCGAGGCACTGACCCGGTTCGAGATTGCCACCGACACCGGCGCTGTGTCGGGTGCCTTTTGCAACGGCGCTTGGAACGTGACGGCGGGGGCGCGCAAGCTGGCCGGAACCGCGCAACGCTGGCGCACCACGCCGGGCGGGCGCATCGGCCTTCTGCACGCGGCGATCCTGATGACACCGCCGCCCGACACGGTCTGGTCAGCGCTGGCCAAGCTGCACCGCGCCGCCGGTCTGACACAGGCACCGCGGCCCGAGGCCCATGTGGCCCTGAGCCAACTCATGCCGGAAACGATGCGCTCCGCCTCTGTGGTGGGGGCGCTTCTACGGGCGGTGGAGGACCGTCTGTCACGACTGCTGTCTGGAGAGCAGCAGGCGGCCTGAGCCGCAAGAGGTAACCATAAGGGAGGATACAAAATGTCGATCACGTTCCACCGGATCCCGCCATCGGGGCCGGATCATCTCGGCATGAGCCGCCGGATGTTTCTGCTGACCACGACAATGGCCGGCATCACCACTAGCATGATGCTGGGCAGCGCGGGTGCCGCTTTCGCAAGCCCCCTCGACGCGGGGCAAAGCGCCATGTTGCTGCGCATGGTGCAAGACATCTACCCACATCCCGGCCTGCTGCAAATCTCGCACTATGAGTCCATCTCCGGCACCGTGATCAAGGGTGCCCAGGACAACGCCGAGACGGCAACTGCATTGATCGACGGTTTGGGGCGGGTCAACGCATTGGCACAAGAGTTGTTCGCAGTGGATTACGTCGATGTCGCGGATGCCGACGCGCGCGAAGGTATCCTGCGCAAGTTCCAGAACGAGGGGTTCTTCCAGGGTGTCCGCTGGACCGCCTACTTCGGCATCTACAACAACAAGGAGGTCTGGCCGCTCTTCGGCTATCAGGGCTCTTCGGTCGAGCAGGGCGGCTACCTCGACCGCGGCTTCTCCGACATCACTTTCGTGCCACAAGGTCCGACGCTTGAACAGCGTCTGGCCGAAGTTCAGCAATAGGGGAGGCCGACATGGCACAATTTGATTTGGGCGACGACGGCGTTGTCGTCATCATCGGCTCGGGCGCGGGCGGCGGCACGGTCGCCAACGAACTGGCACAAAAAGGCATCAAGTCGGTGGTTCTGGAGGCTGGCAAACGCTTTGGCCTCGAAGACATCGAAAACGACGAATGGGCGATGTTCAACAAGATCAGCTGGCTTGACAAGCGCCACAGCGCCGGCGGCTGGCACGGCGCGGTCAATCACCCGACGCTGCCCACCTGGATCGTCAAAGGGTTTGGTGGCTCGACAGTTCACTGGGCCGGGGTGGCGCTGCGCTTCAAGGAGTACGAGTTCAAGACGCGCACGACTTACGGGGCGATCGATGGGGCGAACGTCGAGGACTGGCCAGTCGATCTGGCCGAAATGACGCCTTGGTATGAAAAGGCCGAATTAAAGATGGGCGTGACCGGCAAGACCACCGGCATGCCGCACCTGCCCTGGAACAACGGCTTTCGGGTGCTGGCCGAAGGCTGTCGGCGGACCGGGCGCAGCGACTACAACTCTGGCCCGATGGCGATCAACTCGGTCGAGCGCGACGGACGACCGGCCTGCCAACAGATCGGCTTTTGCATGCAGGGCTGTGCGATCGGGGCGAAATGGTCGACCATGACCACCGAACTGCCGCGCGCCGAAGCGACCGGAAATTGCGAAATCCGCACCGACTGCATGGCGCTCAGGATCGAGCATGACGCGGCCGGCAAGGTGACGGGCGTGGTCTATGCCGACAAGGACGGCAACCAGCAACTGCAAAAGGCGCGCGTGGTCTGCGTGGCGGGCAACACCATCGAAAGCCCGCGGCTGCTGCTCAACTCGGCCTCGCCGATGTATCCCGACGGGCTGGCCAATTCCTCGGGTCAGGTCGGCAAGAACTACATGACCCACACGACAGGCGGCGTCTATGCAGCCATGCCGGAAAAGGTGCACATGTTCCGCGGCACCTCGGTCGCGGGCATCGTCGGCGACGAGGTTCATCACGACGCCTCGCGCGGGTTCAGCGGCGGCTACTACCTCGAATTCCTGTCACTGGGCCTGCCCTTCATGGCGGCGTTCCTTGAGCCGGGCAATACCGGCTGGGGACGCAGCGTTTCCCGCGCGCTGGAAAGCTACGACCGCATGTCGGGCGTCTGGGTTCTGGGCGAGGACCTTGCGCAGGAGCGCAACGCCATCACCCTGCACGACAGCGAAACCGATCAGTATGGCCTGCCGGTGCCGATCGTGTCGAAGACCCCGCACAACAATGACTACGCGATGACGGCGCACATGTACGAAACCTCGGCGCAGATCTACGAAGCCGTTGGTGCCACCGACGTCTACGAGCTGCCATCCTATCCGGCCAGCCACAATATGGGAACCAACCGGATGCATGCCGACCGCGCCAAGGGGGTGGTCAACGGCCATGGGCAGTCGCATGACATCGCCAACCTGTTCGTGTCCGATGGCAGTCAGTTCACCTCTTCGGCGGCCTGCAATCCGACGCTGACCATCGTCGCCCTGGCGATCCGTCAGGCCGAGTATATCGCGAAAGAGATGAACGCGCACAGTATCTGATCCGCCCTTGGGCCGGATCGGACCTCAGGCCGGGCCGCAAGGTCCGGCCTGATTCAATCGGAGCGGTGCAGCTTCTGTTCGGCAATCCAGCGGTTAAGCGTTGCGCGGCTCTTACCCAAAAGGCGCGCAGCTCGGCTGATGTTCCAGCCGGTGCTGTCCAGCGCTTCGCGCAACACGTCGTGCTGCGTTGCGGCTTTGGCCTGCTGGCCAGTCATCCTGACCCGTTCGGGCAGGTCCAGCAGATTGATCCGTGTGCCATTGCCGCAAATAGCCGCCTCGCGCAGGACGGAACGCAGCTCGCGCAGATTGCCGGGCCAATCATAAGCCAGCAACGCCGCCCGCGCCGGATCGGATAGCGAGAGGTTGTTTGCGGTGTCGGACAGCACTTGATCCACAGCTTTTTTGAAATCGCGCAGCCTGAGCGGCGGCAGTTCCACGATGGCCTGCCCCGCCAGATGCAAAAGCCCCGGATCAACCGCCTTGTCCGCGCTCAGGTCTGACCAGCATCGTTCACTGGTGAAGAACAGATGCGGGCACAGGGCCGCCTGAACCGGCCCGCCATCCGCATCGGCAAAACGCCGCAGGAACCCGGCAAGCTCGACCTGAAGATCGGCGGGCAACCTGTCCACATGGTGCAGGATCAGCGACGGCGGGCAGTGTTCCACCGGGTATTCGCACAGGAACCGCAGCCCTTGCAGCATCTCGGCAAAGTCGTTCGCGGTCAGGGGCCGGCTGCCGTCGATGGTTCGGGTGAAGGCCGACGTCAGCCCAAGATCCTCTTGCAGCGCCTCGACAAAGTCTGCCTGACCCAGCCCGGTCTCGCCGCACACCAGCAACGGCACGCAATGCGCCGCAAGCTTGCGCGCGCGCTCGATCAAGGCGGGAAGCGACGCACCCTGCTCGGCCAGCGCGGCCAGCGCACGGGCGGGTCGGCTGTGCAGCGCCCGGACGCGATCCGGGATCCCGCCGATCGACACCAACCGTCGCGGCAGCACCATCGCCGGGCCGCGCAGGGTGACGGTCGCGCCCTGTATGTCTGACAAGTGCCGCCCTTCCAGCTTGCGGTGCGCCTCGGGGGCCGGGCCATCCTGCCACAAGGGCAGGCTGGACAGAATGGTGCCATCCTCTTCGCAGGCCACGATCGTCTCGAACCGGTGCATCCGGTCGGCGCTGCGCGAGATCAGCCGCGCCGTCATCCGCTCCTGATAAAACTTGCGAAACAGCCGGGCCTGAAACCTTGTGCCCGCGATCCGCAGCACCTGTTCGCACCAGGCGATTTCCTCGGCGCGGCGCCGCGCCGAACCGACCAGCGTCAGCGTGCCGATCAGGTTGGCCTTCGCATCGCGCAAGGGTGCGGAACTACACGCAAAATCGTGGAAACAGGAAAAGTAGTGATCCGCCCCTTTTACGGTCACCACTCGGCCCGTCTGCATCGCCATGTCGATCCCGTTGGTTCCCGCCGTGGTCTCGGCCCACAGCCCACCCATGCCCAGACCGAAGCGGCCAAATTCCTGCGCGTCGGCATCGGGAAGGTAGCTTTCGACCACGACACCGTCACCATCGCTGATCAGCAGGCAATAGCGGCTCTTGTCCGGCAGGATCGAGGATTTGTCGAGTTCGGGCCCGCCGCCGACCAGATCGAGAAAACGCTCACGCCGCTCGGCAACAATGTTTTCCTGTAACCGCATCACCGGTTGGGCGGACCGCGACACCAGCTTGTATTCAGCAGCACATCGATGCAGGGACGCGTCCAACAGCGTGTTGAATGCGTTTGACAAATTATCACCGAACTGTCCCGGCATATTTCATTCGCCTCTAGGGAACTCTACGCAATATTGTTACACGAGACCCGGATTTGAACCAACAAATGTTTTTGTGCTCTCGTTGTGGATTTGGTCGTTCCCCTCCAACCCCAACCGCCCGGACCCGAACGATGCCCGATCCGCAAGAAAATTGCCATCGTGAGTCCAAAATCCTCCCTGCATTTCGGCTGTATGTCATGCTTTTGGTGTCGGTATTGTCCGCTGTCAGATCGCAACATCAAGCCTCGCCTCGGCAGTCTCAACATCGGCAGCCAGAGCTCGGTCTTCCGCCGCGCGGTTTCGGGTTTCGGTGAAGTTCCTCAACGAAATGGTGAACTTGACGTGCGAAACGGGCGGCATTGAGCCCCGCACGCAGAGCAACGTCGGAGGGCATCGCGATCTGCCGCCTCTCGGTCTGGCGGTTTCTGCACCAACTTGGCCTGACACAAAAAAAGAGCTGCAAGATGAACCATTTGTGCGCAATTGTTCCAGACGACAATGGCGAGTGAGCAAAGGCGGCCTGAGTGTCAACCGGCCGTGCATCCCATTGCCGCTGGATGTCTCACGATACGCCTCGCTGCGGGGAACCTGAACGGCTGGTTCGGGGGAGCGGCCCGGCAATGAGTTCGCAAAACCGGTTGACACTATGGCCGGTAGCGATCGAACGAGGTGATGAGTTCATGCTACCGGAACATCAACCGTTGGCCCTGCGGAAGCACAGTGGAAGCAAGAGGGAGAGGTTCATTGCGGTTTCTTGCGAAATCCCTCGTAGGGACGTTCTGCGGTCGGGGGCGGCAAGCCACGGAAAACGCGAAGGATAGCGCGGTTCTGAGGGATTGTTCATGGTTCGTTCGCCACGGCTCATAACCTGAAGGTCGTAGGTTCAAATCCTACTCCCGCAACCAAAAACTTCGACTTTACAGTCGCTTAGAAGCCGCCCTAACGGGCGGCTTTTTGCGTTCGAACATTTCGGAAGCACTACGGAAGCAAGAGGGTGCGAAGTCCTGCGTAGCAGCGTGGAGCGGCTTTGCTCTGGAGGCGGCAACGTCTTCAGGGGAAATGCTAGTAATTTGGATATGTTTGAGTATGCGGATTGCCGTCCGCTGTTTCGCCACAGCCACGAAGAGACCTCCGTCGTCAGAATGGGATTTCGTCGTCAAAATCGATGGATGGCTTCTTTGGTGCAGCATCTTCGGTTGGAAGACCGGGCGTTTCGGGATCGTTATGAAACACATTTTCACTTCGACTGTCGAGCATTGTGATCTGACCCGTAAATGGACGTAAGGCCACCTCGGTCGAATATCGATCACTTCCGGATTGATCCTGCCATTTGCGAGTCTCTAACTGACCCTCAATGTAAACCTTGGAGCCCTTGCGCAGATACTGTTCAGCCAGACTCACTAGCGGTTCGGAAAATATCGCCACCGAATGCCATTCGGTACGCTCACGCCGTTCGCCTGTATTCTTGTCCTTCCAGGTTTCCGAGGTGGCAATCCGAAGATTGCAGACCTTTCCACCATTCTGAAACGTCCGCACTTCTGGGTCGCGCCCCAGATTGCCGACGAGAATAACTTTGTTGACGCTACTCATTGTAGTTCCCCTCTTTTGTCCTGGCTACGTCGATATTTACCAAAGCATGCAATTAAGTGATACATTGGACGTTGTTAAACTCCTCGACACTGCGCTCATAGAGGCTGTGGAATCTGAATACTCGAGATTAGAATTTCAAAACTCTTTCTTCGATGGCCGTTCTAAATCATTGACTCATAGTCGTTATCACTACCTAAATCTGGGTGATTTCTTGTGATAGATCGAGCTTCAATTGCTTTCATTCCCCAGTTGCCTCGCTTCTTATCATAGCTTGCAACTGCGATGCCTTCGATCAGGTCGCCCGTTTTGATGTCTGCGGCCCTAACAATATTATGCGGGATGAAAATGTCGCTAAGCGTAAATCCAAATCCCTTATCGGTTATCTCCACGGTCTCATGAAAAGTGCGACAGACATCCGTTGCAGGGGGCTGATCTGTGCATGAAATGGTAAGGATGCGCGTGCGCATGCCGTTTTTCCCGCGATGCCGAGCCAGACGAACCGAGACGGCTTCACCGATTCTCGCCTCGCCAGAAAAGTCTGCGATTGGGCAGGTACCATCGATGTCGCGAGCGACGACGACGTGAAGCAGGGATCTCTCATGGTTGATGTGGTCGATGACCCCGATCCGTTCGGCCGCGACGTCCATGGGCATACCGTCTGGCCGAGGGCGAAAACGGTGGATCGTAGCGCGCCCTGGTTCGGTCTTTGACATCTCATACTGCACCAGAACAGGCGCTCCGACCTCTAAATCTCTGATGTCAGGGTGGTTACCGGGCAAGCTCAGCTCCAGCGCAAATGGACTTGCCCGCACATAAATGCGACGCCGTTTCCGTGGCTTTTGCCCGTCCTTGCCTTCAATAGTGAAAATATCGCCAAGAGAAGCATCCGTCCAAGGAAGATGAGAAAAGAGAAGCGCTTCGGCCGCTTCTGTATAGCGGGCGTAGAAAGTGCGATCTGTGGATCGTGGACTGACGTCTGAAAACCAAGCACTTTCCAACATCGCCTGTGCTTCGCGTGGAATATTGTAACCAGCACGTGTTTTATGGGCTAGAACGCGTTCGACTTCGAAGCGAGCCTCAGCAGGATGGCTTGTAGCCAATAGCGACGCAAGCTTCAGGCGGACCTTGCCAACGAAGTCGTCGTCCTGAGAACAAATCAATGCCTTGGCATAACAAGAAAGACGCAGGTCGGGATCGTCCTGCACCAGATCGCCGATCAGATCCCAGGCCCAGAATTCAGTAGCCTTCTCGCGAGCAAATTCTATTGCAACCGCTCGCGCTTCATCGATTCGTGAAAGACCGCGCAGAAGCTTCGCAAGATTCAGCTTTAGCCAGATGTTCTCAGGAAAGCGGCTTATGGCAGCCTCGACGTGGGGCAGGATGAATAGAAGATCCTCTGTGCGGTTGCTATCCGAAGCCTCCGAAGCGGCAGCCTGAACAGCACCTTCAGCAAGCGACGGATAAACCTTGCCGTCCTTTCCCGTCTGTCGCGTGAAATCCTCATCGCTGAACTGGTCAGGATTCCACAGGCGAAGGAATGGGAGCACCTTGAGGTGGTCCCCTTTGGTCAGCCGTAACGCCTGACGCAGCATGAGGCTGTGCAGAAGATCGGGGCCTCCAATGTCCAGCTTCAGGTAAGTGTTTAGATGCCTCTTTACGCGCTGCACGATTGAAGATGAGAGTTCGTCGTCCTGCTTACCTTCAAGTTCGCTTTTGATCAGGCGGTAGAGCTCCCAGCCCCAGGACTTCCGGTCGTCCGGCTCCAATTTTCCGCTGGCATGGATGTCGGCGTAGATCCGCGCGGCCTCCTCGTGCTTACCCTGCTTGCTCAGGATACGCGCAGCCTGCGTGGCGCGCCGGTCGGGGTCCGCAAGAGCCAGTGCTTTCCCGCGGTGCTCTGTCAACATTTCATCGGTGGCTGGAACTTCTAACCGCCGCAGCTGGTCCAGATAATCGGACAGCTTCTGTCGGTTGCCATCAGCGGAGTGTTCTTTCACCAGCGTTATGAGGCACCACGCATAGGCTGCGCGGTCAAAATCATCAGCCTCAGGATCTGCGGTACGCTCCACCGAAAGCACATAAGCTGCTTCAAGCTGACCACTCTTCCTCAGCTCGGTGACCTCTTTGGAGCGATGGTTCCAATTGCCGTCGCCCCGGCCTCTGCGGCTGGCAATGTCACGGATGATACTCATGGCTGCACCTTGAGTGTCAGTACTGTCACGACATCATCCTGCAGTTCCGCGAGTGATTGCGCTGGGTTGGGCGATGGGTTGACAGGCATGAACCTGGTCAGTTGGTTCTTGCCATTGTAGAAAATATCCACCGTGACCGAGTCCGATCCGCGCGCGAGAACGTAGCGCTGGCTCCAGGCATGTTCTTTGAGGTTAAGCACTCTAATGCCCTTTTGCGTCAGCACGGCCACTAGGCGATCATGGAAATCCTTTAAAAACGGACGGTCCGGGGCGCTCCCTCCGGCCGCGCTCGACCCGCCATCTCCGGGTTTCTGCCCAATCAAGTTGGCGAGGCGAGCCATGATCTCCTCCGCGAAGCCGTCAGGCCTGTGGCAAGTCACACCAGATACCGTCCAGTTTCCCTTATAGCCAATGTCGATTCGAACAGCATCTCCGCCGCGCTTGAAGAAGTGCGCTTCTCGGTACTGGTGGTGAGCAACGTCCTCGATCTCGACGCCGGTGTCATCCAGCCGGTTACGGATCTCAGTTTGGAGCCAGGCGCGGAACACGGACTGTGGCGAAGCAGCACAGGACGGAGACCCGTTTGGTTCAGGCGGCTTGCCGCGCTGGTTAGATGGCCCCGGTTCACCGCTTGGCTGGACAGGTTCAGCGGAAGACGGTGTGAAGCCGGTCCCAGCCTGCTGCAACCTTATTTCCGGGGGGTCGACAAGATAGAGCTTACCGCTGGTCCGGGTCATCGCCGTATAAAGCCAGCGGAAATAGTCCGACGAGCGTGGGTTCTGCCGGGTTGCGCAACTGACAATCACATGGCTCCACTCGCCGCCCTGCGCCTTGTGGCAGGTAATGGCATAGCCAAACCGGAGCCGAAGCGCGTTGAAATACGGATCTGAACGTAGTGCAAGCTGGAACTCGTCACGCTCCTTCTTCCGGTCGATATGCTTATGGCGCTTAAGAAAATCCACGTAGAGGGCGCGCTGCTGCGCCGATTCCAGACTCGCGTCGTCGCCGTGCAGAAAATCGTCGAGGATCTTGGCCTTCAGGATCAGATCATCGCCATCCGGTTGCGGCAGAGCAACCATGACGTCCCTGAAATTCAGCGCAATATTAACGGGTTCCGAAATGTCACTATTGCCAATCTTCTGGAGCAACTGCACCGACCGCCGCTCGACCGCCGTTTCAACTGAATCGATCCGGAGGATTTCACCATTGGCGACATAATGGGGCCCGCAAAAGCCATTGGCAGCGACGATAACGCTGTCGCCGGCGGCAACAGTCGTCTTCCCCGGAAACAGCACCGTCCGGATCGCGCGGTTGAAATTGGCAGCCTCGGCATTCGAGTGGGTCACGATGATTGGCGCCTGAGGGCCGCGACCCTCGCGGACCTTTATGTAGAGCGGTGTGACGCTGTCCTTGGGAAGACGGATGACATCATCGTCGAATACAAAGGACAGGCTGCTGAACCGACCACTGACGACGCCGTCACGCAAGGGCATGACATTGCGTATTACCGCGCTGTCTGCCTTCTGGCGGACAATTTCGGTCAGCTCATAACTGCTGGCATCAAGGCCGAACGTCACGCGCAGGTAATCGGCGTCGAGCGCCGGAGAGGTGGACATGCCGACAGGAGGCAGCTGAGCTGGATCGCCGATGAAAATGATCTTGCGGGCATTGCCCGCATGGGTTGAGCCCACGTGCGCGATCAGGTCCTGCAGCAGGTGTCCGCTGCCAGACCGGAAGAATTCGCTTTCGGAATACACATTCGAAACGAGCGAAGCTTCGTCTATGATGGCAACTGAATCGATAGGGTCCTCGTTACTCCGGACCTTGGCGATCATCTTGAAGGTAGCTGACCCATCGTCGTCATCTTCGGTCTGCTCGGCCATGTCGCTGTAGTTGTATATCAGGCTGTGGATCGTGCGTGCTGACTGTCCCGTTTTCTTCGCGATCACCTTGGCCGCCCGCCCTGTTGGAGCGGCGAGCGAGAACATCCGCCCTTGGGTAAGCAAGAACTCGGCCAAGCCGCCGGCAAGGAACGTCTTCCCCGTTCCCGCATAGCCCTTAAGCAGGAATACCCGTTGGGTGTCGTCTGAGAGAAAACCATCGAGCGCCGCGATGCAATTCTGTTGGTCAGTCGTGAGCTCCTCCTCAAACATATCCCGCAGCGACATCCGTGTCCG
>Ga0100401_1002472_pt1 | contig 14512 bp, 11 predicted proteins | sample CryGeymeta201525_FD_80421 | JGI IMG/M metagenome (GOLD analysis project Ga0100401, IMG submission 80421) | Groundwater microbial communities from Crystal Geyser aquifers in Utah, USA - Crystal Geyser metaG 2015-25 | ecosystem: Environmental > Aquatic > Deep subsurface > Groundwater | place: USA...
CCACAAATCTGCGTCGGAAATCCGCTCAGGAACGGTTGTTTTTTGGTCACACAGGATCTAACAAAACCTGCGGATTTCCGGCGACTCTTTTATCCCGAGATCCGGCTTAAAACCGCGCCATTCGGGTCAGATGGTGATCCGGATTGCTCTTCAGTGTAACGAGGCGGATGCCTATCTGATCATGGACGACGACAACCCGGCACCGCGGTTGCTGACGCGTCCGGGTGAGGGGATATACAACGACAACGCCGGAGCGGTGGCTTCTAACAGCCCGTTTCAGGCGGTTTGGCTGAGTGAGGAAGAGCGGAACGAAAGGCTGGATGAAGTTGTCGCGCTCGGGCGTGAGCGCGGCATTAAGATGCCGGCACCGGTGGTCTTTGAAGGCAATGCTCCGGCGGAGTTGTTAGAGAACGAGCTTTTCGAGGCTGCGCTTGCGAATCCTGCGACGGGAAAACCGAAGATTGCGAGAGCTTGGCTGGGCGCGCCGAATTCGATCAAGGGGCCGACTGAGGCGGCTTTTGTCAAACAGAGTGGTTCGAACCTGCTGATCGTTGGTCAGGGTGAGGAGCGGATGAAGGCGCTGCTGGGAGGCGCGCTCGTTTCGATGGCTTCGCAGTATCCGAAAGAGGGAGTGAAGTTCGTGGTGCTCGATCCGGAAGGGGATGAGGGATATCTGGCCGATGTGGTGAAGCTTCTGCCGCAAGGCGGGGAGGTCCATGTGCCGGGTGATCTCGATGCGGTGATGGGCGAGTTGGCGCAGCGGATGGAAGCCGGTGCCGGGGATGATGTGTTCGTCCTTGTTAGAGACTTGCAGCGTTTCAAATCACTGAAGCCGGAGGAGGAGTTCAACTTCTCTTTTGATGATGCGGGTGGCGGCGAGAGCCCGTCGAAGATCTTCCAGAAACTCGTGACGGAGGGGCCGACGGTCGGGATGCACGTGCTGGTAAGCGTCGATACCTGGGGGAATGTTGGCCGCTGGATTCCTCGGAAGATGCTGAGTGATTTCCAGATGCGCGTGCTCTTCCAGATGAGCGGAAACGATTCGGCGGCGCTGATCGATACACCGGCGGCGGGGAATCTCGGGCTGCATCGGGCGCTGCTTTACAACGAGGCGATGGGGAGCTTGGAGACTTTCCGTCCGTATGCGCGAATCGAGCTCGCAATTTTCAAGGCTCAATTCTCCAATTTCAACACGGAGGAAGCTTGAGGGATTTGAATGGCGATGAGGCTGGAAGCCCCAGCCACAAAAAAGGCCGCCGGAGTCCCACGTCCGGCGGCCTGTTATTTGTCAAAGATCCCACACCCATGGGAAAGTCGACTGTGCTGTTTTACCCTTACATTGAAGCCGCATGACACGGCGTTCATGGTCATAGACCCTTAGGGAATCCGGATGTTCAAAAGAATTTAGGATTTTTTTAAAAAACTAATCAAATCAGGGATTGAGCTGCTTCCAGAAGAGGTGGCCGGCGATGGAGACGCCGATCACGGCGACGATCGTGCGTACGGCGGCGGCGGGGATGCGTTGGGCGAAGTGGGAGCCGAAGAAGTATCCGGGGATCGATCCGGCGAGGAGAAAGCCGGCCAGTCGCCAATCGAGGGCGCCGGCGGCGACGAACCAGACGACTGCGGCGGTATTGCAGAGCAGGCCGAGCAGGGCCTTGAGGGCGTTCATGCGGTTGACGTTGTGCAGGCCGAGAACGCCGAGGCCGGCGAGCATCATGATACCGATGCCCGCGCCGAAGTAGCCGCCGTAGATGGCGACGCCGGATTGGAAGACGAGGCCCCAGGATTTCGGTCGGTCAGGTTCGGGGGATTCGTGTTTTTTGAGCCATCGTCGGATCGGGCCATTGAGGAGGAAAAGCAGCGTGGCGAAGAGGAGCAGCCAGGGGACGGCTTTTTCGAAGACGGATTCAGGGAGCTTGAGGAGCAGCCATGCGCCGAGTCCGCCTCCGAGGAGCGAGACGATGCCGAGGGGGAGCATCCACTTTTTAACCTCCATCAGCCATTTGCGAAATGCCCAGACCGAGCCGGGTTGGCCGAAGTAGAGGGCGACCGTGGATGTGGTATTGGCGAGGACAGGAGGGAGACCCGCCGCGAGCAGGGCGGGAAAGGTGAGCATGGTGCCACCGCCTGCGACGGAATTCATGACCGCGGCAAAGAAGCCGGCGAGGAGGACGAGCCATTCGGCAGTGGTGGGCACGGGGAGAGGGGAAACTTTAAAATCGAAACATGAAACCTCAAACAGAAGGGATCCGAGCCAAATCTAGGGCACTTGCGCCGTATCAGACGACTACCGCGTGCAGTGCGCCGTGCTTGGTTGGTCGGAAGCGTCACTCAGACATTTGATTAGCCCAGCCAAGCCATCGCCCTACGGCCGCTTCTAGGCTCGTGCCAGGTGCTTGATGCAGAACTGCGACCAAGTTTCGAGGCGATCGAACATCGGTCCAGCGAGTTCGCTGAGCTCGGTGAAGGTCAGGTCGGCGAGGGCGTCTTCGTTCGATTGGACGTCGTCGCTCTCGAGTTCAATGACGTGGACGATACCGAGATGGACTTGACCGACGCTGTTCGACTCGTCGTTGAGCAGGGCGATGATTTCGTTGGTGTGCGCGACTTTGAAGACGAGCTCTTCATCGAGTTCGCGTTCGACAGCGGCGAGGTAAGCCTCGGGGCCGGTGCGTCCGCCGCCGGTGTCGACTGGGTTGATGTGCCCGCCGACACCCACGGAGCGTTTGGCGTGGAGACGGGCTTCGCCACCGGCTTTGCCGCGTGTGTAATTGAGAATGCGTGACCCGCAACGGATCACGCAGTAGGGGATTAGCTGCTTGTGGCTCGGATCTTCCTCGGCCTCGGCGCGATCCATGAAGAAGTGATTCGAGGGATCGAGCAGGCGGTCGATGGCGGCATCGATGTCCCCTGTGCGGATGCCTTCAAAACTGCCGATTTCATCGAGCAGAGAACGTGGGACGACGAGCACCTCTTCACCGGCATATTTGGACATGCGCGGAGCCTCTGGACTCAGGAAAGCAGAGTCCAGAGGAAAGAAGGCCGATCAGTTCTTGAGCTTCAGTTTCTCCAATTTGGGAGAAATGACGGCGCGGCAGTAGCCGTTCGTCTTGTTCTGGAAGTAGAAGTCCTGGTGGTAGTTTTCGGCCGGGAAGAAGGTCTCGAGCTTGGTGATTTCCGTGACGATGGGGTCCTTGAAATCCGCTGCTGCGGCCTTTTTGGATGCCTCGGCGGTCTTCTTCTGCTCCTCGGAGTGATAGAAGATGGCCGAGCGGTATTGAGTGCCGACGTCGGCTCCCTGGCGGTTCAGGGTGGTCGGGTCGTGCAGAGCCCAGAACCATTCGAGAAGCTTGGCGTAGCTGAGCTTTTTCGGGTCAAAGACGACCTGCACGACTTCCGCATGTCCGGTCGTGCCGGTGCAGATCTGCTGGTAGGTCGGGTTGTTGACAGTGCCGCCCATGTAACCGGAGGTCGAGGAGTAGACTCCATCGATCTGGTCGTAAACAGCTTCGATGCACCAGAAGCATCCGGCTCCGAGAGTGGCGACTTCAGCTCCTTCAGGGACTTTCGGGAGGGCGGCAGGTTTCTTGTCTTCTTCTGACATGGCGTTACAGGATGAAAGGATCGCGACGGCGAGGAAGGACAGGAGTGGTTTCATGAGATTGAGAGGCACTTGTCTGGGAGCGTATTCCCCGTGCACGCGACTATAGTATCGAAATCGATCTGGTAAAGGGGCGGATGCCAATCCTTGCTGTTCGGCTCGCTTGCCGTGCTGATGCGGAAATTTTCGTAGCGGGCGGAGCGTGTGAATAGGTGGCGCAGGCCGATGCGTCCCTTCCTTGAAGTTAGTTCTTCGAGCTTCCAAAGCGGAGGAAGCGTACGGGGTCGGTGGTGTCGGTAAGACGGAAGCGGAGTTCGACTCTTGAATTGCCTAATTCTGTGGCATCGAGAAATTCCAAAGGGTCGAAGGTCCAGGTTTCGAGGTCGGTAGAGGTGGAGGGGTAGGTCGTGAGATCGTTGCGGTCGGTTAGTGCGGTGAAATGATAGACGAGCTCATTTTCCGATAAGCCGATGCTGCTGAGGTCCTCAGTAGAAAGTGCTCCCGATGGGCGCGAGGCCGGATCGAGCGCATCGGTGCCGGCACCGTATTCAAGCTCGTTGGGGCTGCCGTCGTCGTCGGCGTCGTCTGCGGGGTCGGCGAGCGGCGGGTTACCGGCGGCCCAATCGGCATAGGTGATGCCCGGGCGCGTTCCCTGGACGCCAAGATCGGCGCTTAGTTGGCTGACGACCGACGGGTTCCTTGCCGAAACATCTGCCGTTTCGTAGCGGAACGAAGAGAGGTCGTAGAGGTCATTGTCGCTGCCGAGATTGATCAGTCGCCAGTCGAGGGTGCGGATGGTGGTCTGCGCTCCGAAGCGCGAGTAAGCGTGGCTTTTCCCGGGCGAGAAGGGGTTGCGAAGCATCGGGACGAGCGATGAGCCCGCAGCCGAAGGGGGTGGGGTGAGGCCGCAAAGTTCCGCGATGGTTGGATAGATGTCGATCGTTTCGACCACACCTTTGGCGGGAACCCCAGCGAAGACTTCCGGACGGAAGGTGGTGGGAGGGCGGATGATTAGTGGGGATTCGAGGGCGCGTTCGAGGACTGCGTGTTTTCCGATGGTGCCGTAGTCGTCGAGACGCCAGCCGTGGTCGCCCCAGAGAACCACCACCGTGTTGTCGGCAAGGCCGAGGGCATCGAGTTCGGCGAGCACCTTGCCGACCTGAGCATCGACGTAGGAAACGCAGGCGAAGTAGGCGTGGCGGAGTTGGGAGCGATCATTGCGGTCGGTGTAGGCGTTGATTTCAGTGGAATTGGTGGTCGTCGACGAGTTGGCACCGGTGGGTGGGCCGAGCGGGCTCGGTGCAGGGAGGGTGGCGGGATTGTAGAGGTTGAAGTAGGTCTTGGGCGCGTTGAAGGGGAGGTGGGGTTTGAAAAAACCGACCGCCAAGCAAAAGCGGGTGCCGTCGTCGGCGAACTCGCGTAGTTTCTCAATCGCAGCCTGCGCCATTTGGCCGTCTGGGTAGGCGTCGTCCGGGAGGCTTTGACCCGCATCATCCACACCGCTTTCCCATGCGGCAGAAACGTTTCTCACGCGGCCGGTGCCGTCGGCGTAAGCGAAGAGCGGGTAGCGCTGGGCGCCCCATTTGTCGTGACCATAGAGGATCTCGTCCCACGAGAAACGCATGTCGGGAACGGTGGCAGAACTACGACCGATGTCGTAGGTGCCAGAGTCGTTCCAGCGATAGCCATCCGGCTCGTGGGTGATCTTTCCCATGGAAACGGTGTGCCAGCCGTTGCGACGCAGCAGCTCGACCCAGCTCTCGGGTTGGGCTGGCTGACTGGTGGGCATCAGATTGAAGGCGCTGTTGTCGTCGCTTGATGAGGTCGGGCGGAGGCCGCTCAGCATCGCATAGCGCGAGGCCCCGCAGGTCGGCACCGCGACGTAGTGGTTGCGGAACAGGCGGCCCTGACTGGCGAGGGAATCGATGTGAGGGGTGACCATGTGGCTTTCGCCATAGCAGCCAAGTTCGGGGCGGAGGTCATCGACGGCGATGAAGAGAACATTTGGCGGTGCAGCGGTGGCCAATGTTGCGCCGAGTAGGAAGGGTAGGATGTGGGCTTTCATCGGGCGATCTGAAGCGGATCAAGAGTGGAAAATAGTTGCTGGCCCATTGAGTCAGGGAGCGGAAGATCGTTTGACGCGGAAGAAGTGAGAGGCATCTCCGGGCGCTGGGGTGTAGGTTAGGAAAATAGACGCACCGTTACCGATTCCTGAGTTACCTTCCGACCATTCGTCAGCCAAGAGGCTGTCGCTGTTTTCCAAGGTGTAGAGAAATCCGGGTAAGGCCTGAGAAAGGGTGACTTGAATGTCTCCGTTTTGCAGCCATTGCAGGGTCGTGGTGCTGGTGAAGGGGATAAAGTCAATGAGAGCCCCGGCCGAGGACTGGCCTAGCGCTTGCTGGCCGAGGGCGTCGAAGTGCAGGTTGTCGGATTTGATCCCGAAAGAATCAGTATCGATCAAAGCGACGCGTGCATCCGCCCCCGCGACGGCGGTCTGGGCCGTCCTGACGGTTTCAAGTGGTTCGGCAGCGATGTTCGTCTGGTGGATGGAAAGTCGACCGACGATGAATGGAAGGTCGGCTCCATAGGTGGCACGCACGTCGGCGATGAAGTTGATCAGGTTTGCCTCGTACTGGTCTTGATAGCCGCGCACGGCATCGGATTCGCCCTGCATCCAGACCATGCCTTGAAGGTCAAGAATCGCACTTGGGTAGGCTGCGGCGAGTGCGGCGAGACCTTGTTGGACGGTCTGTTGGAAAGTGACATATTCGGGACCATCCCCCGCAGTGGAACCATCGCCGCCCGCCTTCCACTGGAGTTCCAGGTTGGTGCCGCCATTGGCGTATTTGATGATCGCCACGCGGGTGCTGGGTTCGTGCTGCCAGAAGTCCGCCATGGAGCGCCCGAGGGTGATTTCCGGACCAAACTGTGAGGTTTCGCTCAGGCCTGGACGGAGGCTTGTTAGATTAGCGGTGCCTCCTTCGACCTTATAAAAGAGATCCACATCGGTTTGTGGCGCTTGAAGATTGATCGGGCTGCTTGGGAGTTCGGCCGAAATGGCGCGACCGTCCGCATTTGACTGTCCGCCCAGAAGAATCACGCGCAGCCGCTCGACGACCACGGGGGGTTCCGGGTCGGCGGCTGTGAAGAGCTCATGCACTTTTGCGGCATCGATCGCTTCGTCGAAAATATGGAGTTCGTCGATTTGACCAAAGAACGAGTTGTTGATCGTGGCGGTTCCGGCGCCGACATGGGTCATGGTGATGTTGCCGGGGAATGACTTGCTGCCCAGGCTGATGTTGTCCCTCCAGACCTCGACACTCCCCGCGCCGTTGTAAACCACCGCCCAGTGATGGTAGGTGTTGTCGTCAACGATGCGGTCGTAGTCCGTGGAGGTTCCCGTGCTGTTGCGCAGGCGGAGCCCTTCCACCGAACCGTTTGCAGGGTTGCTCGGAGTCCAGACAAAGTCATTGGAGTCGGCGATGGTGCCGGCGATCATGCCCTGGGCGTCTGCAGCCGATGAACTGCGTTTCCCCCACCAGGCCATCGACCACGGGGTGCTTCCATTGAAATTCACAGGGCTCGAGAAGCTCAGGTGTTCCTGGATGCCAGATTGGTCGAGATTGAGAGCGCCGCCACCAATCATGCTCTCTCCCGAAGCGGAGGTGATGTTCGGCGCACCACTGGAAATAGTGAGGTGATTGTTGTTTCCCGAGGCATCAGTAAAGTCACCATCGAAAGGGTAATAGGCGAGCAAGCCAGCTTCGCTGCCTGCGGCGCTGAAAAGAAGAAACGTAGCGAGTCGGATTTTCATGGGGCTAGGTGGTAGAGTTTGAAGCCGTTCAAGAGTAGGAAGTTCGCGCTACCATTCGATTGGGTGGAACGCAGTTCGATGGTGAGCGGCGAGTTGCCATCATGGGTAAAGGAGAACTCGATCGATGGGATCTGGGAGTCGTTGATGAAAGTGGTGTTGAGGCCGGCGGATCCGAGTGCGGTCGGTTGGACTGAGTCCTTCTGGACACCTCCGATTCGCGCCTCGATGGTGTTAGGCGTGGTCGTGCTGCTGCCCTGCGCGAAACCGAGTGCAGTACCGGTGATCGTGTCCAGATGCCACGAGCGGAAGAGATAGTCTCCGGCGGCAAGGTCGGTGATTTCAATGTCGATGGCTCCCTCGCGTGTGGCGATGAAGTCAGACACCAGAAAGGACAGGGAGGTGTCGCCACCGGGGATCGCGCGCGAGCTGTCGCCGTTGGCACCGCGGAACTCGAAGGGAGTGCGGTTAGGTTGCGAAATGGTGACCTGCCGGGCACCGATGGTCTTGGTGTAGGATGCGGTATTATTACCTTGAGTTGCCGATCCGGCGACGATTCGAAATTGCGACTGGCTGGGAGATCCGAGCGAGTCGTTGCGGTTGAAGTCGATGCCCAGGACTTGCGGGCCAGGCTCTTCAGTGCCGGGATTGTTAGATGCTAGCTCGTAGCCCACGCCGTCGTACCAGGTGCGGGTGTTGCTGCCGCCGCCTGCGAGGTTGTTGACGTAAACGGGGATGGCTGATCCGTTTGCCACGGTCGCCTTGCCAAGTTTGACAGCGTAGAGAATCCGCGGGGCCTCAATGAGTAGCGGTGGAGGATTCGTGAAGGCAAGAGTGCTGGCCGCCACCGGCAAGGCCGTATTTCCCGGGCCATCAAAACTGTAGGTTCTGAGGGCTCCTGAGCTCAAGCCTGCGGAGATCGTCCAAGTATTGGGGCTTGGGCCGTCCCAGAAAAAGACCCAGACGTTGTAGTCGCCATCGTCGAGGCCGCTTAAGTTTGTGGTCAGCTCGGGGATCTCGGTCCCACTGTGCAAGGCTTGATAGACGCCGCCATTCGTGCCGAGCGGGGTGCGTAGAACCCATCGGTCCGCTATGATTAATGCGGCGTTGGTGGTGGCGTCGAGCCAGCCCGTATTGGCTGGCGACCCGTCGGTGGCATAGGTGTTGCCGCCGGCTCCGTGGACGGCGTCGACATAGGTGATGTCAGCGAGCGCGCACGGTGAAGCCGCCATTAGACCGATGACGACTCCGGCAACGTGGACGATATTTTTTCCTAAATGAGAGTGATTCATGGTGTGGTTTGCGCACGAACGAAGTTCGCAGGAGCGGAACCCAGATTCATCCTGACGGTGGCGTTGCCACTGCCATCCGTGGTGACGCGATCATTGGCGACGTTGATGGTTCCAGGATCGCTCCCCGGGTTCTGCTGCGTCAAGGGTTGCACAAGGTTGCCCGGAGTAAAGTCGAGCGTCGTCGAGGAGAGAAATTCATAAACGGTATTCGGAGCTCCTTTGAGGGTCACCTCGCAAAGGTCTCCTTCAATCGCAACAAATCCAGTGAGACGGAGCTGGGGCATCAATACAGGCTGGTAGCCCACCCCGTCGAACCAGGTGCGATTGTTGCTTCCCTTCCCGACAAGGTTGTCCACGTAGACGTCAACGGGGTCCCCCCCCGATACCTTGACTTGGCCTAGATTCACCCCGAAGAGCTTGCGGAGATAAATCGAGCCATTAAACCCGGCGACCACCTCCACCGGCGTGGTAAAAGTCAAACCGCCAGCGTTGCTGACATGTTCCGAGGTGGCACCCGTCACGGCGGGCTCATCAGGAGAACTGTAACTGGTCAGCGATCCCGAGGTGAGGCCCGCGGAGATCGTCCAGTTCTGCGTATCGCTATCCACTTGGTCCCAATAAAAGGCCCACATCTGGTAAGTCCCATCGGCTAATCCGGTGATCTGGGTGGTCAGTTCGGGCATGTCGTTGCTGATGGCGATCTCGTGTTGGGCTTGAAAGACCGAATCGCCGTTGCCTTCAATACCGGTGCGCAGGTTCCACTGAGTTTCGTTCGAGGCTGCCGACTCTGGGTCTTCGATCCACGAGACGTCCGCCAAGGATCCACCGGTCGCAAAGGTGTTGCCGGAGGCTCCTGCCACAGCATCGATGTAGGTAATCGGCCCGAGCGTCACGACCGGAGGTTGCACGGTAGGCAGAACGTTGCCGCTGGTGACCGCAATGTTGGAAAAGCTGCCCTGCGTTGCGTTGAGGTTTCCGGCCATCAGGAAGGCCACGCTGTTGTAGCTGTCGTTGGCCACCGATTGGTTGATGAGATTTTGCTCCTGATCGTAGGAGCCGCCGTCGGTGAAGCTCGCGGTGAGGTCCAGGCTGTTGCCGTTGCGGGCAATCATCAGGGTGAAGTCGATCGGTGTGTTGGCCGGAACCATGGCATCGGCCGCAGGGACGGGGCCGAGGGTTGTGGAGCTTGCGCTCTCGAAGGGATGGCTGCTTCCCGTGCCGCTACCCACCGCGATGCTGGTATTATCGGTCGCCGGCGCACCCGTCCAGATGCCAAGGTATCCGGTGCCATCGCCTGGCATGACCGGATCGTCGCTATTGAAGAGGCCCATGCGGAAGTTGTCTCCGCTGAGCGGGGCATTAAGAGTCACCGACCCGGTGAGCCGGATGAACTCGCCGTCCGCAAGGGTGAGCGGATCAAAGTTGGCGGCGATGCTGTCGCCATCGGCATCGGTCGTGACGGGTGAAGCGGTCGCCGCGCTACCGCCGGAGAAACCGGCATTTCCAAAGATCGTGACCCAGTCGGTGACCGGGGTCGGTTCGCTATGCGGGTCGGACAGGTAGCCGAGAGAGACGAGGAATTCATCCGTTTTGAAAAGCGTATCCCGGTAGCCATAAAACGGACCGCTTGTATCGTTCGGCACGTCGAAATTGAAAAAGCTGTGGGGCTGCCCCTGGTAGAGGTGGAGGTCGCATCGGATGCCTTGAGCCTTCATCAAGGACTTGTAGCTCTTCGCCACGGCGACTGGGACAAGGGCGTCGCTGGTGCCAAGGAAGAACACCGTCGGCGGTGCGGTGGGACCGATATTGTGGAGTGGTGAGATATCCTGCCAATAGCTTTGCACCGTGCTATAGCCGTAGCCGCCGGGCCCATTGTCAACGACTCCGTTGTAAATCACCAAGGCGTCCGGTCGGGAACTGATGGCGAGGTTTTCTCCGGCTTCCTCGTAGCTGGTGAGCGTGCCGGCGGCGGCGGCGACGTGGCCACCCGCCGAGCCACCTCCGGCGGCGATCCGGTTCGGGTCGACCCCAAGTTCGGCGGCGTGTTCGCGGATGTAGCGGATGGCGGATTTTCCATCCTTCACGCATTCCTGCGGGGTGGTCCCATGAATGTTCTTTACCCGGTATTCCGCTGAGATCGCCACCATGCCGCGCGAGGCAAGGTATTCGCATTGCGGATGAAAATGGCTGGACGAGCCACTCACCCAACCGCCGCCAAAGAAGAACACGATGGCTGGTCGGCTGTCGGATGCTTGGTGGTCGGGCGGGGTGAAGACATCCAGATTCAGCGTGACCGCTCCGCCAGAGCTGTTGACCGTTTGCTTGAACGGAATGATCTGGTCGGGAGTGAAGCCGGTAATATCGTAGGCGCGCGCCAAGGGTTTTCCCACTAAGAGCGTTAAGAGAATCAGGAGGCTTGCTCGGGCGAGGTTCATTGAACGGATCTGTACGGGTGTTGGATCCGCAAGAAACCCCGGCCCACGGTGCGGGACGGGGTTTTTGAGGATAATTGTCGAAGCGGGGTTCCTGCCGGATCAATGCGGCGGCGGCGCAGCAGGGCGAGCAGGCCAAGGCCGCCGAGCAGTGCGGCGGAAGGTTCGGGGACGACCGTGATGTTGTTGAATCGGACTTGGTCGACATCCAAGTTCCCACCGAACAGAAAGCCCACCCGGTTGAAATCAGTGACGGAAACCGTTGTATCCAAAACACTAATCGCAGCCATTTCCTGAGAGTCCGAAGTGCGGACGATCGAAGAGTCGATTTGCATGCCGTCTGCGACCCGCGTGAGCATCAGACTGAAGTTGTAGGTGCTGGCAGCGCCGCTTTCAAAAGGCACACCGGGAGCGGTCGCAGTTGCGATAGGTGAGGCACCTGTCCCGGATGGAAAAACGCCAGAGTTCGGATCGATACGCTCATAGAGACGACCACCTGAGGCACCATCTCCATTGCCTAGCCAATAGCCGAGCCAGCCGGTGGTGTCACTGCTGCCGTTCTCATTGAATAGGCCCATACGTAACATTTCGCGGAGAGAACTGGCACCCGAGATACCCGTGAATGTGGCGCTGCCGCTGAGGGTGATGGCGTTTCCGATTGAGGACAGAGAAATCGTGGGGAAAGAGGCATAGGGCCAAGCAGTGTCGGCACTACCTTCGGCACCCGTTCCGAATGTCGGAGAGGCGGTTCCTTCATCAGCGAACGCAACGCCGGCGGTATTGGCGTCGGTCCAACCAGTGACCAGTGCGCCTTGCGCAGAGGCGGCGAGCGAAAATGGCACCGCAGCAGCGAGCAAAGAAAAGCAACGGGATTTCATCGTGTTTTTTGGCATGATCTTTTAGGGGAGTCCTAGCTCCACACCTAACCACGTGCCGCACCTCGAGTTTGGTAACTCGGAATCTGAATTTTTTTTCAGCAATAGAGTCGCCGCCGTGGATTCGTCGGGAAACTGCAAGCAGCCCCGTGAGATTGTCGAAATCCTCACTTACTTTTTCAGCTAGCGAGACGTGTTTTACCAGATGGAGGGTGGAGAAGAGTTTGACGAAACGGTTGTTCGGCTGGTGGCGGAGCACCAGACGGCGCTGCGTGGCTTCATCATGGCGATGATGCCGGGAAGCGCGGAAGTCGATGACGTGGCTCAAGAGGTCAACGTGCTTGTCTGGCGAAAGCGCCAGAGCTTCGAAATCGGGACCGATTTCAAGGCTTGGATGCTAACAGTGGCCAAGTTCCAAGTGATGAACGCGTGGCGGAAGCAACGCAATCGCAAGGAATCCGTCGTTCCAGAAGACGTGCTTGCCCAACTGCTTGAGGAAGGAATCGAGTCATCCGAGAAGGACGCGCCGCCCCGCCACGAAGCGCTTTGGCTGTGCCTTGACACCCTGCGGCCCACCGATCGGGGTTTGATTCTCAGGCGGTATTTCGATGGACGAAAAGTAAGTCAGCTCGCCGCTGAGCTTGGACGCAGCGCCGATAGTGTGAAAATGTCGCTGCATCGCATCCGGACGGTGCTGGCCATGTGCGTGCGCCGCCGTCTATCCCGGAGGGAGCAACTATCATGATCGAAAGAGATGAAAATGGGGGCGTGATCGATGTGGCGGCCTTTTTGAACGAACTGGAGGATCTCGAGGATGGCGAGCTCGATCCGATTCGGACAGAGGCGTTGATGAAGCGTTTGAAAGAGTCCCGTGCGGCTCGGCAGCTCTATCTTGAGTATTTCCAAGACTCAGCATCCCTGCGCGATATCGGCAAGACTCTCGAGGAGCGCGGCAAATTGCCCGTTGTCGGCAGCGGACAGGATGCGGGAATCATCCTTCGAAGGTCGGTGCTGGCGGCGGCGGCTCTTGTGGTGCTTTGTGCGATCATCGCCGCCATGTTTCAGATCCAAAAGCCCTCGGAGCTTATCGTCTCATCGGCAGCAGTTGCTGGGACGAAATGGTCCGTCGATGGGCAAACGCGAAAGTCAGCCGAGGAAGACTTGGTTGTCCGAACGGGCATGACGGTGAGGGTGACGACCGGCTCCGTTCGCTTCAAACAACAGTCGGGAGCTACCTTGGTAATCCAAGGACCTGCTGAGGTTTCGTTTCTCAGCCTGCAAAGCATCGATCTCCGGTCGGGCTGGTTGTGGATCGACTCCGGAGCTGGAGATGAGGATTTTTCCGTCAATACGCCTCATTTCGTTGTGAAGGACATCGGCACCCGCTTCGGTATCCGGGTGCCGGAAGTGGGGCCGATGGAGGTGCATCTTGTCGAAGGCTTGGTGGAGGTCTCGACCAAGGTCGGCGAGCGCCAGACAACGAGCTTGGCACCTGACGGAAAAGGAAAAGGCTTCACTACGGAAGCGGCACCTGAGGAACTGCCTCTGGCATACGATCCGTTCCCGGTGATCTCCGGGCTTCTCGCCGACGAAGCGGTTTACAGCACCACCTTGCTCGGCCAGTCGCCCGTGGGCTATTGGACTTTGAACGAATCGGCTGGGGGTCAGCTTGCCAACGAAGTTCCTGGCGCATCCATTGCGTTTCACGGGATGGCCGTAAGTCGCACCAATTCGGGGGCAGGCAACAACAGCGCTAGCTTTGGAAAGGGCAACGGTTCCCTCTATCTCGACGGATCAGCGCTGCAGTCGGCGATCGCTGGTATCGACGGTCCTCGTGGTGTGCTGCGTCGGGAAGGAGCTGTGTCCTTCTGGATCCGCCGTTCTAAGTCGGCAGAAAGGCGCGATGAGATCCTATGGCTGGCGGGGAGTAGCACCGAGGACCGCCCTCTTCCAGATCGTGCCATGATGCACACCCGGCTTACCCGATCGGGGCATGTCGAATTCCTTCTGGAAGATGATCACTCCAAGGTGGAACTCTCGTCTGCTCGAGACATCGTGGATGGGCAATGGCATCACGTCGCCGCGAGTTGGGGGCCGGGGTCGGTTGATCTCTACGTCGATGGGCAACGGACGACTTCCGGAACTGGCGTGCAAGTGGCGGAAGAAGGCAGTTTTTCAGGCAGATATGTCCGCTTCGGTAAACCCAGTTTGGACCTTGTTGGCAGCTGTCGGCCTTTCACTGGTTGGGTGGACGAGATTGCTTTGTGGAACCGGGCGCTGAGTCCTACGGAGATCATCTCCCAGTATCAATCGGCTACTGAGCCGGAATGAAGTCACGCCATTGTGCCGGAACTGCGCCTTCCAAGGAGCATTTGCTTGCTAGACCCTATTCGAAAAGCCGCTGACCGACCGAAAACACGTCGCAGCCTGCGTATGAATCATTCATTGAAAATAAAATAAATACCTTGAAAAGGTGTGACGCAACATGTTGTAATTCA
>Ga0100401_1002475_pt1 | contig 14485 bp, 15 predicted proteins | sample CryGeymeta201525_FD_80421 | JGI IMG/M metagenome (GOLD analysis project Ga0100401, IMG submission 80421) | Groundwater microbial communities from Crystal Geyser aquifers in Utah, USA - Crystal Geyser metaG 2015-25 | ecosystem: Environmental > Aquatic > Deep subsurface > Groundwater | place: USA...
ACCAACCATTCGAACCGCGCGTTCGCGGACCTCAGGCGAAAACTTGTTTCTTGCGTTGCTCATTATAGCTCCTTCTCACAGATAGGAGCCTCCAGCAAACCCGGGACGCTTCAGGGAGAAGGATGTGAAGACTTACGAACTTGTTCGTTAGTCGCAGCTGGATGAGGGCGTTCTGCGCTTCAGAGTACAGAACACCCTCATCCAACGCCGCCTAATGCCCCCGGATCAAGTCCGGGGTCATAAGGCTCTGTATCCTTCTCCCTCACGGGAGAAGGGGGCGGGTGAGGCCGTGGCCGCGTTTTCCCGTTTGGGGTGAACTTGTCGGTTTAGAGGCGTCCTTCGAAAAGCTCAGGACTAACGGCACAAAATCGAGATTGCTTAAATCCTCCCCGCTTGCGGGGAGGTGGCAGCCGGAACGGCTGACGGAGGGGGCGCTGGCCCAGGCGCTGCGCTCAGACGCGAGCCCCCTCCACCACGCTTCGCGCGGTCCTCCTCCCCGCAAGCGGGGAGGATTTTGCGAGCGCTCAGGCCGACCGGGTCGGCAGTTTCCGGCTCGGGTGCATGCCGTCGACATAGCCCATGAACGGCGGGTGGATATTGTAGCCGAGCAGTTCCTGCACCCGTTTCGGGAAGCGCGCCGCCTTGTCGGGAGAGACGGCGAGCAATTGCTGTTCCAGCGGCCGGCACCAGCCCCTGCAGAATTGAGGGGTGACGATCAGCCGGTCGGCGTCGGAGCGGTTGCTGCCGCCGCGGTGCCACAGGGTGCCCTTGGCGAGCATCAGCGAGCCGGCGGGCATGACCGCCCGGATCATGCCGGGATGATCATCCGGGCCGTGATGGGTCTTGTCGATGACGCCGGTCTTGAAATCGGAGCCGCGATTGGCGCCGGCCGGTTCCTCGCTGCCCCATTTGTGGCTGCCGGGGATGATCTCGGTGGCGCCATTGTCCTCGGTCGTGTCGCTGATTGACCAGAAGGTCGACAGGCTGAGCGGGTCGCGCGGGCGGGCGAGGCCGCAATGGCTGTCGTCGAAATGCCAGGGCTGGACGGTTTCGCCGGGATGCAGGTTGATCGCGAGGCAGGCGTAGAGCAGGCAGCTTTTGCCCAGCTCGCGCTCGGCAAAGGCCAGTTGCAGCGGATGGGCAATCAGGTCTGCAAAGACGGGATCCTTGTCAAGCATCCCGTAGATGCGGTTGGATCGGTCGCCCTCGAAATTGTTGCGCCCGCGGATATCGGCATCGATCCACGGCTGGAGCGCCGCGCGCTGCTGTTTTACCTGTTCGGGAGTCAGTACGTCCGACAGGATGACATAGCCCTCTTCCTGAAACTGGTCCCAGGCATCCTCGAAGCGGCGGCCGTGCAGCCAGGGGCCGAGATCCACATCCGCCGTGGCAATACTGCTTTCGATATTCATCGGTCCTGCTCCGTGATTCGTGTCATTGTGACTTTGATAGCCATTCTTTGAATTGAATTCAATTCAAAGAATGGCTAGGAGCCAGGAGGACGGGCAAGGCAAGAGAGACAAGGGCAAGGGCACGGGCATGGCCAAAGGCAGCAGGACCGCGGAAACATCCGATCGCAAGCTGATGCGGGCGGCCAGCATATTGGCGGCGGCAGAAATGATCCTGCGGGACGGCGACGGCGAACTGGAAATGGGACAGGTCGCCGAGCAGGCCGGCGTGTCGGTGGGCCTGGCCTATCATTATTTCGGCTCCAAGTCGGGGATGCTGGGCGCGATCATCCACGCCTTCTACGACCGCTACAACCAGGTGGCGAACCAGCATATCGACCCGGATATTCGGTGGGGCGTGCGCGAGAAGAGCCGGCTGATGGCGGTCGTCGCCTTTCTCTACGACGATCCGATGGCGCCGGTCATTCTCGGGAAGATGGCCCGGACCAACCAGGTCGCTGCGGTGGAATCGGCGCGCCATGAAGAGATGATCGAAATGGCGATCCGCAATATCCGGTCCGGCATCCGGCGTGGCGATATCGGTGCCCATATCGATCCGGCGATTGCCGGCGCCGCGATAACCGGAGCGATCCGCAGCGGGATCATGCACGCCATGGCGATGGACCCGCGGCCGGACCCGGCCAAGCTGGGGCACCAGATCTGGGGGATGATCGCGGGGGCGCTGGATATCGAGCGTTAATAGCGTTCGATCAGGTCCCACCGGTTGCCGAACGGATCGGCCCATTTCGCAACCATGCCATAAAGCTCCTCGCGCGGTTCCTCGAGAAACAGGATCCCGGCGCGCTGCATGATCGCATAATCGGTTTCAAAATCATAGGTTTCCAGAAACAGGAACACCCGGTCGCCGGCCTGCTCGCCGATCACTTCTTCCTGCGCCTCGTTCGCGGCTTTTGCGAGCAACAGGCGGGTTTCGGTGCTTCCGGGTGGGGCTACCAGCACCCAGCGCTTGTCTTCTGACAGAGCGGTGTCCTCGATCAGCTCGAACCCCATCAGGCCGACGTAAAATTCTATCGCCGGATCATAATCTGGAACGATCAGGGTGATGGCGGAAATAAACTGGGGCATGATGATTTCGGTGCAAGAAAAGGGAAAATGGCAGGAGTGCACGGACTCGAACCGTGGGCCCTCGGTTTTGGAGACCGATGCTCTACCAACTGAGCTACACTCCTGCACGGGCCGTTTCGCCCTCGCGGAACAGCCGGTTTGCGGGCATTAGCGCCCCGCGACGCATTCGGCAAGCGTGATTGTTTGGCGGACCGGTGAATCGCCGCGCGAAGAGATCTGACCAATCTGTTGTAGACCGGATGAGGGGGCAGGTGGCCGTCGTGGCCTGAAATCGTCATCCCCTGCTACCAATTTATCGGCTTTTCTCTCACTCGCCGCACCTGCTATGCTGCTAGCCCATGCATTGAGGAGGCACCTATGACAGACGCAGGGACACCGCTTTCAGAAAAGCCCGAACCGCTCAAAATCCTGCGGATTTTCCGGGGCAAGGACGCGCCCAGTCTCGATGAGGCGGGGCATATGAGCTACGTCGATGACGACCCGGTGATTTTGCAGGGCGCGGCCAAGCTCGGCGAGGCGGGCATTGGCGACGGTGCGGTGTTGAAATGCCTGTTCAGCGGCTTCGGCTTTTCGCTCCACTATGTCTGGTTCAAGCCGGGTTACCCCTTGCCGCTGCACAGCCATGACAGCGATTGTCTCTATTATCTGATCAGTGGCGATATCAAAATGGGCACGGAAGCGATGGCGGCAGGCGATGGCTTTTTCCTACCTGCTGGCACGCCTTATACCTATACGATCGGCGACGAGGGCGTCGAACTGCTCGAATTCCGTACGCAGGAAGATTTTGATATCCGGTTCAAGGGCAAGACCGACGCCTATTGGGAGAAAATGCTCGAAAAACTCCGCGCCGAGCAGCCGAAATGGAAAGAGGCGCTACCGCCGGTCAGGGATTATCGCAATGCCTGACCCGGGGCCTGACCCGGGGCCTGAACCGGGCGCCTGAGCCGGTTTACTCCGCTGCTTGCAGCTGAGGCGCGAAGATCCGTTCCAGTTCGGCATCACCCGCATTGGTCAATCGATCAACCCATTGGTGGAACGCCTGACCACCGCCTTCATTGCGGCCAAACCAGACCTTGTCGATCAGGCCAGACTGCAGCGATTCATGCTGGCGTTTTCCGGTTTTATAATCTTCTTCTGCGACCACGACTTCGAGAAAATCAAACTGCTCCCGCGCGCCTTGACGGACGGCATCGTCGGTTGGTTCATTCTCCATCACGTAAAATTGCGTGGTGAAGCTTTCGCCAACCGTCTTGCCGGGGAACAGCTGCGATATCATCGCGCCGCGACCGCCGCCGCCATAGAAGCTGGCGATAGAGATATGCGGGAAGATCGTCCAGACGCCCTGCAACAGGGCATCGATCGGCCAGTCCTTTTCATCAATCTCGCTGAGATCAATCTGCTCGTCGCTGCCGGTCTTCTGGATAAATTTCGATGGCGAGGACAGCCGCTGATGGGGACCCCAGGAAAAATAATTGGCGCGGTTGAAGAAATCGGCGCCGAACGTGTCCTTGTGCAGCACCGGCAGGTGATAGAAGTCGAGATAGCCGTCATAGGCGGTCTTCCAGTTCGGTCCCGGGATCGTCCGCTGGTCAAACAGGTGCCAGCCGTCAAAGCCAAAATGCTCGAGCAGGCTGTCATAGCCGCAGAGATAGGCCTCGATATCGAGCGTGCTGTCGGGATCAAGCGTCACCCAGATCAGGCCGGCGCGCTCCAGCGTCGGGAATTTCTTCAGGCAGAACGCCGCCTTGTCGACCGTGCCGAAATCTCTCGGCGAGGCGATGGCGAGCAGGTCGCCGTCATTCTTGAAGGTCCAGCCGTGATAGCCGCAGGTAAAGCGTGACGCCTTGCCGCTGCCTTGTGCCACCGGATTGCCGCGGTGGGTGCAGCTGTTCAGGAAAGCCTGTGCGGTGCCGTCCTTCTGCCGCGTAATCAGCACCGGAATACCGGCCATGTCCATCGCCTTGTAGCAACCCGGCTCGGGCAGTTCGCAGGACGGTGCCATCATCAGCGGCAGCCGCTTGAAAATCAGATTTTTCTCGCGTTCAAACCGCGCTTCATCGGTATAGTCGGATGCGGGTATGGCAACCACATCATCGACCAGTTCCATCGTGTCTGCCTTGCCATGCTCAACCAGTGAACGGGTCATTTCCAACAATTGCTGCCGCGACATCTCTCTTGCTCTCCTCAGATTTGGGGCAAGAATATCAGATTCGGGCAGAGCGGGAACTATTCTTTCTGCGAAGGGGCAGGCGCGGGTAGTTTTCCGGAATTGGGTTCGTTGCGGGTCCAGATCCAGCTGCCGGTGATTATGGCGGCGACGAGCGGAACGAGATTCCACGGCGGTTTGACAAACAGCAGCGCAACGACACAGCTGACTGCGAATGCCACCGTCGATGCCCATTTGCCACGCCGGGAGATTGCCCGCCGTTCGCGCCAGTTTTTGATATGATGGCCAAAGATATGATGCTCGACCAGCCACGATTCCAGCCGCGGCGAGCTATTGGCGAAACAGAAGGCGGCGAGGATCATGAACGGGACCGTCGGCAGCAGCGGCAACAGAACGCCAATCCCGCCCAGTGCCAGGGAAGCCAGGCCAGCTACCAGATAGAATTGCCGTTTCATGACTGCGCTCTATCATGCTTTGTGGCGATTGCCGACAGATTCGATAGGGCGGTTGGGGCTGCGTGGAGCGATCAGGCGGGCTTTGCGATAGCGGCAGGATCGGGTGACGGGGCGAAGCGCAGCAAGCCATAGCCCAGCAGACCGGAAATCAGCGAGCCGCTGATCACCCCCAGCTTGACGGTTTCGATCTGGTCAGGGTCGACAAAGGCGAGATTGCCGATGAACAGGCTCATCGTGAAGCCAATGCCGGTGAGGCAGGCGAGGCCGTATAGTTGCAGCCAGGTGACGCCAGCCGGCAGCTTCACCAGTCCCGCCTTTGTCGCCAGAAAGATAAAGCCGAATACGCCGAGCTGTTTGCCGACGACCAGTCCCGCCGCAATACCAAGCGCCAGCGGTGCCAGCAGATCAGAAATCTGCAGTCCGGCAAGAGAGACGCCGGCGTTGGCGAAGGCGAATATCGGCAGCACCAGAAAGGCGGTCCACGGATGCAGGAAATGTTCGAGATGCTTCAGCGGCGAGCTGCCATCCTTGGCGTTGAGGGGAATTGCCAGCGCTGCGATCACCCCGGCCAAGGTCGCGTGAACGCCCGATTTGAGGACGCATATCCAAAGGAATGTGCCGACCAGAATATAGGGAGCGGTGCGGATCACGCCCATGCGGTTCATTACAAACAACAGGATCGTTCCAACACCCGCAAGCATGAGCGAGACACTCGATACCTCTGCGGTGTAAAACAGGGCAATGATGACGATTGCGCCGATATCGTCGATAATCGCGATTGCCAGCAGCAAGATTTTCAGGGAGACCGGCGCATGTTTGCCGAGCAAGGCGAGTACGCCGAGCGCAAAGGCGATGTCGGTCGCCGCCGGAATCGCCCAGCCACTGATATTCTCGGCGATGTTCCAGTTGAAATAGGCAAATACGGCCGCCGGCAATGCCATGCCGCCAACCGCGGCGATCAGCGGGAGTGATGCCTGCTCAACGCTGGAAAGCTGACCCTCTAGCAACTCGCGCTTCACTTCCAGTCCGACCAGAAAGAAGAAGATCGCCATCAGGCCGTCGTTGATCCACAGTGAGAGCGGTTTTGCAATCTCCAGTCCACCAAACTGCACCGCCACCGGGATGTCCAGGAAGGCGAGATAAAAGGGATTGAGCGCGCTGTTCACGGCAATCATGGCCGCCACTGCTGCGCAGAACAGGATGATGCCGGCGCTGGTCTCCTGCGCAATAAATTCCTGCAGGGCATTGCCCATCTCCTTTACCATCGGGGCGTTTCCCTGCTTGTAAAAATTGGGGCGGCAAGCGCTTGAGGGTGTGCTGCCGCCCCAGGGTTGGGGGAGGGGTCAGGGGAGCTATGCGTTTTCGCTTGGCTGACTATATTATGCTCCACGCTGAATTTTGCGGATGCGGTCGGCGAGGTTGCGCTGCAATTCTCTTAATTCGCGCACTTGTTCGCTATTATCCCGATTGTTCGCGATCGGTTTTGCCAGTTTATGATCTTTTCGGATCAAGCTGTTGGCATATTGTTCCACGACCTGTCCTCTTTCCATCATTCTGCCGCATGAATATCGTTGATATGAAGCACATCAGATGATAATTCCAATCGAATGAAATCGTGAGAATCAATAGAATGCGTCTATAAGGTGGAGCCCTTGCCATGCCGACATTACGCCAATTCGAATATCTGGTTGCCGTTGCCGACCACCGCCATTTTGGCAAGGCGGCGCAGGCGGCCGCCGCTTCGCAGCCGACGCTGAGCCACCAGTTGCGGACGCTTGAGCAGCGGCTGGGTGTGACCTTGGTGGAGCGGCGCACCCACGGCGCTGAACTGACTCCGGTGGGCCGGGAGATTGCCGATCGTGCGCGCCATGTCCTGGTGCAGGTGAAGGATATTCGCGATTTGGCCGAGCGGGCCAGCGACAGTCTGGCCGGCATTTTGCGCTTCGGTGTTTCGCCAACCCTGGGACCCTATTTGATGCCACCGGTAATTGCGGCGCTGCACCGCACCAGGCCGGACCTGCGCTTCTATATGCGCGAAGGCATACCCGATCTGCAGGCGATGGAACTGACCAAGGGTTCAATCGATATGCTGCTGGGTCCGTTGCCGATCGAGGGCGAAAACCTGCATATCGAACCTTTGTTTCGGGAACCGCTGATTCTGGTGGCGCCGCCGGATCATCCGCTGGCGGGCCGCAAGCATTTGGCTCTCTCTGATCTGGTTGGCTTGCCTGTACTCAGCCTCGACCGGCGCCACCATCTCCACCGCGATGTGGTTCGTCAGTGTCAGCAGCACGACATGAACCTGTTGCGCGACTATGAGGGCACCAGTCTCGACAGCGTCAGGCAGATGGTGGCTTCCGGACTGGGGCTGGCGATTTTGCCGGAACTCTATGTGCGTTCCGAACTGGCCCGCGGCGGCGACGTTGCCCTGCTCAATGTTGACGGCTGGTCGGTGACCCGCAGTATCGGTGCCGCCTGGCGCAGCAATGCCGGTTTTGCCAGCGAATATCTGGCGATCGCGGAAAAAATTGCCGACGAAGCCCGTGTCCTGATGGCCGGATGAGGGGCTGGAGTCTTTGTGGATTTCCGTCTGGGCGAACGGACCCGATCGGGTTATCGCGTGTGCATGACCATTGATCTCGACCTTCTGTTGAAAGCCTATGCGTCGGGAATCTTCCCGATGGCGGATGCCCGGGATGATCCGGAAACCTTCTGGGTGGAACCCAAGACCCGCGCAATTATCCCGCTCAATAATTTTCGGCTGTCGCGCTCGCTCCGCAAGACCATAAGATCAGACCGTTTCCGGGTGACCGCTGACACTGCTTTCGCCGATGTCATCGCGATCTGTGCCGCAGCAGTCGGCGAACGCAGGGAGACCTGGATCAATGCAGAAATTGAGGAGGCGTTTAACCAGCTGCACCGGTTGGGCCATGCACATAGCATAGAATGTTGGCTGCGGGACGAGGACACCGGGCAGGAAAATCTGGTCGGCGGTCTTTACGGCCTGGCCATTGGCGGTGCCTTTTGCGGAGAAAGCATGTTCTCGCGGGCCCGCGACGCTTCGAAAGTGGCATTGGCGTGGCTTGTGGCCAGATTGAAAGTTGGCGGATTCCCGCTGCTCGATTGCCAATTCATGACCGATCATCTGGCGTCGTTGGGGGCAATAGAAATTAGCCAGGCGGATTATCTTGAAGAGTTGCGAAGGGTAAGAGGCTATGTGCCGTCTTCGCTATCGGCGATCAGATCACCGATCAAGTCCTCCGGAGCGTTATTGGGGGCCGATCTTGGCTTGGCCGCAGGTGCGGGCGCTGTGGCGGGCGATGGAGCTGCGCCGGTTTCCGGCACCGTTTCATTTGCCGTGCTGGACGCGCTATTGGCGAGATTGGACGAGGATGTTCGCGGAGCGGTCGGATTTACCGAATCTTCGGGGGAATCCTCTTCGCCCGGGAAGCTCATTGCGCAACTCTTGACCCAGACATCATAAATCGGGTGCTCGACAACGTTCAGCGACGGTGATTCCCGAAACAGCCAGCCGGAAAAAACCCGCTTCCACTGATCGTCGCCGGATCGATTAGGTGGCCGTTCGTTGACCAGCAGCTGGACGAAAGCGCCCTGCTCAGGAGTCAGCTCCCACGGCGCGGTTCGCTCGCAGGCACGCAAGCGGACAATTGCCCGCCCGATACGGATCGACTGGCCCGGCCGAAGCTCTAGATCTCGAGTCAGACCGTTGCGCTTGTTGAGGAAGCCTAGCGTAGCGACGCGTTCCGCCATCGGCGTTCCGATCTGCTCGGTTACCGGGGTAACCAGGTCGCCGTCGGTGGCGGCCACTTTGCCTTTTTCAGCCGCCTGACCGGTCGCACGTTCATCGATATTATCGCCACTGAACCAGCCACAACCGGCGAGCAGCAGCGTTGCCGCAAGCATCGTGCATGGAATGGAGTGGCGCTTCATGCCTGTCATTCCGCTTCGGCGGGGTTCCAGGATTCGTAGTCGCCAGTCGCCGCGGCACGGTGACCGCCTTCTTCCAAAGCGCCTGCCGGGCGATAGGCTTGCGCTGTCCCGGTCTTATTGCCGCTGGGTTCTTTTTCCCATATGCGCGGCTGAGGTAGATGGCTTTCGGGAATCTCATCATAGCTGTGATGCAGCCAGCCATGCCATTCAGGGGGCACGCGGCTGGCGTCATTGGCGCCCTTGTAAATCACCCAGCGCTGGCCGGCCGGATGACCGGTGCCGGCTTTCTTTGCCTGGAAATATAAATTGCCAAACACATCCTCGCCGACGCGTTTGCCATTGCGGGCGCTGAACAGCGTCGTGCCGATCGTCGCTCCGTCCCACCAGGTGAATATTTTCGCCAATATGCTCATGGCGTTCGCTTAGCCCCGCAGCCATGCGCTTCGCAATGAAAAAATGTCAAATAGGAAGGATGTTGGCGGTTGCCGAATTCATTGCTGCCAGGTGACGACATCACCGGGGCCGATAGCCAGCTCTGCGGCTCGGCCTGCGGCAATTTCAAGCACCGTGGCAATCGGTTCATTCGAGCTAACCGGTGCGAGCGAATAAGGTGTGGTATTGGCTGCGATCGATTCAATCGTTCCGTCCCTTCGGATGAATATGATATCGAGCGGGATGACGGTGTTCTTCATCCAGAAACTCGCAACGCGGTCCTCGGCAAACGGGAAAATCATACCCTTGTCGGGTGCCAGTTGGGTCCGGAACATCAGGCCCTTGGCTTGTTCAGCGCTGCTGGCCGCCACTTCCACCACAAAATCATGTCTTGCGTCGGACGTCCTGATGGTGAGCGGCACCTGCTGCAGACCGGACTCGGATTGCGGCAATTCGCTTTGCACGCTGGTCGCTGCGGTTTCCCCGGTCTGGGCATAGCAACCCGACAGGCTAATCATGCAAAACAGGCTCAGGGAAAGCGCGACCGCTTTAGACATTTTGATCATCTTGGTTGTTTTCTTATTCAGTCCCGGGGCGGCAAGCATACTTGCACAGCCATGTGGCCACGATTGCCGTCTCTTATGCGGGCCATCAATTGTTGGCCCGGAACAATTTCATCAATTCCCGCGTCCCGCAGCGTTTCCATGTGGAGGAAAATATCGCCGCCGAATGCATCGCTCACCAGAAATCCGTACCCTTTGGCACGGTTGAACCATTTTACCTCGGCGCCGATGAAGGCAGAATCATCATCGACAATGTGCATGGCTTGACGAGAGCCCGATACGGCTGACGATTCGTTCCGTACGCCGCATTCAGAAAGATCGATGTCGAGAATTTTTGTTGCCTGCAGCCCTTTCGGTGCCACCGCATATTCACAGGTGACGACCGCCATTTCCGGCAATTCGCGCGTGCCCAGTGGTTCCAGCAGACTCCAGTGAACCAATATGTCCGACTGCGGGGTCGGCTCATCCTCGTCCGCCTCGCCATTCTCCGGCACAATGAAGCCAAATCCGCGATGGCTGTCGAACCATTTGACGTGGCCAGTCGCACGGCGCAATTCGTTCTGGGTGATTGAATGATCGTCTTCGCTGGCATTGGACCCATCACTATCCGCAGGGTCTGGTTCCGCAAATAAGCTTGCCACGATGCATCTCCGAACAAAACTAAGCCAAATCAAAAATCTAACATATTTCGACTCGGTCTACAGCATATATCACAATAATATTAAACTGGCGATTCATGACGTCAAAGTGGGCGATCTAATGAAAGACGTCCATCTACTTGCACCATCCAGAACTACTCTTCCACTGTTATTTCTTCGCCCGGCTTGGCAAAGACAAAACGGTTCGCCAGATCAAAGTCGTGACCAGCCCGGAGAAAGGCCTGCAATTGCTTGCGGCATTTGTCGGTGTCCTGCTGGCTCTCGGCGTAGGGGCCAATCTTCCGCTTGCGGGCAAATTTATCCGCCGCGACCCATTTGTTCGCTTCGCTGATCTGGAAGGCTTCGCGCCCGTCCGCCTCGCTGATGCCTGCCTGGTAAAGCGCATGCGATACACGGCGTGTCCCGTAACCGCGACGGGTAAGAGCGGAAGCCTTGTTCTGAGCGTATAAAGCATCGTCAATATAACCCTGCGCCACGAAACGCTCTATCAGTTGCTCAATGGCGGGCGGGTCCGCATCCTGCCATTCCCTTTCCCGAATTTTTCGGTTGAGATAATCGGCCAGTTTTTTCCGGCTCGTTGCATATCGTTCGACATAGCGTATAGCCAGCCGATGCAAGCTCTCCTGATCTAACGTTTTAACGCTGTTTTTCAACGGTTTGGCCTTGAAGTGTGACGGTTGCCCTTTTTGTGCCACAGTCGGGTCGAAATTTAAACGCCAGAGGTTATCAATGACATTGTCAGAAACGGCTAATTGGTGGGTCAAAAAGACTATTTGCACCGTTGCCGAACAAAAAAGATTGATTTTGGGAAGGCTTGACCTCCCGGAAATGGATATTGGATGACCGAACTGACGCCAACCCCGACCGCGGATGAACTGCCTCGTCGCTTTTCCGACTTTGAAACCCTGGGCGAGGCGCTGGACTATGCGGCCGAAGGACAAAGGGGTTTCAATTTTCACGATGCCAAGGCGTCGCTAGTCCGCGCCTATCCGTTCAGCGACCTGCGGGCCGACGCCTTGACGTCAGCAAAACGGCTGATCGCGGCGGGCATAAAACCGGGTGATCGGGTGGCGCTGATTGCCGATACCGAGCCGCAGTTCTGCGCGCTGTTTTTCGGTGCCGTCTACGCGGGTGCACTGCCGGTTCCCCTGCCATTGCCGACCTCCTTTGGCGGCAAGGAAAGCTATATCGACCAAATCGGTGTTCAGCTCGACAGCTGTGACCCCGCGATCCTGCTGTTTCCGGACGAGATAGCAGAATTGGCAGGCGCAGCCGGGCAGTCGCGGTCGATTCCCGTCCACGGGTGGGATGAATTTGGCCTGCAGGATGCCGCCGACGTGCCATTGCCCACTGCGAACAGCAGCGATATTGCCTATTTGCAATATTCCAGCGGCTCGACCCGCTTCCCGCACGGCGTTGCCGTCTCGCACAAGGCGTTGTTGCACAATCTGGGCTCGCATGCCCACGGAATGCTCATCGGCGATAGCGATCGCTGCATTTCATGGCTGCCTTTCTACCATGATATGGGACTGGTCGGTTGTTTCCTGTCGATGGTCGCCAACCAGGTATCGACCGATTATCTCAAGACCGCAGATTTCGCGCGGCGACCTTTGTCATGGCTCGACCTGATCACCCGCAATCCCGGCACATCCTGCAGCTTCTCCCCGACCTTCGGCTATGAAATTTGCGCCCGCCGGATTGGCAGCCAGTCCAACGTGGTGGAACGCTTCGACCTGTCGCGCTGGCGTCTGGCGGGCAACGGCGCGGATATGATCCGGCCGGACGTGATGCAGCGATTCACCGATGCGTTTGCGCCGGCAGGCTTTGATGCCAAGGCGTTCCTGCCGAGCTATGGCTTGGCCGAAGCCACGCTTGCCGTGACCTTGATGCCATCGGGCGAGGGCATGGAAGTCGAGCTGGTTGAAGAAACCGAATTATCGGGCGAGAAACAGAGCGACGGCAGTCGCCCGAAACGCTTCCGTGCGATCGTCAACTGCGGCAAGCCGGTGCGCGATACGCAGCTGGAAATCCGCGAAGAAAATGGCGCCGTGCTGGCCGAAAAATCGGTCGGCAAGGTCTGGATGAAGGGCCCGGCGGTGATGGAATGCTATTATCGCGATCAGGAAGCGACCGATGCCTGCCTCGTCGATGGCTGGCTGGATACCGGCGATATGGGCTATCTGTCGAACGGCTATCTGTACATCGTCGGCCGCGCCAAGGACATGATCATCATCAATGGCAAAAACCACTGGCCACAGGATATCGAATGGGCGGTTGAACAATTGCCCGGTTTCAAGGCCGGCGATATCGCCGCTTTCGCCATCACCACGCCGGGTGGCGAAGAAACACCGGCCGTGCTCGTGCAATGCCGGACCTCGGATGAAACAGAGCGGCTGCGGCTGTGGAACGAGATCAGGGAAAAGGTGAGAGCGATTACCGGAATGAATTGCGTTATCGAACTCGTACCACCGCGTACCTTGCCGCGCACCAGTTCCGGAAAACTGAGCCGTGCAAAGGCCCGGAACCTGTATCTTTCCGGCGATATTCAGCCCTATGCGGTCGCCGCTTGAATCGCGCCAACGCCGGATAATTGGCCAGAGAAATTTTTTTGAGCCGATCCTTACGTTTCGCTAAGAATTTCAGCGTAAGGAAAGGTGGTGTTAAAAAATCTATCCCAATCCGGTTTACCGCGCATCATCCCGCTTAGCGTTTTGCTTGGCCTATCCGATCCCAGTGGCATTGATTGGGGCCGGATTCGCGCGTTGCAATTCAACGGCAACAATCAACATAGTTTGCTGAAGATCGTATCGGCGGTCGTATGCTCGATGTTGATTCTGCAACTGGGTATCGGCAAAATCAATATTGCGTTTCTGGGTGTGTGGCTCGCAGGTTTGGTCGCTCTTTATTCTTACGCCCATGTTACATATCGCAAACAGTCGGCATGGCAGCGGAAATCGATCAGTCGCTCCGAAATGATGGTGGTTTATCTTATTTCCCTGGTCGGCGGCTCTCTTTGGGGTGCCGGCTTTCTAATGTTTGCGTTCAGCGCGGACCTGCTCACCATGATTCCAGTATGGGCGACGATCATCTGCCTGATGGTCGGTTCCGCGATGCTGCTTTCGACCATGCCGCTCAGCAGCATCCTGTTCATATCATCGTCGAGTGCGGCGATAATTGTTGGCTGGCTGTATGTCGGCAACCCTCATCTTGCCTTGGCCTCTCTGGCGATCGCGGTATTGCTGATTTCCGGATGCCTGATGACCGGTCGCTCCTTCATTGAAAGAAGGGTAGCAGAAGCCAGTTTGAACGAAAAAAGTGAAGTGGTCAGCCTGTTGCTCAAGGAATTTGAGGACACCGGGGCCGATTGGCTCTGGCAGACCGATACGTCCCGCCGGATAACCCACGTCTCGCCGCGATTTGCCCATGCGATTGGTCAGGCTCCGGAGGAGATTGAAGGCAAGCCGTTCCTGCAACTGGTCGCTGGAGAGTCATGGGAGAGCGGGAAATTCTCCACCGCCTTGCACGAACTGGCAGACAAGCTGAAACGACGTGACAGCTTCAGTAACATGCTGGTGCCGGTTCAGATTAACGGCGAAAACCGCTGGTGGGAATTGTCCGCTTCGCCCAAGCTCGATGACAATGGCGTGTTCCACGGGTTTCGCGGTGTCGGGTCCGACATAACCGAGCAGCGCGAATCTGCCGATAAAATCTCGCATCTGGCCAG
>Ga0100401_1002478_pt1 | contig 14473 bp, 16 predicted proteins | sample CryGeymeta201525_FD_80421 | JGI IMG/M metagenome (GOLD analysis project Ga0100401, IMG submission 80421) | Groundwater microbial communities from Crystal Geyser aquifers in Utah, USA - Crystal Geyser metaG 2015-25 | ecosystem: Environmental > Aquatic > Deep subsurface > Groundwater | place: USA...
GGGTGGGCGTAGGTGTCGGTGCTCTCAGCGTCATCGTGCACCTGCCGATCAAGGAAATCCCGCTTGGCCGACGGACGGTCCCGGCGACATGATCCCCTTCATCTATCCGAAAATACTCCGGAGGGGGGTCCGGGGGGAGGCAGCGCCTCCCCCCGGCCGATCGACCGTGCAGCGGGCGAAACCCGGTCTTACCCGGCCTTCACCGTCTCCAGGATGTAGCGCGCCACCATCAGGTCCAGATGCGCGCCTCCCCCATTCTTGCACAAGGTAATCTCGGTGTTCGAGCCGCGCTCGAACCGGTCCATCTGGTAGTAGTCCCCCACGATATCCGACTCGAAGAACACGCCCTCCTCGAGGGGGATCTTCAACTCGCCGATATGCCCGAGGGTCGTGGCGCGGCTGTCGACGAACACGCGGCTCCGGCGCAGCGCGTCGTCATCCGCCTCGCGCATGTCGGGGCGATAGGCGCCGATCAGGTCGACATGCTGGCCCGGCTGCAACCACTTGCCGCGCAGGATCGGCTCGGTTGTCATCGTGCCCATGCCGATGATGTCGGCCTCGGCCACGGCAGCCTCGAGGTCTCGCGCGACGATCATGCCCGGATACCGCGCCGCAAGGATCGCGGCCTTCGCGAGGCTTCGGTTCCAGATCGTGAACTGCGCATCGGGAAACGCGGCACCGTAGGCCTCGTAAAGGGATCTGGCGACATTTCCGGCCCCCACCAGCAGGATCTTCCGGCTGTCGGGCCGCGCCAGCTTGCGCGCTGCCAGAAGACTGTCGCCGGCCGTCTTCCATTTGGTCAGCAGGTGGAAATCGACGATGGCCTCCAGCGTTCCGTCCCGGTCCGAGAACAGGCATACGCCGCCGTTGACGGCGGCCTTGCCGAGCGCGGCATTGCCGGGAAAGATCGTGGCCGTCTTCACCAACTGCCCCAGTCCGTCGATCCACGCCGCCCGGCTCAGCAGCGTATCCTCGCCGCGATACAGGAACGTGTCGTCGATCTGGGCGCGGGGCATGCGGTGTCCCGCCTCGATGGCATCGCTCAACGCGATCCAGTCCAGTTTCGCCTCGGCCTCCGGTCCGATGATCAGCATGGATGCGCCTCCTCTTGCTGCAACAGGCCTTCGGTCACCAGTCGTGCGGCCCATCCTTCGGGACCCTCGAACAGATGCGTCTGCCATCCCCGTGCCGCTGCTGTGGCAATGTTGTCGGCGCGGTCGTCAGTGAACAGCAGGCTCTCGGGCGGCAGGCCGCAATCGGCCTCTACCCGCGCATAGATCTCGGTTCCTGGCTTGGTCACGCCCATATGCCCCGAGATGTAGGACCGGTCGAACTCCGCCAGAAACGGGTATTCGGGCGTGGCGATCTCGAAAGTCTCGATCCCGAAATTCGACAGGGCGAAGACCGGCACACCGCGCCGCCGCAACTGGCGCAGCAGCGACACCGAGTGCGGGATCGCGGGTGAGGCCATTTGCAGCCAATCGTCATGCCACAGCATGATATCGGACGACCAATCGGGCCAGGTCGCGGCCGCCTCGGTGACCATGGCGTGAAAACTCTCGCCCCGGTCCACACGCTCGTTCATGGCATGCAGGTCCACGGCTTCGAACAGCGCGCGTCGGCGCGCCTCGCCGATGACGCGGTCATAGTGCCGCTCGGGCTGCCACTCGATCAGCACGTTGCCGATGTCGAAGATGACGGCTTCGATGCCCATCAGATGGAGTAGAGCGCTTCGGCATGGAAGGCGATGTGGTCTTCCATGAAGCTCGACACGAAGAAATAGGAGTGGTCATAGCCCGGCTGCATCCGCAACTGGATCTGCTGGCGGCGCGCGGCGGCGGCATGGGCCAGCGCCTCGGTCTTCAGCAGGTCGCCGAACTGGTCGTTGGTGCCGGTGTCGATCAGGATCGGCCCGTCGAAACCCGCCGCCTGCATCAGAAGCGTCGCGTCATGAGGCGCCCAGGCGTCGGTGTCGTCGCCGAGATAGGCGGCAAGTTGCTTGCGGCCCCAGTCGCTTTCGGTCGGGTTGCAGATCGGTGCAAAGGCAGAAACGGAGGTGAACAGGCCGGGAAGCTGCATCGCCATGGTCAGCGCGCCGTGCCCGCCCATGGAATGCCCGGTTATGGCCTGCCGCTCGGAATCCAGAGCGAACTTTCCGAATACCAGTTGTGGTAATTCTTCGGTCACGTAGTCCCACATCTTGAAATGAGCCGCCCACGGTGCCTCGGTCGCATTGACGTAGAAGCCCGCGCCCTGGCCCAGATCATAGGCCGCGTCGTCGGCCACTCCCTCGCCTCGGGGTGAGGTATCGGGGAAGATCAGGGCGATGCCGTGCTCTGCCGCCCATCCCTGCGCCCCCGCCTTGCCCATGGCGTTTTCATGGGTGCAGGTCAGGCCCGACAGATACCACAGCACCGGCACCGGGCCGTCCTTCGCCTCTTCAGGGAGGAACAGGCCGAAGGTCATGTCACAGGCCGTGGAGGTCGCCGCATGGGTGTAGACCCCCTGCGTGCCGCCGAAGCACCTGTTTTCGGAAATGGTCTCCACCGCGCGATCCCCCAACCGTTGTTGCCCGTCCTCCTCCACTGCCTAACGCGGTGTGGGCCGGTGACGCAACGGTTAGGTGCCTGACAGCGGCGCCAGCCATGCGATGACCGCCGAGACCGTCAAGATGGACACGGCCGTCGAGATCAGGATCGTCGCCGACACACGCTGCGGTGCGACGCCGTAATGCTGCGCGAGGATGTAGACATTGCCCGCAACAGGCAGGGATGCGGCGGCAATCATCACGGCGGCCTGGTAATCCGGCACGTCGAACAGGTAAAGTGCTGCAAAGGCAACGGCTGCGGGGTGCAGGGCCAGCTTGCAGGTCGTCAGCCAGATCGCGACGGACATTCGTTCCGCCGATTTGCTCGCCAGTGACGCCCCGATCGCGAACAGCGCGCCGGGCGTTGCGGCCGCCCCGAGGATGCCCATGAAGTCGTTGACCGGGCCGGGCAGGGTCCATCCCGTTGCCGACCATGCGAGGCCCAGGGTGATCGCCACGATCATCGGGTTCTTGAGCAGTCCAAGGCCCACAGTGCGCAGCACGCGGATCGACATACGTCCATCGCGGGAGCCGGTGACAAGGATCACGATCAGGCTGGAGAACACGATCAGGTCCAGCGACAGGACCAGCAGAACCGGCCCGGCGGCGGCTTCCCCCAGCAGCACGATCAGCATCGGAACGCCGAGGAAGCCCACATTGCCGATGATGGCGCATTGCGCTTCGAATGCGGCCTCGGCCACGGGGCGTCTGCGGATCATGGCGACGGCCGTGGCCAGCATGTAGATGGCGACGCAGCCGGTCAGATAGGCGCCGACGAATTGCCAATCGAAGATTTCGGCCAGCGACAGGTTCGCCGCGAAGCCGAACAGCATGGCGGACAGCGCGAAATAGAACACGAACTTGGTCAGGTAGGCCGCGGCTTCCGAGGTGAAGAAGCCGGTGCGGCAGGCCTGATAACCAAGCGCGATCAGCGCAAAGAACGGCAGGGTCTTGAGGAAGATCTCGATCATGGCACCGGGCTACGACAGCATCGGTGGACTGTCCAGCGGGGCCGGACGAAAGGTCCGGGTTGCCGAAACTGAACTGTCTGGTTTACAATATGAGTCAGGAGAGATGACACCATGAATGCGGAAGCGCAAACCAAGAAGGGCCGGAAATACGACCAGGTCATCGCGGGCGCGCGGGCCGTCTTCATGCGTGAAGGTTTCGAAGGCGCATCGGTGGACGAGATCGCGCGCGACGCCGGTGTCTCCAAGGCCACGCTTTACAGCTATTTTCCCGACAAGCAGCATCTTTTCGTCGAAGTCCTGAAACAGGAATGCGTCGCGCAGTCCGAGGTGGATGTGCTGTTCAAGCAGTCCGGCCTGAGCGTCGAGGAAAAGCTTCGCGTGATCTGCCGCAAGCTGTTGACCTTCCTGTTGAGCGATTTCGGGCAAGAGGTGTTTCGCGTCTGTGTCGGTGAAGCGAAACGGTTCCCGGAACTGGGCCGCACCTTCTACGAGAGCGGTCCGAAAGTCTGGGGCGACAAGATCGCGGGCTTCCTCGACAGCGACGGCGCGCGTGTCGTGCTGGAGATCGAAGATCCCTGTCTTGCCGCGGACCAATTGGCGCAATTGTGCCGGACTGACCTGATGCTGAAGGTCATGTTCGGGATCGAAACCGATCCAACCCAGCCCGAGATCGAGCGGGTCGTGGACGAGGCGGTGAAAACGTTCCTGGCGCGGTATCGGCGTGCCTGATCCGGTTCAGTCCAGCCGACGCACCAGCATCTGATTGCCCTGCCCGCGCTGCACTTCCAGCATTTTCAGACTTTCCACCAGGTCACTCAGCTTGCGCTTGCCATAAGTGCGGGTGTCGAAATCGGGGTTGGCGGCGGTCATGTATTGGCCGAGTTGCCCCAGCGAATACCAGTCGTCGTCCTGCTCGATCGCCTCCATCGCGCGGTAGATCAGGTCGCGCGCCTCGTTCAGGGGTTTGGCGTCGGGCTTGGTTTCCGTCTTCGTGGTGCCGGTGGACTTCGTCGCCTCGGGCAGGATGTTTTCGATGAAGATGAAGCGCTTGCAGGCCTTGCGGAAGGCCTCGGGCGTCTTCTGCTGGCCGATGCCATAAACCTCAAGTCCCTGTTCGCGCAGGCGGCTGGCAAGGCGGGTGAAGTCGCTGTCCGACGACACCAGGACGAAGCCGTTGAACCGACCCGAATGCATCAGGTCCATCGCGTCGATCACCAGCGCGATATCGGAGGCGTTCTTGCCCACGGTATTGGCGGGCTGGTGATGCGGCACGATCCCGAATTCCGCCTGCACCCCGGACCATCCCTTCATGTGCGACGACGAGAAATCGCCGTAGATGCGCCGGACAGAGGCCTCGCCGAAGCCAGCGATCTCCTCGAAGATCGCCTGGGCGTGCTTGTAACTGGTGTTGTCGGCGTCGATCAGAACGGCAAGGAGGGGAGTGTCATTGGCCAATGGGAAATACCTCGGGGGGAAGGGTGGAACAGGACGCGCGCCCTTGCCAGACGGCACGCAGGGCCTCGGCCTGGAGAGCGTTGAGGTTCGGGACGTAGAACGTGCCGCTGGTGACGGGGGCCTCGATCATGGCGTCCTGCAAAAGGGTGCCGCACAGACGGACACTCATGGGCGTGCCCGCGGCCAGTGACGTCCGATCGGCAAGTTCCGCCGTGGCGGTGGGGGCAAGGCGTATGAAGACATCGGTGATGTCGCCGGAGTCCGAAACCTCGATCTCGAAGACATCGGCGGGGGTCACGGCGGTCAGTCGACCGATGATAGCATAGGACATCATCGGCGCATCGCTCGGTTCAAGCAGAAGTTGCAATGCCGGGGCGGATTGGGCGACAGCGGCGACCGTCGCCCAGAGGGTATTGGCAAGCGCAAGGGGAAGAATGGGCATACTCATGGACGCACCCTACAAGACCCCCCCGCGCTGCACCAGCGGATGCATGTGAAAAGGGCCGCCGAAGCGACCCTTTCGGTTGTCCTGCGTGTGGCAGTCTACTTGGTGCCACCCGCGGCCGGTGCCGCGCCGCCGGGCACGCCATTGCCGTCCACGACTTCATCCCAGATGTCGCCAAGTCGATCGGCGACGATTTCCCGGCCGTCGCTGTCGTCGTCGTAGTTGTAGACGACGAGAAACGGCGCGACCAAGCCACCTTCATCGGCGCAGATGAACAGGCCGTCGATCACTTCGCCTTGCAGGTCATAGCCGCCGACGGTCCAGTTGGATCGTCCGGTGAAGCCATCGCCGCCGAAGCGGGCACGGTAAGTGTTGAAGGTGGTCTCGGCATAACCCATGCAGGTCGCTCGGTCGGGTAGCGACGAGAAATCCGTGACCGTCCAACCTTCGGCCTGCGCTGTGCCAGCCGCCAGGAGGGTCAGCGCGGTTGCCGTCAGAATGCGTGTGGTCTTCATGGTGGGTCCTTTCTGAAAATCTTAAATCTCTTGGAAGGGGTCAGTAGACGACGACTGATCGGATCGACTCGCCTCTGTGCATGAGGTCGAAGCCTTCGTTGATCTGATCAAGCGTGAGGGTGTGGGTGATCATGGGGTCGATCTCGATCTTTCCATCCATGTACCAATCCACGATTTGCGGCACGTCGGTTCGCCCGCGCGCACCGCCGAAAGCCGTGCCACGCCAGGATCGTCCGGTTACAAGCTGGAACGGACGCGTGCTGATCTCGGCGCCGGCAGGTGCAACGCCGATGATGATCGATTCGCCCCAGCCCTTGTGGGAGGCTTCAAGCGCCGCGCGCATCACCTCAACGTTGCCGGTGGCGTCGAAGGTGTAGTCCGCGCCGCCGTTGGTCAGGTCCACAAGATACGAGACAAGGTCGCCTTCCACCTCCTTGGGGTTGACGAAATCGGTCATGCCGAAGCGCGTCGCCATGTCCACCTTGCCGGGGTTGATATCGACACCGACGATCTGGTCCGCACCCGCAAGGCGCAGGCCCTGGATCACGTTCAGGCCAATCCCGCCGAGGCCGAAGACGATCGCGCGGCTGCCGATTTCCACCTTGGCGGTGTAGATGACGGCCCCGATGCCGGTGGTGACGCCGCAGCCGATGTAGCAGATCTTGTCGAAGGGCGCGTCGGAGCGGACCTTTGCGAGGCTGATCTCCGGCAGCACCGTGTGGTTCGCGAACGTCGAGCAGCCCATGTAGTGCAAGATCGGCGTGCCATCGAGCATGGAGAAGCGCGAAGTGCCGTCGGGCATGAGCCCCTGGCCCTGTGTCGCGCGGACCTTCTGGCAGAGGTTGGTCTTGGGGTTGAGGCAATATTCACATTCGCGGCATTCGGCGGTGTAAAGTGGAATCACATGGTCGCCCGGCTTCAGAGAGGTGACGCCGGGTCCGACATCCAGCACGACGCCGGCGCCTTCATGGCCAAGGATCGCGGGAAACAGACCCTCGGGGTCAGCGCCGGACAGGGTAAATTCGTCCGTGTGGCAAATACCGGTGGCCTTGATCTCGACCAGCACCTCGCCGGCGCGGGGGCCGTCAAGATTGACTTCCATGACCTCCAACGGCTTTCCGGCCTCAAGGGCAACGGCTGCGCGTGTTCGCATGTTTGTGTGTCCTCCCATGGACTTGCTTTAGGTCAAGCTTGTGACAATCTTGCAGCCAGCGCAACGGAGGATAGCATGACCCGTTTGCCCCTGATCGCTCTCCTGATCGTGATGCCGGGCGTGGTCGCCGCGCTGTGCGGAAATGTCCTGCCGTCGGCCGACCCCTGCGGCGCGACCGGATTTGCGGGCCTTGTCTGGCAAGCGGGGAAGATTGCGGAAATGATTGTGCTCGACCCGCCGATGCGGGTGATCCGGCCAGGCGATGCCGTGACCCGCGATTATCTGCTGGTGCGGATCAATTTCGAGCTGGATGACAGCGGCACCATCGCCCGAACCTGCTGCGGATAACCTTACCCAACGCGTTGGTGAGGTGTATTTCAAGCGGCAATCGTCCATGAAACTCCCATAGTCATTCACGGAGTTCTTCATATGGCCCTTTCAAGCAAGACGATTCTTGTCGCTCTCTTCCTGTCCATCGCCCCGGTCCTTGCCTCGGCCCAAGACTCAATCACTTTCGGACCAAGCGTCGGCGTAGGAAGCACTCCGCAGATTGGAACGCAGATCCCTGGCGCCAACGATCCGTCCCGCCATGCCGGTGGCGGCGGTTGGCCCATCCGCGCAGGCGGCATCGCCGGCATCCCCATGCAGGCACAGGACTGCGGCGCGCACCAGTATCAGGGTTTCGTCGGCCAGCCTGTGGGTGTGATGCAGGACCAGGACATCGCGGCGCGCTACTTAACGCCCGACAACCCCTATGGCACCAATGATTACCGGCCCGATCGCCTGAACGTCAGCGCCGACGCCGACTACATCATCGACCGCATCTATTGCGGCTAGGCGCGCACCCCGACGAGCGGTCTTGCGCTGTCCGGTGATTCTCCCTATATCGCACTCAATAGCGGCGCGGCTGGGTCTTGATCCAGTCACCCACCGGAGAATTTCAACGGGCCGCGCGCCCGTTTTTTTGTGCTTGAAAGCCTGCAACCAGACCCATGTCCGACCTGATCGCCAAAACCACCATCGACCGCCGCATGGCTGAAATCCTGGTCCCCGTGATCGAGAATCTCGGGTTCGAGGTCGTTCGCATCCGGGTCCAGGGCGGCAAGACCAAGACGCTTCAGGTCATGGCCGAGCGCCCCGAAGGCGGCATCGACGTGGACGAATGCGCGCAGATCTCCAACGCGATCTCGGTGTTGCTGGATGTCGAGGATCCGCTGGAAGATCCCTACGCACTGGAAGTGTCCAGCCCCGGGATCGACCGCCCGCTGACGCGGCTGAAGGACTTCGAGACGTTCGAGGGCTACGAGGCCAAGGTCGAGACAACGGACACCATCGACAACCGCCGCCGTTTCAAGGGTATCCTTGCAGGCGTGGAAGGCGACGAGGTTCTGATCAATCTGGACGAGAACGGCGAGACCGTGACCATCGGCCTGCATTTCGACCTGCTGAGCGATGCGAAGCTGGTCCTGACGGACGACCTGATCAAGGAGATGCTGAAACAGCGCAAGGGCGCCGGCATCGTCGACGAGACCCAATTTGACGACATCGAGGAAGACACCTCGACCACGGAGGACTGAGACCATGGCCATTACGTCAGCCAACCAGCTGGAACTGTTGCAGACTGCGGAAGCCGTTGCGCGCGAAAAGATGATCGACCCCGGTCTCGTGGTGGAAGCGATGGAGGAAAGCCTCGCCCGCGCCGCGAAGTCGCGATATGGGTCCGAACTGGACATTCGCGTGTCGATCGACCGCAAGACCGGTCGCGCCACCTTCACCCGCGTGCGCACCGTCACCGATCCCGATCTGCTGGAGAACGAGAAGTCGGAACTGGCGCCCAAGGACGCCATCGCCATGGTCAAGGCAGCGCGTCCAGATGTCGTCGTGTTCAACGCGAAGTCGCCCGTCTATGACGAGGAAGGCGAGCAGACGGGCACCATTGCCGTCCGCCGCTTCGTGATGCGCGCGCCCACCGAAATGGACCGGATGCTGACCGAGGGTGTGGATCAGACCGCCGATCCCGATATCAACGACATGATCGCCGACGAAGTGCCGCCCGTTGACATGGGGCGCATCGCGGCGCAATCCGCCAAGCAGGTAATCCTGCAAAAGGTCCGCGAGGCCGAGCGCGATCGTCAATACGCCGAGTTCAAGGACCGCGTCGGCACGATCATCAACGGCGTGGTCAAGCGGGAGGAATACGGCAACATCATCGTCGATGTGGGTGCCGGTGAAGCGCAGTTGCGCCGCAACGAGAAGATCGGCCGCGAAGCCTACCGCAACGGCGACCGGATCCGTTGCTACATCAAGGATGTGCGCCGCGAGAGCCGGGGACACCAGATCTTCCTCAGCCGCACCGCGCCGGAATTCATGCGTGAATTGTTCAAGATGGAAGTGCCCGAGATCTATGACGGCATCATCGAGATCAAGGCCGTGGCCCGCGACCCCGGTTCCCGCGCCAAGATCGCCGTCATCTCCTACGACAGTTCCATCGACCCGGTCGGCGCTTGCGTGGGTATGCGCGGCAGCCGCGTGCAGGCCGTGGTGAACGAGTTGCAGGGCGAGAAGATCGACATCATTCCCTGGAACGAGGATGCACCGACCTTCCTGGTGAACGCGCTCCAGCCCGCAGAGGTTTCCAAGGTGGTTCTCGACGAGGATGCAGGCAAGATCGAGGTTGTCGTCCCGGATGAACAATTGAGCCTTGCGATCGGCCGTCGCGGTCAGAACGTGCGGCTGGCGTCGCAGTTGACCGGTCTCGATATCGACATCCTGACGGAGGAGGAGGAATCCAAGCGTCGTCAGGCCGAGTTCGAAGAGCGCACGAAACTGTTCATGGATACGCTGGATCTGGACGAATTCTTCGCACAGTTGCTGGTCTCGGAAGGGTTCACGGCACTCGAGGAAGTGGCTTACGTGGAAACGGACGAGCTTCTGGTGATCGACGGTGTCGACGAAGGCACCGCCGCCGAATTGCAGGCCCGTGCCCGCGACTATCTGGAAGAGCAGAACCGGCTGGCGCTGGAGAAGGCGAAAGAGATGGGCGTCGAGGACAGCCTCATTGATTTCGAGGGCCTGACACCCCAGATGCTGGTGGCCCTGGCGGAAGACGGCGTGAAGACGCTGGAAGATTTCGCCACCTGCGCGGATTGGGAACTGGCCGGCGGCTGGACAACCCAGAACGGAGAGCGCCACAAGGACGAAGGCGTTCTGGAACCCTTCGAGGTCTCGTTGGAAGAAGCGCAGAACATGGTGATGACCGCGCGCCTGCAACTGGGCTGGGTCACGATCGAGGAACTGGAGGCGCAGGCTGCCGCTGAATCCGAAGCCGCCGCCGCAGCGCTGGAGGGGGCGGAGGGCTGAGGCCCTCAGGCCCGCATCCGCACAGGTGACCCGCGGTGGACAGGATAAGGACCGGAGTGACGGGCCTGAGCGGAAATGCATCGCCACCGGCGAAGTTGCGCCCAAGCGCGGGCTGATCCGTTTCGTTGTCGCGCCCGACGGGCAGATAGCTCCGGACATCCTGGAACGCCTGCCGGGACGGGGCATCTGGGTTGCCGCCGACCGGGCGGCGCTGGAACTGGCGGTGAAGAAGAACCTGTTCTCGCGCGCGGCCCGGCAACAGGTGTCCGCGCCCGAGGACCTGATAGACAGGGTCGAAGCCGGCCTTGCACGCCGTGTGACGGACCTGATCGCGCTGTCGCGCAAGGGCGGCCATGCGGTTGCCGGGTTCGAGAAGGTGAAGGATTGGCTCGCCACCCGCAAGGTTGGTGTCCTGCTTCAGGCCAGCGACGGCTCCGAGCGGGGAAAATCAAAGCTCTGGACCCCGGAAGGGGCCCGGTATTTCAGCGTCCTGACAGCCCGGGAATTGGGTTTGGCATTCGGACGCCAAAGTGTGATACATGGCGCGCTTGCCGCTGGTGGACTCGCCCCCCGTGTTGTAGAGGGGGCCGCGAAACTCCAGGCACTGCGTGTAGCAGACGGTGGCCAGACCGCCGGGAAAGACAGAAAAGACGCATGAGCGATCAGGACGGAAAGAAACCTCTAGGCCTATCTGGTGGTGCACGGTCAGGCCGTGTGAACCAGAGTTTTTCGCGTGGGCGGACGAAGTCCGTCGTCGTGGAGACCAAGCGCAAGCGCGTGATGATGCCGAAAGCCGGCGCCGCGTCTGCGGCTGCCCAGAATGCCGAGGGCGGCAAGCGTGACAAGTCGGTCCCGGACGCCGAGATGGAGCGGCGCCTGAAGGCGTTGCAGAACGCCAAGGCGCGCGAGGTCGAGGAAGCGAAGGAGCGTGTCCAGGCCGAGAAGGATCGCGAGGAAGAGCGCAACCGCCGCCGCGCCGAGGCCGAGGCCAAGGAACGCGAAGAGCGCGAGCGCGAAGAGGCGCTCAAGGCGAAGGAAGAAGAAGACATCCGCCGCCGCGAGGAGGAGGAAGCGCGCCGCAATGCGCCGCCCGCCGCCGCCGTTGCCGCCGTGGATCCGACCGATGCAGGCGGTGAGGCCGGTGGCCCCCGCGGCGCCAAGCCGACGACCCGCCGCGAGCCCGAGCGTGACGCCAAGCGCGAAGCGCCCCGCGAGAACCCGCGTGCCCGCGTCGACGACGGCAACCGCCGCGCCGGCAAGCTGACCGTGAACCAGGCGCTGACCGGCGGCGAAGGGGGGCGGCAACGCTCCATGGCCGCGATGAAGCGCAAGCAGGAACGCCAGCGCCAGAAGGCGATTGGCGGTTCTCAGGATCGCGAAAAGGTCACACGCGACGTGAAAGTGCCCGAGACCATCATCGTCTCGGAACTGGCGAACCGCATGGCCGAACGCGTGGCCGATGTGGTCAAGGCGCTGATGAACAACGGCATGATGGTCACCCAGAACCAAGCCATCGACGCCGATACCGCCGAGCTTATCATCGAGGAATTCGGTCACCGCATCCAGCGCGTGTCTGACAGCGATGTCGAACAGGTCATCGATGCGGTCGACGACAAGGACGACGAGCTTCTGCCGCGTCCGCCGGTCATCACCATCATGGGCCATGTCGACCACGGCAAGACCTCGCTGCTGGACAAGATCCGCAAGGCCAACGTCGTCTCGGGCGAGGCAGGCGGCATCACCCAGCATATCGGTGCCTACCAGGTGACAACCGAATCGGGCGCGGTTTTGTCCTTCCTCGACACACCGGGCCATGCCGCGTTCACGTCCATGCGGGCCCGTGGCGCGCAGGTGACGGATATCGTGGTACTTGTGGTTGCGGCCGACGATGCGGTCATGCCGCAGACGATCGAGGCGATCAATCACGCCAAGGCGGCCAAGGTTCCGATGATCATTGCGATCAACAAGATCGACCGGCCATCGGCCAACCCGCAAAAGGTCCGGACGGACCTGTTGCAACACGAGGTTGTGGTCGAGGCGATGTCGGGCGATGTGCAGGATGTGGAAGTCTCGGCCATGACGGGCCAAGGCATTCCCGAGCTTCTGGAAGCCATCGCGTTGCAGGCGGAACTGCTGGAGTTGAGGGCCAACCCGAACCGCCAGGCACAGGGTGCCGTCATCGAAGCGCAACTCGACGTGGGTCGCGGCCCGGTCGCCACCGTTCTGGTGGAGAAAGGCACGCTGCGTCAGGGCGATATCTTCGTCGTGGGCGAGCAATGGGGCAAGGTCCGCGCGCTGGTCAACGACAAGGGCGATCGGATCAAGGAAGCCGGGCCGTCGGTTCCGGTGGAGGTGCTTGGCCTTAATGGCACGCCCGAAGCAGGTGATGTGCTCAACGTCGTTGATACCGAGGCACAGGCCCGTGAAATCGCGGAATACCGCGCGCAAGCGGCCAAGGACAAGCGCGCCGCCTTGGGGGCCGCCACGACGCTCGACCAGCTTCTGGCGAATGCCAAGGCCAACGAGAACGTGACCGAACTTCAGATCGTCATGAAGGCCGACGTGCAGGGCTCTGCCGAGGCCATCGTTCAGGCACTGGAAAAGATCGGCAACGATGAAGTCCGCGTTCGTGTCCTGCATTATGGGGTGGGCGCGATCACTGAATCGGATATCGGGCTGGCGGAGGCCTCCGGCACGCCGGTCATCGGCTTCAACGTGCGGGCCAACGCGCCTGCGCGGGCTTCGGCCAACCAGAAGGGCGTCGAGATCCGTTATTATTCGGTGATCTACGACCTCGTGGATGACGTCAAAGCCGCCGCTTCGGGCCTTCTGGGCGCTGAAATCCGAGAGAACTTCATCGGCTACGCCACCATTAAAGAGACGTTCCGCGTGTCCGGTGTCGGTACCGTCGCGGGGTGTCTCGTGACCGAGGGCGTGGCCCGCCGGTCCGCCGGTGTCCGTCTGCTGCGCGACGATGTGGTGATCCACGAAGGCACGCTGAAGACGCTGAAGCGCTTCAAGGACGAAGTGAAAGAAGTCCAGTCTGGCCAGGAATGCGGTATGGCGTTCGAGAATTACGACGACATCCGCCCGGGCGATGTCATCGAGATATTCGAGCGGGAAGAGGTCGAGCGATCGCTCGCTTGAACCAGGCCTCCATCTGACATGAAAAGGGCGCCCATTGCGGCGCCCTTCTTCGTTCGACCGTTTCGCCGGATCTGTCAGGCGGCCGCGGCAGGATTAAGTCGCCACACCGAAAGGTTCAATGCGCCGGCAACGGTGACCCAGACCACATAGGGCACCATCAAGACCCCTGCGATGGTGTCGAGCATCAGGAAGGAGACCATGGTTCCGAAAACGGCGACCCAAAGGAAGACGAGCACGACCATGCCCGCACGGATCCTCTCCAACCCGAAAAACACTGGCGTCCATAATGTGTTCAGCGCGATCTGCAAGGCCCAGAAACCCATGCCGTGTGCGTTGCCGTCGAGCATGGCCACTCGCGTCGCCGCATAGGCCGAGGCGAGGTAGAGTGTCGTCCACGCGACCGGGAAGAGCCAGTTGGGCGGGGTCCAGCCGGGCTTGGCCAGATCACGATACCATTGACCCGGCGGGAACATCGACCCGGTGGCCGCAGCCGCGCTGCATGCGAATAAAAAGAGGACAAAGACAGACCAATCCATTCTTGTCCCCTATCACCACGGCCCGGTCAGGCCAATCGCATTCGGCACAGGCATCCCGGCCTTACTGCACCAGCCGTTCGCTGAGGCCGATGGTGGGCAATTCCCCGGTCAACTGTGCCTCATATATCGGCAGGCTCTCGATCACACGCATGATGTAATTGCGGGTTTCCGAAAACGGGATGTCTTCGATCCAGTCGATCACGTCGTCAACGCGGCGCGGATCCCCGAACCGCTCCAGCCATTGCCGCACGCGACCCGGCCCGGCGTTGTAGCCAACGGAGACAAGAATCGGATTCTCGTCGTA
>Ga0100401_1002480_pt1 | contig 14466 bp, 7 predicted proteins | sample CryGeymeta201525_FD_80421 | JGI IMG/M metagenome (GOLD analysis project Ga0100401, IMG submission 80421) | Groundwater microbial communities from Crystal Geyser aquifers in Utah, USA - Crystal Geyser metaG 2015-25 | ecosystem: Environmental > Aquatic > Deep subsurface > Groundwater | place: USA...
AAAAAATCAATTTCTTTAATCTTAAAATAATAAGCACGTTTCTCAACCTATTTTCATTGCATAACCTTTTAACATTCAACTCAATTCTCAACTTTCATTTTAGATGAAGTCAGCTTCCATAAATCGTGGATTTGGGTATTTATAAAAACCCTCGCCTGTTTTTCGCCCTAATTTTCCTTGGTCTATATACGTTTTTAAAAGTTTGGCAAAGCGTTGACTCTTTTCATCTGTTTTAGGATTTGTTACATGCCAAGCGGTGTCTAAACCAATTTCATCAATAATACCAAACGGTCCGCGTGGCATTTTAAAATTCCCCATCCACGAGCGGTCAACATCTTCAATACTGGCAACGTTATAGGTTACCAAAGCGCCAGCAGCGCCTATTAAAGCAATCAACATCGCGTTAAAAAGGTAGGCAGGCGACTCTTTTTGAACTACTACTGGGGTTTGCTGAATACTTTTACCAAAATCAATTAACAGGGCAAGCATCCAGTTTTCAGTTTTAGGATTGGGCATAATGTCAACCACATTAGCATAAAATACATCGTGAAAATGAAGGGCGCAAAAACGTTCAGGTCTGCCGGTTTCTTCGGCGTAAAGCGAAGGTAATAAAGAGGATGTATTGGTGGTAAACAGTGTTTTTTCGGGGCATAACGCTCCAAATTGAAGCCAGACTTGCTTTTTAATATCCAAATTTTCGGTTACCGATTCGCTTACCAAGTCGGCATTTTTAACAGCCAACTTGGCATCGGTTGTAAATTGGATATTTTGAAGTGCGGTATCGGCTTGCTGTTGCGAATAAGTACCAGCTTTGACCAAAATTTTGAGCAAATTGGTTTGACTATTTTTAGCCGACTCAAAGGCTTTGGCATGGATGTCGTAAATAATGACCTTATAATTGTTTAAAGCACAAGCTAAACCGATGCGTAAACCTAAGGTGCCACTTCCTAAAATGAGAATATTTTTAATGTCTTTTATAGTTTTCATCGTTTATGGTTTTAAAATTACTTTTCCTATGTTTTCTTTATTTTCAAGTATGGCGTGGGCTTTGGCGGCATCTGCTAAAGGCAATCGGGCATGAATAACCGGTTTTATTTGTCCTTTTACCAAATAGCCAATAAGCGTTTTAAAGGAGTCCATCATTAAAGCCGGCTGACTTAAAATGCCGTATAAATGGAACATGCTAACCGAATGGCATTTGTGAGGCTTACTTCCCAAAGCTTTTTTAAAATCGGTTGTAGGCTGTCCGTCAACAATGCCATACCAAATAATGTGACCTAAGGTAGCGAGCATTTTAAAATTATCGTCAAAGCGCGAGCCGCCGACACAATCGATAATTAAATCAACACCTTTGTTTCCAGTAATTTGGTTGACGCGCGCCACGACATCTTCTGTTTTATAATTAATCACTTGTTCATAGCCCATTTTAGAAATAATGGCTGCTTTTTTATCATCGCTCGTCAATCCGATAAGGTGAATATCCGCCAATTTTGCAAGCTGAATTAATGCTGTTCCCACGCCACCAGCGGCCGCATGAACCAAAATGGTTTCGCCAGCTCTAACACGCCTAACTGTGTGCAACATGTGATAAGCCGTGAGATAAATTATTGGAAGCGCTGCCGCCTCGTCAAAATCAACGGCATCGGGAATGGGGATAATTCCCGCTTCGGTTACAGCAACTTGAGTAGCGTAGCTCGGTTTTCCAAAAACGATGACGCGTTGACCGACTTTTAAATGTTTAATTTTTGAACCCGTTTCGGTAATAATTCCAGCCGCTTCATTACCTAAAATAGCAGGAAATTGGGGCATATAAGGATAATCGCCTTTTCGGATGAGTACATCGGAATAATTAACCGAAGCGCTTTTTATGCTTACCAACACCTCATCGGGCTGACAAATTAAATCGGGTAAGGTTTCCAGTTTTAAGACCTCATGGCCACCAGTTTTGTAAATTCGGATTGCTTTCATTTTTTGTATTTTTTAGTTAGCTTTTTTTGTGATTTATGATTTGTTTTATGAACTCCAAAGGCTATGAACTTATTTTATATTCTCTTATCTTTAATGGCCTTTTGAGCGTTATCGGCACAGGCTTTAACCACATAAATAAGATTGGCAAAACGGGCATCTTTGGTAAATCCTTTTTGATAGCGGGCATAAATTTGTTGCCCAATGACGCCAATTTTGAAACAGCCAAACACATAATAGAATAAGATAGCATCAACATCTACCGCTCTTAATTTAGCATAAGTTTGTATAAATTGCTCGCGGGTTAAATTTCCCTTTACCCAGGTGAGGTTAAAAGCGCGAAGTGCTGGATGGTCTTGCGCCTCAACCCAATAAGCTAATGTAGTGCCTAAATCCATCAATGGATCGCCAATGGTTGCCATTTCCCAATCTAAAACGGCTTTTATTTCGAGTGTATTTTCATCTAAAACCAAGTTGTCGTATTTATAATCGTTGTGGATAAAAGCCGTTGCAGAAGTTTTTGGCTGGTTGCTTTGCAACCATTCGGCGGCAGTGTTCATCCCCATAATGGAGTCTGTTTCGGCTTTAAAATAGCGTTCAATCCAGCCACTCACCTGACGTGCAACATAACCATCGGGATTTCCTAAAGTGATTAACTGAGACTTTTGAAGTTCTAAATTGTGTAAATCGACCAGATTTAGCAAACAATTTGTAGAAAGCCTTTTAAAAGCATCGGCATTTAGGTGCAAATTTTTTGGAGGTGTGTGGCGTAAAATGATGCCACTTACGCGCTCCATTACAAAAAAAGGTGCGCCAATAACGGATTCATCTTCACAATAAACAAAAGGACTTGGCATTTTTTTATAAACGGGTTGCAGCAAGGTGAGCACGTGATATTCTCGTTTCATATCGTGTGCCGATTTAATTTTTGCCCCTCTTGGCGGTTTGCGCAACACAAATTCCCGATGTGGCGTTTTGATAAGGTAAGTCAGATTTGAATAGCCTCCCGGAAATTGCCTAAGCTCTGTAATGCCTTCAAAATTTGGTAGGCTTGCCGATAAATAATCCGACAAGGTTTTTATATCTAAAGCTTCTTCGGGGCGCACATTGCCGGCTTGGTCTAACACAGTTTCGCTCATAGCTCTTTGATTTCTAGTCCGTAATGTTTTAAAATTTGACGCGCCAAGGCCGATTTATGAACTTCGTCCGGTCCGTCGTAAATTCGGGCAGCACGTTCATGACGGTACCAAAATGCCAAGACTGTATAATCGGTAATGCCAAGTGCGCCGTGCGTTTGAATGGCGCGGTCTAACACGCGTTGCAGCACATTGGCGACAAAAAATTTAATGGTTGAGATTTCAATGCGGGCGGCTTTAGCCCCTTCTTTATCAATTTTTGAGGCGGTATGCAAAACCATAAATCGGGCGGCATTAATTTCGGCGCGTGATTCGGCTATAAAATTCTGAATGCTTTGTTTTTGTCCGAGTTTGATGCCATTTCCTAAATCGCGTGTTACAGCTTGCTGGCACATTAAATCGAATGCGCGTTCGCAAATGCCAATCCACCTCATGCAGTGATGAATGCGGCCGGGTCCTAGGCGTTGCTGCGCTAAACTAAAACCAGCACCTTCTATTCCGATAAGGTTTTTAAGTGGAACTTTACAGTTGGTATAGCGCACTTCACCGTGACTAAAATAATCGTCATTGCTTTCGCCCATTACCGGGATGTTGCACACCAGTTCAAAACCCTTGTTATTTGTTGGCACCACAATCATACTGGCGCGTTGGTATTTGTTTTTAGCATCGGGATTGGTGTTTGCCATAACCACTGCAAAACTTGCGCCATCGGCTGAGGAGGTAAACCATTTATGCCCGTTGATGATATAAAAATCGCCTTCTTTAACTGCTGTTGTAGCCATTTCGGTGGGATTTGAGCCTGCAAATTCGGGTTCGGTCATCGAAAAGCAGCTGCGAATAGCGCCTTGAAGTAGGGGTTTCAAAAATTCATTTTTGAGGTCATCAGAAGCGTTTTGTAAGAGTAATTCTTGGTTGCCAATATCGGGAGCATTGCAGTTAAAGCAATAATGGCCATACGGCGAATGTCCTAAAAGCTCACTAATTTGACCAAATTCTGCTAAGCTCAATCCCAAACCGCCGTGGTGGGTACTTAAATGCGGATTCCAGAGTCCCTCCTTTTTAACCAATTGTCTAATGGTGTCTAGTTTTGGCTTGATTTTGCTAAAATTTTGATGCAAAAAATCGCGTTCAAGTGGGATAATTTGTTGTTCAACTAGCGCTTTGATTTTGGGAAGGATTACTTCGAGTTTGGGTGTTAAAAATAGATTCATAACTATAAATAGGATGTTGTGTTGTACTCACAAATATAGGTAAAAAGCGATGCAAAAATGTTAAAAATTACCGTTCACATACAAAATCATGTCATTCACACTATATTTCATTGTGATTAATGATTAATTAATACATTTGTTTTTTTAGAACTAATTTCTTTGAAAAAGGCACTCTTAATTTTGGTAATGATAAGCGCAAGCACTGTAATATCAGCGCAAGATTTATCGTATTTTAAAGACTCTGCTGCTTTGACTTTTCACAAAATGGCACTGCTTATACCGCCACAAAAACTAAGCGCTAGTTTAAAGGTTAAAAAAACTATAATTACGCCTATTGATGTTGATACACAACAACCACAGCCAACATTAGTAACCATAGCGCCCATAATTACAGCTGTATCATCTGTTGAAAAACCAAAAAAAGAGCGTTTTGAATTTGTCGGTAAAAAATTAATCTATTCAAAAATTATCAATGCACCGCCCTTGTTATACAGGGATAATTCAAACTATAATATCAAGTATTTAGACAAGGCACATGGCGCGTTTTCGAATGCCATTACCGATATTAAAAAAGATGCTCAAAACCTTATTTGGATGGGATCGGAAAATGATGGCGTTGCCATTTATAACGGTTATACTTTTAAAATAATTGATGAAGGCTCGGGAGCGCCTTCAAAAAATATAGAACAACTCTATTCCGATTCACAAAACAGACTGTGGATTGCCACCAAAAAAGGAATTTGCTACATAAAAAATGACAGTATTTTCACCTTAAAACACCCTAATAATGAGGTGCAATATGCTTCAACTTATGAAGATTTAGACCATGCTATTTGGTTGACAACTTACAACAAGGGCGCCTTAAAATACCAAAAGGATTCAGTTGAAATCTATAATTCAAAATCGGGCTTGTCAGATAATGACGTTTCAACCGTTTATCAAAGTTCTGATCGCATGTTTTGGTTTGGAATGAACAATGGCAAGGGATTTAGCACTTTTGATGGAACCCATTTTAATCACTATTTTCTAAATAAAAATAAGTTTGGAGCTAATGTAAAACCTTTTATTGAATTTGAAGGAGCCATTTGGATAGGTGCTTTTGGCGCGGGTCTAACAAAATATGTTAAGGGTAAATTATACACTTACGAAGCTTTTAAACCCTTGTCTTATGCCACTTATTCTTTTGCGGTAAATGATAATGGTTTGTGGTTTAGTATTTATGGCTATGGTCTTGGAAATTTTAAGCAAGGTAAATTGAAATTGATTGGCAAAGATGATGGCCTTACAGATAATAATATCTATAAAATAGTCATAGACAATCAAAATAACATTTGGTTAGGTAGTTTATTTGCCGGATTTTTAAGGTTTGATGAAAATGTGTTTTACAAAAATAACTTTAATAACAAAACGCCCATTTCGAGGGTTGCCAACATTGTTACTGACCAAGCTGGAACAGAATGGTATTTGCCAAATGGCGGTAAAATCACGGCAAAAAAAGGCACCAAATTTTATTCCTACCTAAACGAAGGCGATATAAAAACCCCTAAAATTCAGCATGCTTATGACGCTTATTTTGAAGCACCCGGAAAGGCTTGGATGGCAACTTTAGGTGCTGGAATTGTTTATTTTACCGAAAAAAATTATACCTTTTTCAACTTTGGCAAAAACAATGAAATTTATAAAATAGATCGCGATTTAGAAAACCGGGTGTGGTTTGCTAGTAATTTAAGCGGGGTAATTTATCACCTAAATAACGTGTTTTATAAGATTGATAAAAAAAACGGATTGGCTTGTAATAGCATTACCACTTTGTTGTGCGATGCAAAAGGACAAACTTGGCTAGCACTTGAAAATCATGGTCTGGCTATTGTAAATAAGGATTCTATACGGTATGTTGACAAAAAAAACGGTCTCATCTCAAATAACATAAACGTACTTTTTCAAGATAAAAAACAAAGACTTTGGCTAGGCTCTTTAAGTGAGGGCGTTCAAATTATTGACGGCGAAAAGCACTATATCTTTAATGTAAAAAAAGGACTCTTGTCAAATAATATTTTAGGGATAACACAAACAAACGAAAATAACTTTTGGATAACTACAACCGAAGGGCTAACAAGGTTGTCATTTGACGATAATCAAAAACCAATCATTAAAAATTTTGACAAGAACTACGGCATTAATTTGGTGGAGCTATCTGCTGCTTCTAAAGTTTATGACTCTGATAAAATTGTTTTTGGTGCCAACCGAGGTGTGTTGGTTTATCAAAAAGATTTTGAGCGAACGCAGCTAAATACACCCGTGCTTTTTTTAGAAAAAATAAGCCTTGACGGAACAATTCTGCAAAAATTGCCAACTCAAAATAAAATTAAAGTCGCTCAAAATAAAAGTTTGGCTATCGACTTTTATGCGTTAAACTGGGGGCAAGAAAACACGTTGAAATATGAATATAAAATTTTAAACAAAAATAATCACAGCTTGTGGATTAGCCTGGGCAATTATCCAAATTTAGATTTGCAAAAATTTGAATTATACGATTCTGAAATTCAAATCCGCGCCCTATCGGCAAACAGAATAAGCAATATTATTAAAATTCCTATCGAGATTAAACCTTATTTTTATCAAAACATCTATTATCACATCTTATTTTGGATAATCCTTATCGGATTAGCTCTGTTTTACTACCAGTATAAAAAACGATTGGCTCTTAAAAAAGCACACGAACTTGAAGGCATCATCGATAAAAAAACCAAAGAAATTTTATCCGAAAAGGAAGCTTTAGAAAAAAGTTATCTTAAAATTAATACCCAAATAAAAGAAAAAGATGTGCTGATTCACGAAGTCCACCACAGGGTAAAAAATAATTTACAATTAATTTCAAGTTTGGTTTCAATGCAATTAAACGCTTTAAAAAGCGAGAAATCGAAAAAAATATTGACCGAAACTTATAACAGAATCAACGCGATGGCTATGGTTCACGAAATACTTTATTACAAAGAAAACGTGTCGTATATTTCGTTAAGAGCCTATTTATCAAATTTAATCAATTCAATTAATGAACTGATGAATCAGGATAAAATAAAGATTGTTATTACAAAGTCTATTGAAGATATCAATATTGATATTTCGTATTGCATTGCTTTGGGGATGATAACCAACGAAGCCATTTCGAATACCGTAAAACACGCTTTTAAACATCAAAAACAACCCGAGGTAAAAATTGATTTGTATTGCGATTCAAAAACCAAATTAATTGTTTATTCAATCAAAGATAACGGTATAGGCATCGATTCTAAATATTTAAATACCGAGAATAAGTCACTCGGTTTGCGTTTGATAACTATTTTTTCAAAGCAGTTAAATGCGCAATTAGAAATCAAGAATGAAGGCGGTACCGAAATACTGGTTAAATTTAGATGCGAACATCACGAAAATTGTAGCCTAGAAAGGCGAAATGAAATGGGTTGCGATTTGTAACTTAAATTTATTAAAAACTAAAAGTTGGCTTATAAAAAAGGGAGGTCATGAGAATCGTTATTGGAGAAGATGAAATATTAATTGCCGAGCATTTGGCAGATATTGTAAAGTCATTTAATCACCAAGTGGTTGGCATTGGTCATTATAAAGCTGAAATTATAGAATTAATAACTAAACTAAAGCCCGATTTAATTTTGTTAGATATCCGTATGGAGCACGAATATGACGGCATAGAAATAGGAAAATATGTTCAGTATAATTTAGCAATTCCTTTTATTTACATCACCGCACATTCTGACAAAGCAATTATAGAAAAAGCCCTGCCAACAAAGCCTAGCGGCTATATAATTAAACCATTTAAACCGATGGATGTTTACACCGCCATTCACATTGCTTCTGATAAGTTTAGAAATCCTAAAACAGATAATTTTTTAATGTTAAAAGATGGCATTAAACAGGTAAAAGTTTTTTATTACAATATTATTTTTATGAAGGCAGATAATAATTATGTTGAAATACACACTTCTAACAAAATATATATCGACCGAAATAGCTTAGAAAATCTGAATGAAAAAATGCAATCGGAAGACTTTATCAGAATCCACCGCTCTTTCATTATCAACAAAACCCACATCAAATCATTAACCATAAACGAAATAGAAATTGGCAACCAAAAATTGCCGATTTCAAGAAATTACCTCCCGCTGCTAAAACAAGTCTTTATTGACACCCATAAAAGCTGATAAAAAATGGATAATAAAAATTATAAATACTTGCAAATGTTTGTTTTAGAATAGCTAATCCATTTTTTATAAAAAAGACCTATTTTTAATTTAAGACTTTTATAATTACAATTTTATTTGTATTTTTGCTAACTATTTCCCTTAACATCAAATGTTTTTAACCAAAATCAGCGCTATGCAAACAACTTTACTTAACTTTATTAATGAACCAAAAAAACTTAACCTAAGATTTTTAGCAAGTTTTTTATTGATTGGATGCTTATTTTCAGTCAATCTTAATGCGCAAATTAGAGACAGGGGCTTACTTGCTTATGCCGGTTCAAATCAAACAATTGATTGCGCACCTTTAACGGGCACTTTAGTAACTTTAGACGGCTCTGGCTCAACCAATACAGTAAATTATACTTGGAGAGAAAAAAGGTCAATTATAGCATTTGGAATTAATCCAACCATCACACTTTTACCTGGCACACATACCATTTCACTTGTAATAGATAATGGAGCTGGAGTTTCTAGCACCAATAATAGCGTTGTAACCATAACTGTAAATACCGATACAACTGCCCCTACAATTGTAACCAAACCTACAACGGTTTATTTAGATGCATTAGGTAATGCAAATATTAGCACTTTTGATATTGACGGTGGCACAACCGATAATTGCAACCCTGTTACTTTAAGTTTAGATAAAACCACTTTTAGTTGCGCTAATTTAGGATCAAATTTTGTAACTTTAACAGGAACCGATGCAAGTGGAAACACCGCCTCTGCACAAGCTACCGTTACTGTAATTGATAACATTGCACCAACGGTTATTGCACAAAATTTTACAGTTGATTTAGATGATACAGGCTCTGCTACTATTGTTGCTACAGATATAGATGGTGGAAGTAGTGATAATTGTAGTTTTAACCTAACCTTAGATAAAACCGATTTTACATGTGCTAATATAGGTGCTAACATTGTAACTTTAACAGGAACCGATGCAAGTGGAAACACCGCTTCTGCACAAGCTACCGTTACTGTATCAAATCTGACCTCACCAATGGTAATTGCAAAATATTTAACGATTTATTTAGATGAATCTGGGCTGGCTACTATTGTCCCTTCAGATATAGATGCCGGCAGTTTTTACAATTGTGGCTTAACTTTAAGTTTAGATATCACAGATTTTACCTGTGCAAATTTGGGCCAAAATTTAGTTACCTTAACAGGAACTGACCCCTTTGGCAATGCAACAATTGCTCAGACCATAGTTACTGTAGTCGATAATCTTGCACCAGTAATTACATGCCCTGCCGATATTACAGTTACTTCCACAAGTGCATTAGGTGCTATTGTGAATTATACAGCACCAGTAGGAACTGATAATTGTTCGGCTAATACTGCTTTAACTGCCGGTTTGGCTAGTGGCTCTGTTTTTCCAATTGGCACTACTGTAGTTACCCATACCATAACCGATGCTTCAGGTAACACCGCAAGCTGTTCGTTTAATGTAACCGTAACTCAGAGTCCAGTTAGTTGCAATAGCACCATAGTTATAAACCCATTTACTGCTGTAACTACCCAAAAACCAAATACCATTTTTTTAGGTTATGGGCCACAAACTATGACTCTAAGCACCCAAACAACTGGCGGTACAGGTTTTATTTATAGCTGGACAAGTTCAACAGGCGAGGTTGTTGCAAACGTTGCTAATCCAACCATAAATCCAAAAGTTTCGACTACTTACACAGTAATAGCAACCAATGCCGATGGCTGTTTAGCAACAGCATCAATTTATGTTTGCGTAATCGATGCTCGTGCTATTGATAAATACGGCAAGTATAAAGGCAAAGTATTGGTTTGTCATAATGAGGGACAAAAAAGCGGTCGCTCTCATACTATTGAAATTAGCGTAAATGCTGTTCTACAACACTTAACACTTCATTTGGATACTTTAGGCGCTTGTGATGCAACTTGTGCTACCTCTTATGTAGATGTTGTTGTTGATAATGATGATGACCACAATAGCGATTGCAATGATGATGATGACCACCACAACAGCCACGCAGGTAATGATGATGATGATGATGATGATGATCACGAGAGCAAATGCGAAGACAAAGATGACGACGATGATCATAATAATCATTCCGGTGATGAAGACCACCATTCAAAATCTAAAGGTTCAGAAACCAAAGCGGTTGTTTACCCAAATCCAGTTGATGATGATTTTGTTATCGGTTTAAACAAAAAAGGAGAAGGTTCTGTTGAAATTTATAACAATAAAGGAACTAGAATCTATAAAAAAGGCTCTAAAGATTTAAAACAAGGAGTCTCAATTAATATGCGAGGAAAAAAATCAGGCACTTATTTTGCCAGGGTTATTTGCAAAGGCAAAGTTTATACTGTAAATATTTATAAAAAATAGGTAGTATAACCGGGGGGTTATTCATCTAAAAAAAGCGGGTTAAAGTTTAAACTTTAACCCGCTTTTTGTTGCTATAAACATTCAAATTTGACCCAAAATTACCGTTCACATACAAAAACACGTCATTCACACCATTTTTTTGGTTTACTAATTGCTTAATAGTACGTTTGTTTTTTATAAACTATGAAAATACTATTTCTAAATTAAACCAACTGTTATGAAAACAAAATTACTTTTAACCAAGCTCATTCTAATACTTTTTGTGAGCACTTGTTTATTTGCTTCAAATACAAATGAAGTAAATACAAAAGTTTTACCTTTTATGTTAAGGTACACAAATGTAGAACAAAATCATAATTACAATGTTTTACAAGTTAATAGTCAATTATCAAATATCGTTAAAGCCACTGCTGCCGATTTTATCGCTAGTGTGAATGTAGCATTTCGCGGAACATCAATAAATATGCAAGCGCCGCAACAAACAGCTACTACACAAGTTACCATTTCTCCTTGGAAAATGAATAACGGCGGAGGCGCTATTAGTTATAATGTAGGCTTTCACGGAAATCCTGCGGCTTATAGTCAAGCTAACATACCTAACGCATCAGATCCCAATTGGGTTGCAGCTCCTGTAAATGCAAATGGTGAAATAAATTATTCTGTAAATTCCATTTTAAGTTATTGTTTATCTCAACTTGATTTTACCTATTTTGAAACCTTTTTAAACATACCTGCTAATTTTAATATTTCCAGTTTAAATGTTGCCTTCGCTGCTGCTGATGATGGGGCAAGAGCCTATATTTTTAATTCTGTTCATCCAAATGGTGCCTTCATTGGTCAAATAAGTTTAGGACAAAATCCTATTTCAGCCGATTATGCTTCTTTAGCAGTTGCGGGTGAAATTAACAGACTTGTAATTGTTCAATTTGACGATTGCCCATCAGGAAATAACTTAACTGGCGCAAAAGTTAATGTTAATGGACAGGTCGTAGCAATCAACACGGGTGGTTGTACTCAATCAAATTTCTTTTGGTCAAACGCGCCAACAATTAATGGCAAGACTGCTTCAGGAACTATAAATGGCATCGGTTATACTTATACATCTTCTGTAAATGTTAAAAGTACAAGCAACGTGTATTCTCATAGTACCTTTCCGGCTTCTTTTAATGTGCCTAATGCCAATCCTACTATTCAAAATATTGAACCAAGTTCTAATACTTTAACTTTTGCGAGTCCGATGACGAATCCTGTTTTGGTTTTTTCATCAATTGGAAATGGTTCCATTTCAGTCCCTATTAATTTTAGTGCGCCTGTAGATGTTTTATGGTCAACTCATGTTGGTAGTGGCTCCTCATTTGTACAAAATTCTCCAACGCAAATTACTGGACGAGAAGCTTATGCTATTGTCAGAATGAATGGTACTTTTACAAGTATTTCGTTCGATTATTTAACTTATGAAAATTATGTAAATTTTGCATTTGGAGCAGATTTTTCAACCAATTATCCTGATACAATCGCCCCAACAATTACTTTAAATGGAAGTGCATCAGTAAATATAAATCTTGGTACTTCTTATACAGATGCTGGCACAACCGTAACAGATAATTGTGATTTAAATCCAGCCTCATTGGTGTCAGGAACCGTAAATACAAATGTGCCTGGTAATTATACCTTAACTTTCACTGCTGTAGATGCGTCGGGTAATACTTCTGCCCCTTTAACCCGCACGGTAACGGTCAACACTCCTCCCGTAGCTAATGCAGGAGCTGACCAATTATTTAATTGTGCTAGTTCACGAGGAGTTTCTGTAACTTTAAATGGCTCAGGCTCTAATGATATAAACGGAGACGCCTTGACTTATACGTGGTCAGAAAATGGGACTACTTTAGCAACCGGTGTTGCACCAACAATTAACACAGTGCCGGGTATTCACACTATTAAACTTGAGGTAACTGATAGCAAAGGTGCAACGAGCTCTGACACCGTCGTGATTTCAACTAATAGCGATACCATGCCTCCAACCGTAGTCACTAAACCAATTACGGTTTCATTAAATGCTAGTGGTGCTGCAAGTATTATCCCATCGGATATAGATGGTGGCACAACCGATAATTGTAGTACAGTTACGCTCAGTCTTGGTGCTGGCCAAGGAAATTTTTCTTGTGCCAATGTTGGACCAAATACCGTTACTTTAATAGCTACTGATGCTAAAGGAAATACGGCTTCGGGCACCGCTATCGTAACAATTCAAGATGTAACACCTCCTAGCATTTTAGCCAAAGACATTACAATTAATTTAGATGCCCAAGGCAATGCAACCATTACCCCTCAAATGGTTGACAATGGTTCTACAGACGCTTGCGGTATTGCTTCTTATGTCTTAGACAAAACTCATTTTACTTGTGCCGATATTGCAACAAGTCCTAATACCGTTACGTTAACAGTTACCGATACACACGGCAATGCTGCTTCTGCTACCGCAAAAGTAACCGTTGTAGATAACCTCGCCCCTTCGGTTATTACCAAACCAATTAGCGTCAACTTAGATGCTAACGGCGTCGCTTCTATCTCAACATCTCTAGTTGACAATGGCAGTTCCGACAATTGTGGCTTAATGCTTACCCTAGATAAAACTACTTTTTCTTGTGCTGATTTAGGGCCTAATACGGTATTATTAACTGGAACCGACCCAAGTGGTAATTCAACAAGCACCCCAGCAATTGTAACGGTAGTCGATAACACCGCTCCAACAGTTATTACCCAAAATATTACTTTAGAATTAGATGAAGATGGCTTTGGAAGTATTGCCCCAAATCAAATTGATAATGGCAGTACTGATAATTGTAGCTTAACACTTACCCTAGATATAATGGATTTTACCGTTGCCAATTTAGGTGCCAACACCGTAATATTAACCGGAACTGACCAAAGTGGTAATGTAACAACCGCACCTGCTATTGTTACCATAGTTGATGTTGACGCTCCAACTATCCTCACACAAGACGTAACTATTTATGTAGATGCCTCAGGTAATGCTAGCATTACCCCTCAACAAATTGACAATGGCTCTTCCGACCCTTCGGGCCCTGTTACCTTAAGTTTGGATAAATCTAATTTTAGCTGTACTGAAGTAGGTACGCCTCAAACCGTTACCCTAACTGCAACCGATTCAAGCGGTAACGCAGAAAGTGCAACCGCAACCGTAACGGTAATCGATAATATTGCCCCTACAATTAGTTGCCCTGCTGATATTAATGTATTTGCTACCAGTGCTGCTGGAGCCATTGTTACTTACGTTGCGCCTGTTGGCACCGATAATTGTTCGGCTAACACTGCTTTAACTGCCGGTTTGGCCAGTGGCTCTGTTTTTCCAATTGGCACTACTGTAGTTACCCATACCGTAACCGATGCTTCAGGTAACACCGCAAGCTGTTCATTTAATGTAACCGTTGTTGGCATTGCGCCTGTAATTGTTTGTCCTGCTGATATTACCGTTAACAATGATTTAGGTAGCTGTGGCGCAA
>Ga0100401_1002493_pt1 | contig 14429 bp, 14 predicted proteins | sample CryGeymeta201525_FD_80421 | JGI IMG/M metagenome (GOLD analysis project Ga0100401, IMG submission 80421) | Groundwater microbial communities from Crystal Geyser aquifers in Utah, USA - Crystal Geyser metaG 2015-25 | ecosystem: Environmental > Aquatic > Deep subsurface > Groundwater | place: USA...
CATGCCTCTCTGAGATTGAGACAAACCGACCTCGATGATCGACGAATCTGAGACGTGAGTGAGTAGATCTCTTCCTTTGGAAACTGCTTGCTGATCTCGAATATGTCCATCGCGAGCGTGTAAGCCATGCGGTAAACTTCCAGCTCTGTTGCAGAATTAATTCTCATGTCCCTTCCGTCTTCCGTCTTCCGTCTTCCGTCTTCCGTCTTCCGTTCTCCGTTCTCCGATCTCCGATCTCCGAACCTCAAAAATACCCTTCCTTCTTCCGATCTTCCATTGAGGTTTCGGAGCGTTTGTCATCGGCGCGGTTGCCGCGCTCGGTTTGGCGGGCAGCGGCGACTTCTTCGATGATCTTGTCCATGGTGTCGGCACTGGACTCGACGGCACCGGTGATGGTGGCATCTCCCATGGTGCGGAAACGGATCATTTTACGTTCTACTGTCTCGCCTTCACGTGGCTGGACGAATTCACTCACGGCAAGGATTGTGTTATTGCGAATCAGGGTGTCACGTTCGTGGGCATAGTAGAGGCTCGGAAGGATGATCTTCTCGCGCTTCATATACATCCAGATGTCCATCTCGGTAAAGTTGGAGAGAGGAAAGATGCGGAAGTGCTCACCCTGATGCTTGCGTCCGTTGAAGAGATTCCACAATTCAGGGCGCTGGTTTTTGGGATCCCACTGACCGAAGTCGTCGCGATGGGAAAAGAAGCGCTCTTTGGCGCGTGCCTTTTCCTCGTCACGGCGGCCACCGCCGAGCACGGCGTCGAACTGATGCTCTTCGATGGTATCGAGCAGGGTCGTGGTCTGGAGACGATTGCGGGAGGCATCGGCTCCGGTTTCCTCGACGACGCGGCCTTTATCGATGGATTCCTGCACAGATCCGATCACCAGGCGAGCTCCCATGTTTTGGGCGAACTCGTCGCGGTAGGTGATGGTCTCCGGGAAATTGTGGCCGGTATCGACGTGGACCAGCGGAAATGGCATCCGCGCCGGGTAGAAGGCTTTGCGGGCGATCCAAGCCATGACGATCGAGTCCTTTCCGGCGGAGAAGAGCAGGCCCGGTTTCTCAAACTGAGCCGCCGTTTCGCGGAGAATGAAGATCGCCTCGGCTTCGAGTTGATCGAGGTGGGAAAGTTGGTAATTCGGCATGGTTGAGTGACCGGTTGGGAGGCTGCGATAGACAGCAACGGCGCAACGGGGCGCAGAAAAGCGGCCCGGTGCGAAGAACGCAAGAAATAAGAAGCTACTTGGGTAACTTAGTAATGATTACTTGGCGATGCCCTTATTGCGCAGGTATTCCAGAACTTCAAAGACGGAGTCCTCGACGCTGAGAACTTCCGTATCGAGCACGAGATTGGCTTCCTGAGGCTCTTCAAAAATGCTGTCGCGCCCGGTAAAGTTGGCCACCTCCCCTTTTCCTGCCTTCGCGTAGAGGCCCTTGGGATCGCGAGCTTCGCAGGTGGCGTAGTTGGCTTTGACGTAGATCTCTGAAAAATCGCGACCGAGGATTCCACGCGCCAGATCCCGGAAGGTCCCGCGCGGCGTGATCAGCGAACAAAGCACGATGACGCCATTGTTTGCGAGAAGCTTGGCAAGCTCAGCGGTGCGGCGGATATTCTCCAAGCGGTCGTCGTCGGTGAAACCAAGGTTGCCATTCAATCCAGTGCGGAGGTTGTCGCCATCGAGGCGCACACAGAAGCGGCCCTTGTCATGGAGGACTTGCTCAAGCGCACTCGTAATTGTCGATTTACCCGACCCGGAAAGACCGCAAAACCAAAGGACGCCACCTTTCTGACCGAGAAGAACTTCCTTGGCGTAGCGGGGAAGCGTGGGGTGAGGATGAATGTCAGTGGTCATGTACGATAGTAGGCTGCTAAATCAGGTTTTGAAAAGCGGAGATGGTGTCTCCATGCAAACAATTCACGAAGTCAGGAGCCTCTCGAGTGATCAAGAAGTGCATACCAGACAAAGAGGCTATTGTGGACGAGGTATCGCTTGAACAGCCGACGTGGCTCAGCTGCGATCCGGTATGCCCACTCAAGCCCGCACTTCTGCAAGATCGCGGGAGCCTGAGAGACCTCGCCAGCGTGGAAGGCAAAGGCGGCCCCTATTCCGAAGTATACCCCAGGAGGCAATCGATGCTTATTCTTCGCGATCCAATGCTCCTGCTTTGGGCAGCCGAGACCCACCCAAACAAGGTTTGCTCCAGAATCCCTGATCTTATCGCAGATTCTCTCGATTTCGTCGTCTGGCCACTGACCAAAGGGAGGCGAGTAGCTGCCAGCAATCGTTGAATCCGGATGTTCTTCGCCGAATTTTTTGCAAAGCTTCTCGAGGGTGCTTTGCTTTCCACCGAACAAGAAGTGACGATACTGAGCCCGGCCTTGCGTTGCCTTGATCGTCTCAAGCATCAATGACGGCCCATAAACGCGATCCTTCAGCTTCTCTCCATCCCCTAGTAAAATATTTAGAGACCAAACCAGCGGCATCCCATCCGGAACTACCAGATCAAACTGATCCATGGCACTGCGAAATTCAGCATCATGCCGGTAGAGGGCTGCCACGTGAGTATTTGCTGCTTCTACTGCCGTTACCGTAGTTGCACCATTCGCCTTCGCAAGAATCCATTCAACTGCTCCGGCATAGTCCGTACACGCGAGGGGCAATCCAATGACTCGGGCTATTCTCATTCCTTTCAATCAGAAATCCAAGGAGGGCAAATTAAAGCGGAGGTCGATGGCATTCTCTACCGCTTGCTCGCTAACCATCATCAGATAGCCACCTCCGCAACCGGAGTAGCATGACCCGAGGGAGTCCTTGCTGAGACTCTCGCGAATTTCCATCAGCTCGTCACTGACCGTGTGGGGCAGCAACTGCTTCCAGGATTCGAGGGTCTCATTGAGTGCCCTACCGAGCCCTGCCGCATCTTTGGCAAGGATTGACTCCCAGGCCAAGTCACCTGCTCTTCCAAGACGTGCCGCAAACTCAGGAACAAGATGTTTCTCGATCAATGGATCATAGCCATCGGGTCGCTCGGCTATCGGCACAAGATGAAGGACGCTTTGCAGCCATTGAGCCACATCGGGGTCCGTGCAGCGCTCGATTCGATCCGGCCAGAAGTTACCGGAATAGACCAAGCGATTGATTCCAGGAAAGACCAGGCCAAGAGCATCTTGTGAGCCTGAGATATATCGATTGCCCGGCGGATTCTCGCAGGCGAAAAGCATGCGGGCCTGCTCTTCATGGTTCGTGGTCGGCATGAACTTGCCCCACAACTTTGCAGCCATTTCGCGGGTGCTCGTCGCCATCCCGGCACGCTTCATGTACGGGATATTCGGCTCAAGTCTCGCGACGACTACGGACCCACCAGCCATCTCGGAAACCCAGGGCTGATCCATCCATCCGCCTGCAAGGCACAGCTGGTATGGCAGTTCCGCACGGGCTTTTGAGTCCGTGCTGCTCCGCGGTTTGAAATCCGCGGCGGGTTTCCTTTTCAGCACCTTCAACTCCACTCCAAGCCTTTTGCAGAGCTCCTCCTTCTCCGGCGTATAGCCGTCTTCATTGACGACGAAAAGGTCCGGCTTCAGCTCTTCCATATCTGGCTCAAAATCGAGCATCCCAATCCCTGCGCCCACCCGGGCTTCGTGGACGCAGTCGACATGACCGACAAGATAGACCCTTTCATCCTCGCTGAACAAAGGTGGCCGCCCTTTCAGCATCGCAATGTTAGAATCCGCGCCAACGGAGACGATCAACTTGCCAAAGCGGGAAGCCTCTTCGAAAAACGCGATGTGTCCGGCATGCAACAGATCGAAGCAGCCAGAGACCATCACGGTCTTTGTGTTTTCTGACACGTATGGAACCGTCGAAAATTTCGATCCTTACTGAATCACGTGCTCGCCGCGCTTACGCTTGTCGAACTCATCCTTGATCCAAGCATAAGTCTTCTTCATGCCGGTCACGAGGTCCACTTCAGGCTCCCAACCGAGCTTCTCAAGGATCAGGGTGTTGTCGCTATTCCTACCGCGCACACCGAGTGGAGCATCGAGCTTGTATTTGCGGTTAAGCTTCACCCCGGCGATTTCCTCAACGATATCAAGCAGGCGATTGATCGAAACCAGTTCGCTACGGCCGAGGTTGATCGGTTCGCGGAACTCCGAAGCCATCAGCTTGTCGAGACCGGTGACGCAGTCGTCGATATACATGAACGAGCGGGTTTGTTCACCGTCGCCCCAGATCTCAATGTCGTGATTACCGGAGTCGATCGCTTCAATCACCTTGCGACACATGGCTGCGGGTGCTTTCTCGCGACCACCGTCCCAAGTGCCAAACGGGCCATAGACGTTGTGGAAACGAACGATGCGGACATCAACGCCGTAGTCTTCATGGAAGTGGCGGCACATGCGCTCTGAGAAGAGTTTTTCCCAACCATATCCATCTTCAGGCATCGCCGGATAGGCGTCCGCCTCTTTGAGCGCCGTCACTGAAGCGTCGGTCTGTTTCTCTCCGTTGTAAACGCAAGCGCTCGAGGAATAGAGATACTTCTTAACGCCGAGATCACGCGCCGCCATCAGCATGTGGGTGTTGATCAGCACGCTGATCATGCACAGCGCCTTGTTGTTCTCGATGAAGCCCATGCCGCCCATGTTGCAGGCGAGGTTGAAAACCGTGTCACAGCCTTTTACCGCCTCGTAGCAAGCGTCCTTTTCTTCGAGGTTGAGGACATGATTTTCAGCGCTTTCGTGCAGCTGATACCACCTATCCGTAGACTTGACGTCGGCGACAACCACTTCATGGCCACGCTCAAGAAGAACTCCGGCAAGTTGTCCTCCGATGAATCCGCCACCGCCGGCGACCAATATACGCTCTTTCATTTATTCTATTTTCCGATGTTACTGAGCTAGGGCTGTTTCAGGCTGAAGGAAATCTCACTTCAGAGACGATAGAAGGGTTCGATCGCCCGCAGTAGCCCATTGTTAAGTAATGCTTGGCTCCGTGAGGCTTCATCGGGAAATAGGTAAAGAGCGTATCCACCGTAACCACCACCGCAGTATTTCCTGGCCAATGCTCCGTCAATCGAAGGCAGGGGCTCCATCCCTTCATCAAGCTGCACCTGATGATAGAGTTCTATCCCTTCTGCCAATCTTGCCAAATCCGATTCAAGAACACCCGCACGGGCGATTTTCCCCGATTCCATGATCCGGTCATAGTCGCGAGGCAAGTCTGCCGTGCCGGGCGTATCATGATCACTACCGGTCCAAAGCACCGCAAGTTTCCCACGCAGGCTGTCTCCATTATGCTTAAAATCAAGAATGGGCCGGTGCCCCGAACGCCAAACGCACAAGCCAGTTTCGCGAATCACCGCTGGATCCTGCCAGCCCACTCCGAGATCGAGTTCGGCATCGATACCGTCGTGCCCATTCAACAAGGCCCAAGCACCACTACCACCAAGCCCCGCCTGTTTTTCATAAGGCCAGTGTTTCAGCGAAACGAGCGGCGAGATCGCACAGTTCACGATGTATCCGCCAGGCCGTGAGAAGCGTGGCACATCGAGCCAGCCTCCCGCCAGATCGACTCGGAGCGGAGCTTCAGTCGGAGCCTGAATCCAGCGAACGATCGATGAAGAGGAAATCGATTCAAAGCGAGGTGGACTTTTGGGTAATACCAGATAGCGAGCTCCGATCTGAGCACATAGCGCCCTCTTTTTCCCGCCATATTGGTCGTCTTCCGTGACCACTAACAGATCAGGGCGGAGACGGAGGAAATGCTCCTTGAACTCCAATCCCTCTTCCGGGCTGGACCCGATCACCACTTCATCGACCGTCCTGAATTCCTCAAGCAAGGCCTTCTTGTGATCATCAGGAATTGATGGTCGACGCTGTTTCTGAGCCCAAAGGATTTCCTCCGCGGCGAAGGAAACAGTCAAATGGTCACCATTGGCACGCGCCTCTTCAAAAAACTGTAGATGCCCTGCATGAATAATATCATAATAGCCACTAACAAATACTCGGGTCATCAGATCAAGAACGGAGAATGGATTTCCTCGCCGCGCCGATCACTCCTTGGTGACCGCAACGTGATGGCCATGAGTTTCAAGCAAGGCATGACGCTTGGCCTGGTTGAGGTCGTTGGCAACCATCTCCGCACACATTTCCTCGACGGAAATCTCTGGCTCCCATCCAAGCTTTGCCTTGGCCTTGGCGGGATTTCCCAACAGTGTTTCCACCTCGGCGGGTCGGAAGTAGCGGGGGTCGACTCTCACGATGACGTCGCCCACTTTCAATGCCGGAGCATCATCGCCGGAAATTGCGCTCACCGTGGCGATTTCATCGACACCCTCGCCGCTGAATTCCAATTCAACGCCAACTTCGGAGGCTGACATCCGAACGAATTCACGGACCGAAATTTGTTTGCCGGTCGCGATGACGAAGTCGTCTGGCTCGTCCTGCTGAAGCATCATCCACTGCATGCGGACGTAGTCTTTGGCGTGACCCCAATCTCGAAGCGAATCCATATTACCGAGGAACAGGCATGGCTCGAGTCCTTGAGCGATGTTGGCGATCGAACGAGTGATCTTCCTCGTCACGAAGGTCTCCCCGCGGCGTGGGGACTCATGGTTGAAGAGGATGCCGTTGCACGCATACATGCCATAAGCTTCACGATAGTTCACCGTGATCCAGTAAGCATACATCTTCGCCACAGCATAAGGCGAGCGCGGGTGAAATGGAGTCGTCTCTGTCTGAGGAATTTCCTGCACCAGGCCGTAAAGCTCGGAAGTCGATGCCTGATAAAATCGCGTCTTCTTTTCAAGCCCGAGGAAACGGATCGCCTCCAGCAAACGAAGCGCTCCGGTAGCATCGACATCTGCGGTGTATTCGGGCGACTCGAAGGAAACTGCCACGTGGGACTGGGCTCCGAGATTGTAAACCTCATCTGGCCTGATCTCACTGATGATGCGGGTCAGATTCAAAGTGTCGGTCAGATCTCCGTAGTGAAGTTTAAAACGGGTATTCTCAAGATGCGGATCCTCATAAATATGATCTACCCTTTGAGTATTGAACGACGAAGCCCGGCGCTTGATACCATGAACTTCATAACCTTTTTCGAGCAAGAACTCGGCGAGATACGAGCCGTCTTGCCCGGTGATTCCTGTGATGAGAGCTTTTTTCATTTGAGTAAATAGTTCGGATTCAGAGCCTTGCCTGACCTGCTGTCAGAGTTGCGAGAAAATCCTTGTAAGCAGCAGCCAGGCCTTCGCGGAAATCAACTTTCGCTTGCCAGCCAGTCGCGTGAATCTTCGTGACATCGACCAACTTCCTCGGCGTGCCATCGGGCTTGGTTGGATCCGTGATGATTGCGCCTTGATAACCGACTGTTTCTGCCACCAGTTTCGCCAAGTCCATGATGGCGATATCATCGCCCACACCGACGTTCACCCAGTCAGGAGGATCTTCAAGACCGAGCAAGTGAAAGCAGGCATCTGCGAGGTCATCGACATGCAAGAACTCACGTTTCGGCGTGCCGGTTCCCCAAATCGCAACTTCAGCCACGCCACTTTCCTTGGCCTCATGGAAGCGGCGGATCATCGCCGGAATCACATGGGAATTTTCCGGATGGTAGTTGTCGCCAGGGCCGTAAAGATTCGTCGGCATCGCCGAGTGATAGATCAGACCGTGCTGCGCGCGGTAATGCTGGCATAGCTTGAGCCCTGCGATTTTCGCCACCGCGTAGGCTTCATTGGTAATCTCTAGCGGACTTGTTAGAAGGCAGTCTTCCGGCATCGGCTGAGGTGCCAGCTTTGGATAAATACAAGTCGAACCAAGAAACAGGACCCGCTCTACGCCAGCACGGCGGCTTCCCTCAACCAGATTCGCAGCAATCGCGAGGTTCTCGTAGATGAAGTCTGCGGGATAGGTCGCATTCGCATGAATGCCACCGACCTTTGCCGCCGCAATGACGACGATGTCGGGTTTCTCTTTAGCGAGAAAGCTGAAGCTAGAAGCCTGATCACAGAGATCAAGACGATCACGACCTGCGGTCAAAATTTCAAAGCCGCCACGCGACTCCGCTCCACGAACAAGTGCCGAGCCCACCATCCCACGATGGCCGGCGATGAATATTTTCTTCATGAGGTGATGGATGATCGGAATTCGTTATGAAATATTCAGGCCTTCACCACGAGACCATCACGAGTTCGCGTATCAGCCATCGCGTTTCTCGTATCGACAATAAGGTCAGACCAAGCCGCGAGTTCCGCCAGATTAAAGGCATCGTGCTTTGTCGCAATCACCACGCAGTCTTGAGCCCGCAAGTTTTCCTCACTCCACTCTATGGACTCCTCACCCGCCCATTCCATGTGCTCACGTGTCGGGCCAACAACCGGCACATGAGGATCATAGTAAGAAACCTCGGCACCAAGACGCTTGAATCCGTCCATCAGTGAGAAAGTTGGAGACTCGCGCATATCGTCAACATTGGACTTGTAGGCCAGACCCAGCAGTACGATCTTGCTCCCTTTGACGGCTTTCCCCCGACTATTAAGCGCCTCCATCGTGCGATGGACCACGTAGTCCGGCATGGATCGATTCACCTCACCGGCAAGCTCAATGAAGCGGGTGTGAACACCGTATTCGCGGGCTTTCCACGTCAGGTAAAAGGGATCGATCGGGATGCAGTGACCGCCAAGTCCCGGTCCGGGGTAAAAGGCGTTGAATCCAAAAGGCTTGGTTGAAGCGGCACGAATCACCTCCCAGATATCAATGCCCATCTTGTCGGCGGCAATCTTGAGCTCATTGACCAGGCCGATATTAACTGCACGATAGATGTTCTCGAGCAGCTTCGTCAACTCTGCCACTTTGCAGGAACTAACAGGAACAACTTGATCGAAAGCCGAGTCGTAAAGAGCCACGCCAGCAGCAAGACACTCCGGCGTCGCACCTCCGACGACTTTGGGAATATTCGTCGCAGCGAATTGGGCGTTACCCGGATCTTCACGCTCAGGCGAGTAAACCACGTAGATTGAATCCCCGACTTTGAAACCTGCTTCTTCGACTCGCGTGACGAGCTCTTCGTCCGTCGTGCCGGGATAGGTGGTACTTTCGAGGCTAACAATCTGCCCGGTTCGCAAATGCGGCACGATCGACTCAATCGTCTTCACGACATAGCTTAAGTCAGGTTCGAAATGCTCGTCGAGTGGTGTGGGAACGCAAAGGATTAGCGCATCGCATTCACAGACGCGGGAAAAATCCGTCGTCGCATCAAGCTTGCCTGAATCCTTTGCCTCTTCAACTTGCTCGCCTGAGATGTGTTTGATGTAGCTCCGACCTGCAAGCAGAGCGACGGCCTTATCCTGATCAATGTCGAAGCCTATTGCCCGGAAGCCAGCATTTGCGTAAGCAAGCACCAGTGGCAAACCAACGTAGCCTAGTCCGACGACACCAACGACCGCCTCCTTGGATTGAAACTTATCAATAATTGTCATGATTGGGTAGAATGAGGTGTCCCGTACTTGGCGAGCAACTTTGACGCCTCGTTAAGAGCCATGCCCGTTACCTGATCCATGTTGTAGTAGCGATAAGTCGCGAGACGGCCGATGAAGCTCGTGTGTTCCTCTGCTTTGGCGAGTTCGGCATAGCGTTGATAGAGACTCGCGGCGTCATCTGCGGGCACTGGGTAGTAAGCTTCTTTAGCTGGCGTCCAGTCTTGCGGATATTCGCGGACGATCGTCGACGCATCGATCTTCTGGCCGGTCGCGTGCTTGATTTCGACGATGCGCGTAAAAGGCACATCGGCATCCGGGTAGTTCACCTGCATCGCAGGTTGCCAAAATCCGGGCTTCCCGGAAATCGCCTCTCTTTCTCGGAGTTCTTCGGCGGAAAAACTCTCGTTTTCAAACCGAAGCGACCGATAAGGCAGAGCGCCGAAACGGCGGCCGTAAAATTCATCAAGCGGCCCGGTAAAAATCAGATGTCGATGCTTCCATCGAGCGCGGGCTTCATCGGCATCGATTCCCAAGTATAACTCAAGCCCCGGAGAAGCCTCCAACATCCGCTCGAACATCACAGTGTATCCGTTCTTCGGCAGCGCCTGAAATTTCTCTTTCAAGTAGCGATCATCTCGATTCGTTCTGATCGGAATACGCGAGCAAAGACTTGGATCGAGATCACGCGGGTGGCGCTTCCACTGCTTGATCGTGTAGCCTTCAAAGAATCGCTCGTAGAGTTCGCGACCGACCTGAGAAATGATGACTTCTTCCGAGTTCTTCGGATTATCGATCGGGGTGCGTTTGTTTTCCAGCCAGCACTCGAACTCTTCCGTGCTCGACCCTCGGCCGAGCATCTCCTCAAAGGTATTGAGGTTGATCGGAAAACTCCAGTAGCGCCCGCCGGTGTGGCTTTTGATCTGATAGTCGACTGGATGCCAGTCAGTGAACTGCGATAAGTAATCGACGATCCGTTGCGAATTGCTACGAAAGTAGTGGGGCCCGTATTGATGAATCAGGACACCCGCCTCATCGGTCTTATCATAGGCATTCCCACCGAGATGCGTCCGGCGATCAACCACCACACACTTCCAACCCGCTTTGGCGAGTTGCTCGCCGACGACCAGACCAGAAAAACCGGCACCGATGATCAGGAAGTCGGTGGAAGCATCCTCGGTCATCGATCAGACAAGCCCTTTGAAATAATCGATTGTTTCCCGGATCCCCTTATCGAAAGGAACTTTCGGCTCCCAACCAAGCACCTCACTCGCCCGAGTGATGTCTGGCTTGCGAACCTTCGGATCATCGGGAGGCATCGGGCGATCATCGACCTTGAGTTCGATCTCAAAGATCTTCGCAATCTCCTCGGCGAACTCGCGAATGCTCATCTCATGCGGGTTGCCGCAATTGACCGGTTCATGGAAATCACTGCGGGCAAGCAGCCAGATTCCTTCGACCAAATCACTGACATAGCAGAACGAACGCGTCTGCGAGCCACCACCAAAAATCGTCATCGGCTCACCACGCAGCGCCTGCCCGATGAAAGCCGGAACCACACGACCATCATCAAGTCGCATGCGCGGACCATAGGTATTGAAAATTCTAACGATCCGCGTTTCAAGACCGTGCGCCCGGTGATAAGCCATCGCCGCCGCCTCCGCGTAGCGCTTGGCCTCATCATAGCATGAGCGGACCCCGATCGAATTGACATTTCCCCAATACACCTCGCGCTGAGGGTGCACTTCAGGGTCGCCATAAATCTCAGAGGTGGAAGCCACCAAACAAGTCGCCCCTTTCCGCAGGGCCAAATCGAGGGCGTTGTGGGAGGCATAGGAACCTGCTTTGAGGGTCTCAATTGGGATCCCTACATAGTCGATTGGACTTGCCGGGGAAGCCATGTGGAAAACGAGTGCGACCTCTTCTTCCACATCAAAAGGCTCGGAGACGTCGTGCTCGATGAAACGAAAGTCCGCGTTGTTCTTCAGGTGCTCAAGGTTCGCCTGCGCACCGGTCACGAAATTATCGAACGCCACCACTTTCAAACCATCAGCCAGCAGACGATCAATAAGATGGGAGGCCACAAATCCGGCCCCTCCGGTGACTACTGCGGTCTTTCCTGCATATAGAGAGATTTCTTTGATCATCAGGGGAGTGGGAGCTGCGGCACGCTGCCGCCCACGGTCGATTGTCCATAAATGGGCAAAACCGAAGGGTTCAGCGAGGTTGATAGGATTCCAAGACTCAGACAGGCCTTGGTGACAACCCCATCGATGAGCCAAATCGCGAATTGTTCAATCCAAAATGAACAAAACTCCCGCTGAAATTGCCGGAATTTCTAAGGAAGTGGCTTGCGAGGCAGCAGCAGAGAAAAGAGATCCATCTCGATCACCTGAGGCTGGCCGAGGAACTCAAGTAGCACCTTGACGCGCTCTTTTCCCGGAAGGACCGATACAATCTTCCCCTGGAAGCCACCCAGCGGGCCACTTGCGATCTCAACTTCCTCACCTGCCTCGACTTGCGGGCCAACGGTGAGGGTATCCTCGATTCCCTCGCCCCCCATGTTGTTGACGATTTCCTGACGCAGCGCTTCGACAAATTCCTCGGCAACCGGCGGCACCTCCGTACCAAACTTGACCAAGCCCCGGACACCCGTCGTATATGTTACAGCTCGCCCATTATCAACGAGTTGGAACTTCGCTAGGACATACCCCGGGAAAAGTGCCTCAATCCACCAGACTTTCCCCCGGCGGGTCGCTTTCCGGTAGCGGAGGCGGGGACAAAATACCTCCACGCCTTCCAATTCACGCAAGTGCCCAGCCGCAATATGCTCTCGCTTGGTCTGCGTTTTCACGCAGTACCACAGTGGGGTGTCCTTAACATCATCCGTCATTGGCCAAGAACCTTTTGGAGTAAGGGCAGGACCATTCTCCCTCGGCGCATCCAGGTTTCCAGCTTGGCCACCCGCTCATCATAAAACTCCCGAAGCACCGGGTCTTCCTCATCACCAACCGCTTCCAGAAGCCGACCCACCTTCAGTTGGCCACTTTCGAGATGGGGCCGCACCTGCTCACGGACAAATCCACCGACCAACCGCTTCAACTCGACATCCGCCTCATAATAAACCCGTCGAGCGCCTTCGATCGAACTCTCCTTGACTGCTCCGAGGTCCCTTAGCGTCCTCAAACCCTGACTTGCCGAGCCCTTGCTAATCCCAAGTCGACTCACGAAGTCATCCAGCGAAAGTGGTTGAGGTGCAATGAATAACAGACCGTAGATTTCCCCAATCGAACGCGGCAATCCAAGCACGCGCACCCCATCTACAAACACATCGACCACCTGCTGCTCCACAGCGGTCATGCTGATCGCAGGGGTCGATCCTTCTTCTTGAGTGCCCGGCACGGGCGACGGGATAGCCTGATCTAGAGTCTTGTTCAATCTGAAATGAACATTCCAGCACCTAAAGGTTGGTATACTTTTCGATGCAACATCCCTTCGCCCCTTCCATTGTCTTCCCCCACTAAGAACCATAGACCCTTAACCACGATATCAGGCACTGTCCTTTTTGGAGCGATCTAGGACCCCTCCACCGCGCACACCCTCAGCGCCCGCAGCGAAAATAGATCCGCCCTAGTCTCGCCGATCTTCCTCGCTCCACCTTTCCGCTTCGCCCCGAAATGTTCCCGGCGCTCAGCAAACACCCCTTCCACAAAACTCCGGCTCCCAATCGCCACCCCATCGCTGAAATACCGCACCATGCACCTCAACAACCCCGACAAACTCAGCTAACCTCCTTTCTCCAAAACCTTCTTCGCCTCCTCCGTCGAAATGCCCGTCCGAGCTGAAGAAACCGCAGAAGCCTCCACCTCCACCCCTTCTCCAAACAACCAGCAGCGATACCACTCAGCAGCTGTTAGATCCGACGGCCGCGCCTTGTCATTCCACGAATCAAGCGGCGAATCCACCACCCGGCAAAGCCCACGCCGCGCCCGCTTCGACCCCGCCGTCGCCTCGGCATAACCGCACCAGCGGTAGTCCTTCGGATCCTTCGCCAGCCCGGCTCTAACAGGATTCAAATCAATGTAAGCCGCCATCGTCCGTAGCGCATCCCCATCCTGCACCAGCACACTCTTGTAGCGATCCATCCACAGCGTCCCGCGCCGCCCGTGGTGCTTGTTGAACCAGCGTGAAAAGCGCTCCTTCAGCTCTTTCACGAACAGCGAAAGGTCACAAAATCGACTCCGATAGCGCTCCAGCAACTCCTCAGCAGGTCCCGTCATGCCCTTTGAGCGCAGATCGGAAAGCTCATGGCGGAGCGCCCTCACATAAGCCTTCGAGTAGAGCAGGGTCAGGTGCTCCAGCAACTTCTCCTCGCCCTGAGGCCCCTCGAAACGCCGCAAAAACCTCGCCCGATCCGGCACGCGAGCCAGCAGATGGAAATGGTTACCCATCACCGCAAAAGTCAGAATTTCTACCCTTGCGAACCGCTCCAGCCTCCGCATCACCCGCACAAAAGCCTCCTTCTCCACATCGCCGAAGAGCATCTCTCCACCCGCCGTGCGGCTCATCACGTGATAGCAATTCGACTGCCCCTCCATCCCTAGGATCCGCCTCCGCCCCAGTCCCTTCCCCCTCCGAAATCCGCCCGGCACCGGAGCCGTCGGAAGCCCCGCCTTTTCCACCGGATCGATCACCTTTTCTTCGTTGGTTTTCATCGTGTTACGTAATCTTTAGCAAGGTCTGATCCGGCCGTCAATATACTGTTTGCCTGGCATCTTTTTTCCTGCCGTATCCAACGCCGCAATTCACCGACCGACCCACTCTAGAGTAAGCGGGGTAAATCCGCACCTCGCTGAATTCTGGTTTTCTGGCCGGGCCGGTTCCACGCTGGCTGGATGGCCAAGAAATCCATACCCAAGCCGTGGCGCGTCTCCGACGTGACCTTCGTCG
>Ga0100401_1002496_pt1 | contig 14424 bp, 12 predicted proteins | sample CryGeymeta201525_FD_80421 | JGI IMG/M metagenome (GOLD analysis project Ga0100401, IMG submission 80421) | Groundwater microbial communities from Crystal Geyser aquifers in Utah, USA - Crystal Geyser metaG 2015-25 | ecosystem: Environmental > Aquatic > Deep subsurface > Groundwater | place: USA...
TCGCGACCGGCCTCTCTGGCGCCGAGCTCGTCGCCACCGCCTGGGCCTCCGCGGCATCCTTCCGCGGCTCCGACAAGCGCGGCGGCGCCAACGGCGCGCGCATCCGGCTGGCCCCGCAAAAGGACTGGGAGGGCAACGAACCCGACCGCCTCGCCCGTGTGCTGGCGGTGCTGGAACCCATCGCGGCCGAGACGGGGGCCAGCGTGGCCGACGTGATCGTGCTGGCGGGGAATGTCGGTGTCGAACAGGCGGCCCGCGCGGCCGGTGTCGATGTGGACGTGCCCTTCACGCCCGGTCGCGGCGATGCCACCGACGCGATGACCGACGCCGACAGCTTCGCGCCGCTGGAGCCGATCCACGACGGGTTCCGCAACTGGGTGAAGAAGGACTACACCGTCGCGCCGGAAGAACTGCTGCTCGACCGCGCGCAACTGATGGGCCTGACGGCGCACCAGATGACAGCGCTTGTGGGCGGGATGCGTGTGCTCGGCACCAACCACGGCGGCAGCGCGCATGGCGTCTTCACCGACCGGGTCGGGGCGCTGACCAACGACTTCTTCGTAGGCCTGACCGACATGGCCTATGCGTGGGAACCCACCGGCAAGAACAGCTACGCCATCAAGGATCGCAAGACCGGCGCGACGAAGTGGACGGCAAGCCGCGTCGACCTGGTGTTCGGCTCCAACGCGGTGCTGCGCAGCTATGCCGAGGTCTACGCCCAGGACGACAACCGCGAAAAGTTCGTGCGCGACTTCGTGGCGGCCTGGACCAAGGTGATGAACGCTGACCGGTTCGACCATCTCGCCGCCGCCGCGTAAGCGCAGCGTGACGGCCGGGCCTGTCCCGGCTGGTTGACAGACCCGACCCCGCCGCGCATCCCCGCGGCGGGGTTTTTCGTTACAGCGGACTGCGCGTCACCTCGGTCACGAAGCGGTCCACATCGGCCCGGTCGCACAGATCGGTGTCGGGCGTCGTCACCGCCGACGCCGCCGCCGCCACCCCCAGCGCACAGGCGCTCACCGGGTCGCAGCCCCGCGACAGGGCCAGCGCGAAGCCGCCCACGAAGCTGTCGCCCGCACCGACCTTGGACACCGGCACCACCACGGGCGGGCGCAGCAGCCCGCGCCAGTCGGGCGTCACGATCACCGTGCCCATGGCCCCCGCGGCGATCATCACGATCTGCCCGCCGGTATCCGCATGCAACCGGCTGGCGTAAACCGCGATCTCGTCGAGCCGCTTCAGCCGCGCGCCGGACAGCTCCTGCGCCTCTTCCTGGTCCATGCGCAGCGCGAACAGCCCCGTGCCGGGCCGCGCCGCCGCCCGCAGCGCCGCCCCCGAGGTGTCGAGGATCATGCGCCCGCCCGCCGCCGCCACGTCGCGATTCAACGCCACGAAGAAATCGTCTGGCATCCCCGGCGGATAGCTGCCCGACGGGATCACCAGCGCCCCTGGCACAAGCGCGCCGAGGATCGCCGCCCGCGCCGCCGCGCAATCGGCCGCCTGCCAGTCCGGGCCCGGCATCATGAAGCGGTATTGCAACCCGTTGCCCGCGTCGCGCACGGTGATCGATTGCCGCGTCGGGTGATCCACGCCCAGCGACACCGGCGACAGCCCCTCACCCCGCAGCGCATCGGCCAGCACCGCGCCCGTCGGCCCGCCATGGGCCAGCAGCGTCGTGCTGGTCCCGCCCAGATTGGCGATGGCGCGTGACACATTCACCCCGCCGCCGCCCGGCTGCACCCGCGGTGCCGTGCAGCGCAGCTTGCGGTCGGGGATCACGGCCGGCGCTTCGGTGGACAGGTCCAGCGCGGGGTTGACGGTGATGGTCAGGATCGCGGTCATCGGTCGCCTTTCAGGGTCGTGTCGTCGCTCCGGATATAGCCGGGCACACGTTCGGGTGCGGGGCGGCGATACCGCGCAGGCGGGTCGGTTTACACCGCGCTGTCCCGTGTTAGGCTTGGTCATTCGCCGGCGGGAAGCGTCCCGTCCGTTTGCAACCGCAAAACCCCCCACATCATCATCACAGGAGAGACCCATGGCAGAGGTCAAGGCGGGCGATACCGTCGCTATCCATTACACCGGCACGCTGAACGACGGCACGACCTTCGACACCAGTCGCGACCGCGACCCGCTGCAGGTCGAGGTCGGGTCGGGCCAGATCATCCCTGGGCTGGACCGCGCGCTGCCCGGCATGGCCGAGGGCGACACCAAGGCCGTGACCATCGCACCCGAAGACGCCTACGGCCCGGTGAACCCCGAGGCCCGGCAGGCCGTCCCGCGCGCCGAGATCCCCGATCACATCCCGCTCGACCCCGGCACGCAGTTGCAGGTGCAGACCGCGCAGGGCCAGACTATGCCGGTGATCGTGGCCGAGGTGACCGAGGACACGGTCGTGCTCGACGCCAATCACCCGCTGGCGGGCGAGACGCTGAATTTCGAGATCGAACTGGTGAAGATCGACGCGGCCTGACCCCGGCCGTGCCGTCACCCGTCGCGCCCGCCCGAACAGGCGGGCGCTGTCGGTTCAGCCCATCCGGTCGGACGAATAGGCCCCCGGCGAGGCGGAAAACACCACCGTCTTGGTGCCGTTCACGAAGACCCGGTGGTTCGCATGGGCATGGATTGCGCGCGCCAGAACCGCGCTTTCCACGTCGCGGCCCAAGCTGACATAATCCTCGGGGCTTTGCGCATGGGTGACGCGCACCGTGTCCTGTTCGATGATCGGCCCTTCGTCCAGATCGGCGGTGACGTAATGCGACGTCGCCCCGATCAGCTTCACCCCGCGCGCGAACGCCTGCTTGTAAGGGTTCGCGCCCTTGAAGCTGGGCAGGAACGAATGGTGGATGTTGATGATCCGCCCGGACATCCTGCGGCACATCGCGTCCGACAGGATGCGCATGTAGCGCGCCAGCACGATCAGGTCTGCCCCGGTGTCCTCCACCACCTCCATGATGCGCGCCTCGGCCTGCGCCTTGGTCTCGGGCGTCACGCGGATGAAGTGGAAGGGGATATCGTGGTTCACGACCACCTTCTGGTAATCCATGTGGTTGGAGATCACGGCCACGATCTCGATCGGCAACGCCCCGATCCGCCAGCGATACAGCAGGTCGTTCAGGCAATGCCCGAAGCGCGACACCATGATGACCACGCGCATCTTCGCCGCCTCGTCGCGGAAGGCAAAGGTCATGTCGAACCGCGCGGCGGTCGCTCCGAAGCCCGCAGCAAGCGTGTCGAGCGTCGCCCCGGTTTCCGGCACGAAGCTGATCCGCATGAAGAATTTCCCGGTCTCGGGGTCGTCGTACTGCGCGCTGTCGGTGATGTTGCAGCCCGTTTCGGCCAGGTAGCCGGAAATGGCGGCGACGATCCCGCGGGCCGAGGGGCTGGCGACGGTCAGGCAGTATTTCATGGGGCAGAGATCCTTCGGGCTCAGGCGGTCAGGTCGTCGGGGGCCGCAAGGCCCGCCGCGCGGCAGCAGGCGGTGACGGTGTTGGCAAGCAGGCAGGCGATGGTCATGGGGCCGACGCCGCCGGGCACCGGGGTGATGGCACCCGCGACGGCGGCGCAACTGTCGAAATGACAATCGCCCACCAGCCGCGTGCCCGCCGCGCGGTCGGGCGCGGGCACGCGGTTGATGCCCACGTCGATCACCGTGGCCCCCGGTTTGACCCAGTCGCCGCGCACCATCTCGGGGCGCCCGACGGCAGCCACGAGGATATCGGCGCGGCGGCAGACGGCGGGCACGTCGCGGCTGCGGCTATGGGCGATGGTCACGGTGGCGCTGTCGCGCAGCAGCAAGTGCGCCATGGGCTTGCCGACGATGTTCGACCGGCCCAGCACGACCGCCTCCAGCCCCGACAGGTCCCCCAGATGGTCGCGCAGCAGCATCAGGCAGCCCAGCGGCGTGCACGGCACCATCGCCGCCTGCCCGGTGCCGAGCCGCCCCACATTCGCGACGTGGAACCCGTCCACGTCCTTGGCCGGGTCGATGGCGCCGATCACCGCGTCGGCGTTCATGTGCGGCGGCAGCGGCAGTTGCACGAGAACGCCATGCACCGCCGGGTCGCCGTTCAGCCGGGCGACCAGCGCCAGCAGATCGGCCTCGGCCGCGTCGGCGGGCAGGCGGTGGGTGAAGCTGTCCATCCCCGCCTCGACCGTCTGGCGGCCCTTGTTGCGCACATAGACCTCGGACGCCGGATCGTCCCCCACCAGCACCACGGCGAGCCCCGGCGTGATCCCGTGATCGGCGCGCAGCCGCGCCACATGGGCGGCGACCCGCCCGCGCAGGCTGGCGGCGAAGGCCTTGCCGTCGAGGAGACGCGCGCTCATCCGCGGTCTCCGGACAGGGCGGCGGCGGGTCGATGCCGCAGCGCGATCCGGCAGGGGGCGGGCGGGGCGGTCATGTCGGTCATGTCGGTCACAGGGCATGGTCCTTTGCAGTCGGGCAAGCGGGGCAGCCGCGCGCCGCACCGCCGGATCGGGTGGAGGGCTGCGCCGCCCGCTGCCGGGGACGCACCGCCCGCCATCCGGTACCCGAGCGCACGGCCGGTTGCCAGTCCGCTGCCGTCGCAGGGCGGTCCTTTGCGGCGCGGTTACCCCGTCGCCGCGCGGCTCAACCCAGCAGGGCCGCGACCGCGTCCCGGGTGGGGATCGACGCGGCCGCCCCGCGCCGCGTGGTCGACAGCGCGGCGGCGGCGGCGGCAAAGCGCAGCGCCGCCTCCAGTGCCTGCCCCTCGGCCAGCGCCGCCCCGAGCGCGCCGTTGAAGCAGTCTCCCGCCGCCACCGTATCGACCGACGCCACCGGGAAGGCCGGAACCACGCCGCGCGCGCCGTCGCGGGCGGCCCAGACCAGCCCCGCCGCGCCGCGCTTGACCACCGCCGTTCCGGCGCCCCGGTCCAGCAGCGCCGCGGCAGCGGCAAAGGCGCTGGCCGCGTCGTCGGGCGCGATCCCGACCATGGCCGCCGCCTCCGTCTCGTTCGGGGTGACGATATCCGCCAGCGCAACGAGCGCCCCGATATCCGCCGCGGGCACCGGCGCCGGGTCGAGCACCGTCACCGCCCCCGCCGCCCGTGCCGCCCGCAGCGCGGCGGTCGTGGCGGGCAGCGGCGTTTCCAGCTGGAACAGCGCCACGCGCGCGCCCGCGAAGACCGCAGCAGCCGGCCCCGCCGCATCCCAGGCGTGATTGGCCCCGGCGATCACCGTGATCGCGTTCTGCGCCGCTGCGTCCACATGGATCAGCGCCATGCCCGTGGTGGCCCCCGCGATGGTCACAAGATCATCGCACCCGACGCCGTGGCGCGCGAGATCTGACCGGGCCTGCGCGCCGAACCCGTCATTGCCCACCGCCGCCACAAAACGCACGGGCCCCCGCGCCAGTCGCGCCGCCGCCACAGCCTGGTTGGCCCCCTTGCCGCCCAGCCCCGTGGCATGGGCCGTGGCATGGGTCGTCTCGCCCGGGCGGGGCAGGTGCGGCACATAGGCGGTCAGGTCGATATTCACCGATCCGAAGACGGTGACCGCGGGCGCGGTGTCGGTGCGGGTCATGGCGTGTCCCTTGGGCTGCGGCGCAGATGACCGAACCCTATCGTGCCCGCGCGACAGCGGCCATACCCGCGGCGGGCAGGGGCGGCGTGCAGGCCCGCCCCTGTGCGCCCCTGTCCGCGCTCCGGGTCGCCGTTGTTCGCCCCGGGGCGCCCCGGGTTGCGACGCGCAGGGCGAACGGGCCGCGGACGGTGCAACCGATGCCGCCGATCTCGTGCCCGCCCGGACCCAACATCCCCAGGTCGGTGTGGCAGCCGTGCCGGTCGCGGTGTCCGCGCGCCCGCCCGGACACGTCCGCACTGCCGTCTTGGGCGGCGCGAAGAATGCAAAGCTTTGCAAAAGGCCGCGGACATTACATGCGCATTATTTGCCACTTTTGCAAAGCACCCGCAGGCACAGCGATGCCCCGCCCGCATGAATGACGGCCAAGAGGCTGGCCCGCGCACGATGCTCGGTGGCGGACCGCCGGTCGCGCCCGCGGGCTTGCAAATCAAGGCGCGGTGCGCGGACGATGCCACGGGATTGGTGGCTGCATTCGTGTGCAAACGGTCGTTTAGACACGCCATGTCCTATTGCAAAACGCTGCGCGAGCCGTCACCTGCCGCCCCATCTGTGCGGCGCGCACTGCACCGTCCGTGCAAAGCTCCGCAGGTCGCGGGTCCCGCGCACATCCGGCCGGCTACCCGCCACCCGCTACCCGCCATCCGCTGCCGCGTGCGCAATCGCCCGCGCGCGGGTCGCATGCCGGCGCGCCCGATGCCGCGGCGGCGTAACCCGTGGGTTACCTCGGCACGGCGCCCCCAAGGTCCCGCGCGGGTGGCCGTCACAGCGCGCTGATGCGCGGATGGCCAGACCGGTCGGGCGGTTCGTCCAGCGCCGCCTCGAAGGCACGGATGGCGCGCTCCAGCCGGTCGCGGGGCACATCGGCAAAGTCCCGTTTGCTCGTGATCCGGCACTCGCCCTGGCGCGCCGTCACCTTGGTGGCGCCGACGTGAAAGTCATGTGTCTCGCGCGGTTCGCGCGGCGCTGGCGCAGCGGTGGCCGATGTCTGGCTCGACCGCAGGAAGAAGGCCAGCGTCTCCGCCTGATCCTCCGGCGCGGCACAGGCCGCCAGGGACCGACGCAGCATGGCCGTGCGATCCGGCTGCGCCTTCAGGACCCGCGCCAGATCGACGCCAAGGTTCCGCGACACCGCCTTGGGCCATTTCAGCGCCCCGTCCAGTTCTGTCAGCAGGAACACGAAGCTGCGGATATAGGACCGCTTCATCTTGTGCAACGACGCGTAAAGCCGCCCCACCATCGCCTCCGGGTCGTTGCCGTCGACCGCGGGGTCGCGCGCGGCCGCGATCGCCACCTGCGCCATCTCAGCAAAGGTCAGGTCTTCGCGCACCACGTTTTCCTCGACCATGTCGATATACCGCGCGACCCGGTCGGGCGCGGCGTCCGCGCGACCCGGCTCCACCCGGGCTGTCACCCGGAGGAAATCGTCCGCGCCCGTTTCCGCCAGAAGCTGCTTGAGCGCAGTCAGCCGCCGCCACCCCTTCTTGAGCTGGTACTGGCCCGACGCATCCCGGTAGACCTCGATCGGTTCGCGCTGGCCGCGCGCGCGGATCGACGCCTTGAGTTCTTCCATCTCGTCCGACCGCGCCACGGCATCGAGGTCGAGCCGGTCGCGCGGCAGGTCGTCGGTCGCCACGTCGCTCAGCAGCAGCGTCACCAGCACCCGGCCCTGCGCCGCCGCCGCGCGCCATGCCTTGGCATCCTCGGCATTCTTCCGGCGCTGTTCGATCTTGGCCTCGGTCGTCTCGGCAAGGCTCGCCGCCGCTTCGCGCACCGCAGCACCCATGGGCCCGACAGTGCGCTCCCGCTTGGCGGCAGGCTTGGGGTCGATGGGATCGAAGCCGAACTTGTTCTTGCTGCCGGTCATCTCAGGCCCTCTTCTTCTGCGCCGCGGCCGCCGCCTGGTCGCGCCATGCCGCCCGCAGCGTGCCGCGGAATTCGTCATAGGCGCGGTCGAAACTTTGCCGCGCGCGTTTCCACGTGTCGCGGGTCATCTGCCGGTAGTCCTGTTCATAGACCGACATCTGGAACCGGCCCGACTGTTCCACGGCGCGGGTCATCTCGATCGGGTGGTCGCAGACGTCGTCGCCGAACACGTTGCGGAACGCGCCCATCATCGCGACGTGCAGCGGGTTGGCGGGTTCGAACCGCGTCATCAGCAGCCGCACGTCCGCGAAGCGTTTCGGCAGGGTGATCCCCGCATCCGCGGCCAGTGCGGCGAACCCGTCCGAGATGTCGGCCATGGCGTCGCCGAGCTGGCCGAGATAGCTCGTGGTGCTGTCGTATTCCCAGTAGCCGGGGCCCGAAGGTATATAAAGGATGTCGGCGGCGAACGCCGCGTTCAGGGACTGGTAGCCGATGGCGGGCGGGCAGTCGAAGATGATGAGGTCGTACTGGTCGTCGGGCAGGTCATCGAGATAGCGGGCGACGCAGCCGAAGAACGACCACGCCTTGTGCAGCGACCGATACTGGGCCGAGGCGAATTCGACGAAGGCCGCGTTGGCGCAGGACGGGATGATGTCGATGGTCGGCCAGCAGGTTTTCTGGATAAAGTCCTGAATACGTTGCGCACCGATGGCTTGCACGTCCTCGGGCAGTTCGTCGGAGGATGGGTAGGGGCAGTCGTCGGGGTCGTCATAGCCGGCGGCGATGCGATCGGCTTCGCGGCACAGATCGCGGCACATGATGCCCCAAACCGTGTGCCATTCCTTCACCTCGGTCAGGCCCATGGAATGGGTCAGCGTCGCCTGCGGGTCGAAGTCGATGCACAGCACCCGATAGCCGTCGAGTGCGGCGGCGTTGGCAAGATGCTGGGCCACCACGGTCTTGCCCACGCCGCCCTTGAAGTTGCTGACAGCGACACGCATCGCGCGGCCCTTGGGCCGTTCGGGCAACAGCGACTTGCCGCGCAACCGCACACGGCGGCGCAGGTCGTTGATGTCATCGAGGGTGAACCAGCGCTGCCGCCCGTCATCGCGGGTCACGCCTTGGGGCAGGGACGGGTCGTCGGCCAGTTTCTTGCGCAGCGTGTCGGCGGGCACGTTGAACATGAAGCTCGAAATCTCCCATATCGAAAACGACCGCAACTGTTTCACTTCGCCGGGTGAAAAGGTGGCCTTGCGCACCGCCGATTGCTGCGCGAGGCTTCGGTCATTCATGGATTGAAGATGGGTGTGATCCCGCATCGGGCGCCTCGTGTTCTTGCCTGCCATTTCCTGATTAACGCGATTTCCGGAAATTGGCAAAAAGAGTTTATTCCGGCCTTTGCGGAAAGAACGGGAAATTGCGGTCCTACGGGGGGCGTACGGGGGCGCGCACGGGGGGCACGCGGGGCGCGTATCAAGGCGCCTGCGATCGCTTCATCCCGACATGTGGTGTGACGCGCGGGCTATCTTTTCAACATGTGGTGACCAGCCTCGCCGCGACCCCTGAAGGATGGATGGTCCAGGGCGGGACGGGAGGATCCCGATTTTGCGTTCCTGGTGACGGAAAACGGGAACGCTGGCCGCGTCACGGGCGAGAAGACGTGTGGCCGCGGTCCGGCCGGGCCAGTCATCCGGCTCTGTCGGGGACGCGCGCGGCGACCACGGCGAGGCAATCGCCCATCCTGACCAGCCCGGGAAAATGGCGCGCGGCAAGGATGCCCGACCCTTTCGCCACGACGACGTGCGGTGCTGCCCCCGTGCGTTCGGTCGACCAGAGCCGCGCCAGCCTGTCGCCCTGCGTGACCGGGTCCCCCAGATCGACGAGCGGTTCGACAAGCCCGCTTTCCTCGGCGATGTGAAAGCAGCCCGGCCCGGTCGTGTCGATCATCACGCTGGGTTCCGCGTGACTCGCGCCGGACAGGATGCCGGCATGCCGGAGCACGTTTTCGGCCCCGCGCCGGGCGATCCGGATCGACCGGGCCGTGGCCGACCCGCCGCCGCCGAGTTCGGTCGACACGAACACCTTGCCCGCGTCTTCGGCGGCGGTGTCGTACATGCCCACCGCGTCCAGTTCGCGCAGCATCATGGAATAGGGCGCGTTGAACGCCTGCATCGCCGCGACGCAGGCCGCCTGCTGGTCGCCGTCGTCCAGCAGATGCGCCGCCGCGAAGGGGATGAAATCCAGCGACTTGCCGCCGGAATGGAAATCCAGCACGATATCGGCCATCGGCAGCAGGTGCCGCATGAAGTAATCGGCGATCTTCTGCGTGGGCGTGCCTTCGGGATCGCCCGGAAAGCACCGGTTCATGTTGACCCCGTCCAGCGGCGACACCCGCGTGGCGGCGTGAAACGCGGGCGTGTTCATGAACGGCACGATGATGACGCGGCCGGCGATGGCGGCAGGATCCAGATCCCGCGCAAGCCCCTGCAACGCGACCGGCCCTTCGTATTCGTCGCCGTGGTTCGCGCCGGTCAGCAGCGCCGTCGGTCCCGGCCCGTTATGAACCACGGTGATCGGGATCAGGATCGCCCCCCATGCGGACCTGTCCCGGCTGCAGGGGAGGTGCAGAAACCCGTGGTGGGTCCCGTCGCGGTCGAAGGGCACGGTCGCGGTGATCGGGTTCGGTGGGAGATGCGGCCCCATCAGGTTTTCACGATCATCTTGCGGGGCACATGGGCGAGGCATTCGGGCCCGTCGTCGCCGATGGCGATGCTTTCGGTGATCTCGAACCCCATGTCGTTCATCCACAGGCCGGTCATGAAATGAAAGGTCATGCCGGGTTTCAGGATGGTGCGGTCGCCGGGGCGGAGCGAACAGGTCCGCTCGCCCCAGTCGGGGGGATAGGACAGCCCGATCGGATAGCCGGTGCGGTTGTCCTTCACGATGTCGTATTTCTGGAGCACGTTGAAGAAGGCAATGGCGATGTCTTCGCACATGTTGCCGGCGCGGGCGGCTTCCAGCCCCGCCTCCATGCCCTCGAGCACGGCCTTTTCCGCGTCGAGGAACGCCTGCGTCGGCTTGCCGAGGAAGATCGTGCGCGACAGCGGGCAGTGGTAGCGCCGAAAGCAGCCCGCGATCTCGAAGAACGTGCCTTCGCCGGTGGCCATCTTCTTGTCGTCCCATGTCAGGTGCGGGGCGGCGGCATCGGCGCCCGAGGGCAGCAGCGGCACGATGGCGGGATAGTCGCCGCCAAAGCCCCAGTCCGCGTCATAGCGCAGCGAGGCGTCGTAGATGTCGGCCACCAGATCGCATTTGCGCATGCCGGGTTCGATCTTGTCGACGATGCGCTGGTGCATGCGTTCGACGATCTTGCCCGCCTTGCGCATCCGGTCGAGTTCGGCGGGCGATTTCGGCCCGCGCAGCCAGTTCACGAGGTTGGTGACGTCGATCAGGTCGTCCGGCAGTCCGGCGCTGAGGGCCGCATAGCCCTTGGCCGAGAACCAGTAATTGTCCATCTCGACGCCGATGCGGCCGGTGTGCCAGTTGCGTTCGGTCAGCTTGGCGGCCAGATAATCCATCGGGTGGCGTTCGGAGGACTGCACGAAATAGTCCGGATAGCCGATGATGTCGGGGTCGTTCATGTAGACGGTGCGCAGCGCGCCCTGCGCGTCCTGTTCGCGCCCGAACCAGACCGGGTGTCCGGTCGGGCCGACGACGACCGCCTGGTGGACGTAGAAGGACCAGCCGTCATAGCCGGTCAGCCATGCCATGTTCGACGGGTCCGAGGTGATGAGCGTGTCGATCCCCCGGGCCTCCATCGCGGCGCGCACGCGGGTCAGGCGGTCCTCGTATTCAGCATCGGTGAAGCGGAAGGTGTCGATGATGGCCATGGATCAGCTTTCGAAGGTGGCGCCGAGACCGGCGCGCGCGGCGCAGGCATCGGCATGGGTGGCGATGGCGGTGTCCTGAACGCCGGTGCCGGTCAGGTCGGCCACGGTGATCTGGCCGGGGTCGGTGCGCCCCGGTGCGGTGCCGGTGACAACGGCGCCGAGTTCGGGAAAGGCTGCATCGGGCGCGACCAGCCCGGCGGCGATGGCGCCGCGCAGCTCGCCCATGACGCGGGTCTGGGCCAGCCGGTCGGGCACATAGAGATCGGCGCGGATCAGGCAGGCGGGGTCCAGTTCGCCCTTGCCGTGCTGGTCGGACCCCATGGCGGTCACGTGCTGGCCGGGTTCCAGCCAGTCGGCCATCAGCAGGGGTTCTGTCGCGGGGGTGGTGGTCACGATCACCTGCGCCGCCGCGCAGGCGGCCTGCGGCGTGTCATGGACCGTGGCCGCGACGCCCAGATCGGCGCTGGCCCGGCGGGCCAGCGTCCGCGCCGCCGCAGGATCGCGCGCCCAGATCCGCGCGTGGCGGATCGGCCGCACGAGGCACAGGGCCTGCAGTTGCAACCGCGCCTGCGTGCCGGCCCCGAGGATCGCGGCCGTGTCGGCCTCGGGATGCGCCAGATGCCGGGCCGCCACGGCCCCGGCGGCGGCGGTGCGGATGTCGGTCAGATAGCCGTTGTCCAGCAACAGCGCCTGCACCATCCCCGTCCGGACCGCGAACAGGATCATCAGCCCCGACGTGGAGGGCAGGCCGATCTTCGGGTTGTCGAAGAACCCCGGCGACACCTTCAGCGCGAACGCGTCGAGGCCGGGCACATAGGCCGTCTTGACGTCCACCTCGCCGTTGAAATCCGCGATGGCCATCGACAGCACGGGGGGCATGATCACCGCGCCTCCGGCCAGCGCGCGAAACGCGCCCGCGACCACATCCACGGCCACCCGGTCCAGCGGCACGGCGCGGCGCAGGTCGGCTTCGGTCACTATCCGGATGACAGGCATCAGGCGGACCGCTGCATCGGGTCGACATCCTCGCCCGCCACGATCCGGCGGTGCAGGCCCATGTCGATGTTGCCGCCGCTCAGCAGCACCATGGTCGGACCATCGGGCCCGACCTTTCCGGCCAGCAGCGCCCCGACCCCGACGGCCCCGGCGCCTTCGACGATCTGGCGTTCCTGCCAGTAGCAGTGGCGGATGGCGGCGGCGATTTCGGGTTCCGTCAGCACCACGACATCGTCCACAAGGGCGCGCACCATGGGGAACGTGTACCGGTTCGCCAACCCGATCCCGCCGCCGAGGCTGTCGGCAAGCGTCGGCAGTTCGGGCACCGCGACCGGATGGCCGGCGCGCAGGCTCGTCTGCATGGCGGCGCCGCGTTCCATGGAGATCCCGATGACCGTCACGCCGGGGCTGCGCGCCTTCAGCGCGGCGGCGATGCCGGCGATCAGGCCGCCGCCGGACAGGGGCACGAGCACGCAGCGCATGTCGGGCAGGGCGTCCGCCATCTCCAGCCCGAGCGTTCCCTGCCCGGCGATGACATGGGGATGATCGAAGGGCGGGATCATGGTCATGCCCTGCGCGACAAGGTCATCGACCATGTGCTGGGCGTCGTCCTGGCTGCGGCCGGTGATGCGCACCTCGGCGCCCTCGGCGCGGATCGCATCGACCTTGTTGCGGGGCACAAGGTCCGACATCGCGATGACGCAGCGGACACCGGCATCGGCACAGGCCCGCGCCAGACCGCGCCCGTGATTGCCGGTGGACACACCCACCACGCCCGCCGCCCGGTCCGCCGCCCCCAGTTGCGCCACCGCGTTGGACGCCCCGCGATACTTGAAGCTGCCGGTGTGCTGCTGGTGTTCCAGTTTCAGATGGACCGGCACGCCGGCCAGCGCGGTCAGCGACGGCGACGGCGCCACCGGCGTGCGGCGCACGATGCCCTGAAGCGTCTGCTGCGCTGCGGCGATCGCGTCCGGGGAAATCATCGCGTGGCGCATGCGGGACCGGGCGGCGGCAGCGCGGCGAAGAGGCGCCCCGGTGCGTGGTCGGCCCCCCGCCGCCGCGCATGGTGCAGCATCTGCCACAGCCCGGCCAGGTTCGACGTCACGACCGGCTTGCGCAGGCGCGCCTCCAGCGTGTCGATCACGCCAAGGGAGGGCAGGGCGGTGCACGACAGGAACACGGCCTCGGCCGTGTCGGTATCCGCGTCGGTCACGGCGTCGACGATGGTCTGCGCCGACACGCGGGCCATGTCGCGGTCATCCGCGAGGCCGAGACACCGGGCCGCCACGATGTCCAGCCCGCTGCGGTCGAAATACGCGACCATCGGCGCGGTGGTGTCCGGCAGGTACGGTGTCACCAGCGCGATCCGGCGCAGTCCCAGCGCCGCCAGCGCCGCGATGCCCGCCGCCGTGGGCGTGACCACGGGAATGCCGGGACGCGCGGCATGGATGGCCGCCGTCACCGCGGCATCGCCGATCACGACCGACGCCGCCGTGCAGGCGTAATAGATCGCCGCCAGCGGCTCCCCGGGCAGGATCAGGTCTGCCGCGCCGGTCAGCAGGGGCCCCATGCGGCGCAGGTTTTTTGCCGTCGTGGGGTTCCGGAACGGGACCCGCGCAACATGCACTGCGGCCCGATCCGGCGGCACGAGGCGGGCGGCATCCCGTTCGGTGGTCAGGTCGGTGGACAGCACGATCAGCCCCAGACGCGCCACTGCTGCCGCCGGATCAAGCGCCACGGGCACCCCGGATCGCGCCACCGCCACGCCGCCGTCCATGGCGCTAGATCACCATGACCGGGCAATGCGCGGTGCCGGTCACCTTGTGCGACACGCTGCCCAGAAGGTAGCTTTCGGTCGATCCCACGCCGCGCCCGCCCATCATGATCAGGTCGACCCCGTGCTGCTTGCCGAAGGCCACGATGCTGCGGGCCACCGGCCCGTTCTTGACGAACGCATGCGGATCGGTGGCCCCGGCGGCGACGGCGTGGGCCTTGGCCTTTTCCGCGACCTCCTTGGCATAGTCGCGCATGATGTCGTCCATCGGGCCGGGATCGTCGCGGCGCACCATGGAA
>Ga0100401_1002497_pt1 | contig 14423 bp, 17 predicted proteins | sample CryGeymeta201525_FD_80421 | JGI IMG/M metagenome (GOLD analysis project Ga0100401, IMG submission 80421) | Groundwater microbial communities from Crystal Geyser aquifers in Utah, USA - Crystal Geyser metaG 2015-25 | ecosystem: Environmental > Aquatic > Deep subsurface > Groundwater | place: USA...
ATCTTGTCCTTGGCGCGGCCCACGAGCGAAGGAAACCAGAAATCAACTAACAGTACAAGTGACGGTTTTGTCACATTCAGAAATTCGTTTCAACAAGCAGCGAGCATGCCGAACACTACTGGGCTCTACCGGGCTTTGAAAAAATAATTCAATATCGCTGTCCGTTTTTTCGATCATAACAGTGCTGTCACAGGGACAGAACATTTCAGATCACCACTAAGGCCTGATAGATCAAGCAATATGGAGGATTCAACACCTAACCAGTCGATTCTTCTTTTGAAAATCAGAGAATAGCTTGATTTATCGTTCATTTTTGTTGTTTCGTTGCCGCAACGAGGGCATTTTGCCTTCAAGGCAGCATTTACGCCTGTAATATCATGCACCCTGAGCAACTCGCCTCCCTGATCGCCTTTCATCGCAAGGAAGCGGGCCTGAGCCAGTCCGAGTTGGCCAACCACGCCGGCGTGAGCCGCTACGTGGTGCAGGATCTGGAAGCAGGGAACGGACGCACCACTTGGGGCAAGCTGCAGGCGGTGTTGCGGATCCTGAACCTGCGCCTCGAACCCGCAGGTCCCTTGGTGGAGTCATGGCGAAAGGCCCTCAACCCGAACGACCATGAGTGACGCCTCCCTTCTCAGACGTGCTGAGGTCTTTCAACTCGGCGAACTCGCCGGCCAACTCACCGAGCGTGCCGGGGGTGCCTGGAGCTTCACCTACCTCGCCCGTTTCGATGGCCCTCCGATCTCGCTCACCATGCCGGTGCGGGCCGAGCCTTACGAGTTCCCCGCTCTGCCACCCGTGCTGGAGGGCCTCCTTCCGGAAGGGACCCAGCTGGAGTCCCTCCTGAAGACTCACAAGATCGACCGCCACGACTCCTTCCGCCAGTTGGTGACGGTGGGGGCGGACCTCGTCGGCTCGCTCACGATCCACGAAGTCACACCCAGCCAGGAACAAGGAGACTGACCATGCCCTTCTGTCCGATCACGCTGGACCCCATCGCCGCAGGAGAGACCTTCTCGAAGGGCGGACTGCGGTCGCTCCACCCGCGGCTGACCAAGCTGGCTCCGCTCGCACTGTCCCACGACGAACAACTCCGCCAAGCCCGCCTCCGGGCTGACAAGATGTCGATCCAGGGGGTGCAGCCGAAACTCTCGGCCGTGCTCAGTCTCAAGGAAGGCCAATTCGAGATCGTCGATACCGGCGGGCGCTACATCCTCAAGCCCAACCCACTCCCCTTCGCCGACGTGCCGGCGAACGAGTCGCTCACGATGACCATGGCGGCCGCAGCCGGGATCGAGGTCCCGCCGCACGGACTTCTACCGACCGTGGACGGGGGCTGGATCTACGTCGTGCGTCGCTTCGACCGGGAAGGGCGCAACAAGCGGATCTCGGTCGAGGACTTCGCCCAGCTGGCAGGAGCCACCCGGGAGACAAAATACGACAGCTCCCTTGAGCGGGTCGCCAAGGTGGTCGAGGAGTTCTGCACCTTCCCCGCCCTGGAGAAGCCGAAGCTCGCCCGCCGGTTGTTGTTCTGTTTCCTAACGGGCAACGAGGACATGCACCTGAAGAACTTCTCGGTCATCGTCCGCGACAAGGTCGTCTCGCTCTCCCCGGCCTATGACCTCCTCAACTCCACCCTCGTCCTTGAGAAGGCCGTGGAGGAATCCGCCCTTACCCTCAACGGTAAGAAGAGGAAGCTCACCCGCCAGCTCTGGCTCGACTACTTCTGCACCGAGCGCCTCGGGCTCCCGGCCCGCCAACTCGACAACATCCTCGCCGATCTGCGAAAGGCACATCCCGCCTGGCACGAACTCATCGACCGCAGCTATCTTCCGGAGGAGAAGAAAGGGGCTTATCACGAGCTCCTCGAGGAGCGGTTCGGGAGGCTTTCCATTGGCCCTCAGAATTCCTGACAAATGAGCTGGCCATGAAGAGGCTCACGCCCTCGATGAGAAGCGCCCTAATCGATCTGGAACTCGACCACCTGTGGGCCCTCTACCCCGGCGACCGCGCCTACTCCTTGGCGGAAATAGTCACCGTCCTGCCCTTGGCACAACTCGGGAATGGCTGGCCGTAGCCTGATCTCGGCACCATCGCGGGCGAGGTGCGCACGCTACTGGCCAAGACACATCGGATCGAGGGAGGGGGTCCACAAGGGAACCGGCTTCAGGACCGTCCGTCCGAAGGAGAAAACGACAGCGGCCTAATTCTCAATCCGATAGACGTGGGACCGCGTGCGGAGATAGAAGGACTTTCCGTCGAGTGCCGGGGAGGCCATGAACCCATCGTCGAGAGTGTTGGTGGCCACGACCTCCATTTCGGGGCCGGGTTTGACAACTTTCATCTCGCCCTGCTCACTCGGGAAATAGAGAAGTCCGTCCGAATAAACGCCGGATGCAATGAAGCCTCCCTCTAAAACGGTGGACCCTTCCACTTCACCGCTCGCGGCGTCGATGCGACTCAAAATACCCATGTCAGAAGTGACATAGATTTTCCCGTCCACCACCACCGGCGAGGAAAGCGGAGGGATGCGTTTGAAGACGTCCCATTCGACGTGAGAGCGGGTGACATCACCCTTCATTTCCCCGTCAAGCCGCACCCCGAGGAGATGAGCCTTGCCGAGACCGGTGTTGATGATGGCCATTTCTTTTCCCACAAAAACCGGGCTGGCGGAATTGGAGAAGCCGCTATAGCTCACCTTCCAAAGCTCCTCACCGGTCGAGGCATCGTAACCATAGCAAGCCTTGGCCCCCGGGCTCACCAATTGCACTCGACCCGCCACGGTGACGAAGTTCGGTGTGGTGTAGGCCTTGCGAAAATCGCCATCGCCCCGGATTGCACCTCCGGCTTCCACGTCACCGAAATCGGTGGTGCGGTCCGTTTTCCAAACCGTCTCTCCCGTCTTGCGATCCAGCGCGGCGAGATACTGCACGTCCACCCCGTCCATGGTGAGAATGAGAGTCTCCTGATAGAGCACCACCGAAGATCCGGGTCCGCGAAAGTGACGACAGGGCAAATCGCGCCGTTGCCAGACGACCTTCCCGGTGGTGCGATCCAGGGCAGCCGTGCCGTAGCTGCCGAAATGCACATAGACTCGCTCCTCATCGATGGTGGGAGAACAGGAGCCATAGCCATTGACCTTGTTGCTGAGTTCCTCGGGTTCCTCATTCTCGAAAATCAGAAGATCGTGCAGCTTTCGACCACTCGCCTTGTCGAGACAGACGGCATACATTTTGCTGCCATCCTCAGTGGCATTGGTGAGCCAGACCTGGTCTCCCATGACGACCGGGGTGGACCATGCCCGCCCGGTCACCGGGGTCTTCCAAACCACGTTCTCGTCCTCACTCCAGCTAATCGGGAACCCGTGGGGCTTGCCGTCCTCCCGAGCGGGATAGACGCCGTCGCCCGTCGGCCCCCGAAACTGCCGCCATTCGGCCATGGCGCAGCACGCTGCCGTCATCCAGGTCCCGAGCATAATCCATCGCTTCCGCATCAAGGGAAACTTGCGCCCTACCCCGGCCGCCGCAAGCCGGAAGTGGATTCGGTAACACGGTGGACAAGATCAGGGTCTCCGTGGTGAATGGCCCCTACTCCGCCGTTCCCACATAAATACTCGCCACTCCAAAGGTCACCGGATCCACCTCGACCTCCGCATAGCCGCATTTCCCGATCAGTGCCGCCATTTCCTCGCCCATCGGAAACTCCTCAATCGACCCCCCGAGATACTCATAAGCATCCGCCTGACGAGTCAGCCAGCCCGCAAGCTTTGGCAACACCCGATGCAGATACCACTGATACGGCTTCCTCAATGGCGGTTCGGGCAGCGAAAAATCAAGCACCAGCAGATGCCCTCCTGGCCGAAGAACGCGCCGCATCTCTTTCAGAGCCGCCTCGTAGCTCGCCATGTTTCGCAGACCGAAAGCCACCGTGACGACATCGAAGCTCGCGTCCTCAAACGGCAAATCCAGCGCATCCGCCACCAGCGTCTTGGCCAATCCCCGCTCCGAAGCGTGCTCCAGCATCTCCGCACAGAAATCACTCCCCACCACCTCGACACCCTGACAGACATCCTGAATCTCCAGCGCCAGATCTCCGGTTCCCGTCGCCACATCGAGCACCCGCTGCGGCTTCCAGCGCCGCACCATCCGCGCGACCTTCTTCCGCCAAAGGATGTCCGTCCCCATGCTCAGCACATGGTTCGTGGTCACATAGCGATCCGCAATTCGCGCGAACGCATCCCGCACATACGTCGGATCTTGAATCGTTCCCTCGCCCATCTGTTAGGGTAGTAAATCGGTGTAGGTTCCCGGATCGCTGCCGGGGATCTCGAAAGCACCACAGGCCTTCTCATAAAACTCACGTGGCCCCACGCCGCCGATCACGCCGTAGGCGTAGCCAAGCTCACGCAGTGCCTCAAGCGATTTGAAAAGCAGCGCCTTGCCCACCCCACTGCCGCGCGCGCTTTCACTCACACCCGTCGCTCCAAAGAACCCCCGCAAAGTTGTATCGTAGCAAGCAAAGCCGATCACCTGCTTGTCTCTCGTCGCGATGAAGCAAGCAATCGGCTGACGACTCATCGCCACCTCCACCTCGCTCACCCATTTCGGGGAAAAGTTAGCCGCAACAAATTCCGTCACCGTGTGCCGTTCGAACGCCCGCGCCCGACGCAACACCATCCCCTGAGACTCCACGCGCTCATAGAGTTCCCGCGAATCAGGAAGCTCGTAGAGGCGCACCAGCATGTCGATCATGCGCCTTCCCTAGACCATGCCCCCATTCCCGCAAACTAAGAAATCACCGGCACCGCCAGATCCGGCACGCGAGCGAGCGAGTGAAGGCGGCTACACATCACCGCAAATCCCCCGCATCCACCCGACGTAGCTCCAGCCACCTCACATCCGCCACCCCACCAGCCGGAATTTCCGCCGCCCTCAATTCAATGACTCCCTCGCCCACCTTCAGCTCCATCCGGCCCAGCGACATGGGCTTGAAATCCTTCACGAACGACTCCGCCCCCCCTCTTCCACTCCGGTCGTGCTCGTCGCCAACCAAGGGAGGATCAAAAGCCACCGAGATCGTCGCCCGCACCTTCACCCCGCCGAACTGAAGCTCAGAGGACCGAGCCTCATCGCCATCACGGAAAACATACGGCTCCTTTGAGCCCCCCATCCTCAGCTCAATCACCGATCCCAAGTCCGCCGCAGCGCATGTGTAATGGAGGATTGCCTCGTAAGTCCCCGCAGCACCCACTGCGACTCGCCACTTGATCCGATCCTCTTTCTTCTTCCAGTTCGTAAAAAACGAACAATTTGGTGCTCTACCGCTCCGCTGTATTCCACCCACGACGATCCCGTCCCGTGCCGGCAACCACGTCACTGCTCCATAGCCAACCGTGAAAGGTCGCTCGTCCTTCTCAAGGTTCCCCGCCACCTCTTTCAGATACCCCTGAGCAAAAGCCTCCATCCGCTTTCTCTCTCCAGCATGCGCCGCCGAAACATCCTTCGTATGTCCCGGATCCTTCGCCGGATCATACATCGTCTCACCATTCACCAAGCGGAGATCCTGACTTCGCACGCTCCATTGCATCCGCTTTCCATTCCCGTGCACTGTCATCAAAAACCTTTCTCCCCACGTCTCCGCCTTCCCCTCTAACAGCGGCAACAGATTCCTCCCATCCAAAGCCTTCGGCGCATCCACCTTCAATCCCGCCGCAGCGGCCAGTGTCGGAAGCAAATCCACTCCGCCCGCGATTCTCTCGACCTCCGTCCCGGCTTTGATCCGTCCCGGCCATCTCACAAAACACGGAACCCTGACACCTCCTTCCAGCACCGATCCCTTGATTCCCTTCATCCCTCCGTTCCACCGCCTCCCGTTCGGGCCGTTATCGGAAAAATAAACGACGATCGTATTCTCCGCCAAACCCAGCGCGTCCAGCCGATCCAACAGGCGTCCCACATTCCCATCAATATTCTCCACCATCGCCAGCGCCGCACGAGTGTGTGCCGAATCATCCAAACCCTTCGTCCCCTTCATCATCCCAAGCTCCTTACCCTCAAAACGCCCCCAAAAGCGATCCGGCACCTGCATGGGCGAATGCGGCGTGCACAAAGGAAGATAGCAGAAAAACGGACCACCCTTCCGCGCCTCGATGAACGCCAACGCCTGATCGGTTAGATAGTCCGTGATGTAGCCTTCACCGCGAATCAGCTTCCCGTTCCTTTCCAGCACCGGACTAAAATAATCCCCCCAATGACCCGACGTGAATCCGACATATTCGGTAAAACCCCGGTCATTCGGATGATACGGTGGCTGCGATCCATTGTGCCACTTCCCGAAAGCCGCCGTTGCATAGCCCGCCTCCTTGAATACCTCCGCGATCGTTCGCTCTCCCACATCCATCCGCTCGTCCCCCGTCGAAACACCCCGAACACCCGTCCGAGAAAAAAACCTCCCGGTCAGAAACTCCGCCCGAGTCGGCGCACACACCGGCTGGACAAAAAACCGATCAAATACCGCCCCTTCACTCGCGATCCGATCCAAATTCGGCGTCGCAATGTCTCGATTCCCATGGATCGACAAATCCCCCCAGCCCTGATCATCCGTCAGGATCACCACCACATTTGGCCGCTCCCCAGCCATCAGCAGCGCAGGTAGAAGCATCACGATCGCGAAGAGAACCTTCATCACATCAAGCCCTACGCCGGCACGAGAACATTCCTTCCGGCTTACTTCCTCTCCTCAAGTTCCCGCAGCATGATCCGCAAGGCTCCGCCCGAAATCCACACCTCGATCATCAGGCTCGCGAGCGAAGCACCCATCAAAATCAGCGCCGCCCAAAAAGCCACCTGCGCCAAAGATTGCCACGATGCCATCACCGAAACCATCGAGCCCACACAGAGGAAAAGACTCACCGCACCGAGAAACTGCATCCACCGTATGAGGATCAGCCGCCTTCTCAGATTTGCGATCTGCGCCATCACCCGATCGTCCTTCTTATCAAGCCAATCGCGATACAGCTGCCGAATCAACGCCGCCAGATGGAGAAAACGGTTCGTGTAGGAAAGAAACAACAAACTGATCGCCGGAAAAAGCAGCGCCGGTGTGGAAATCTCAAGCGTCATTGCCGACAAACCTACGCGCCTTCCAACGAACCAGCAACAGCCACGTCTGCGTTCGCCTTCGAGACGCCATGATCACGTCACCCGAGCCCATCCAGCACCTTCACCGCCTGCCAAGCGGCAGTCACGTTGTGCACTCGAAACATCTGCGCCCCGCGCCGAACCGCCACGCTGATAGACGCCACGCTCCCCGCATCACGTTCCTTCGGCTCAGGAAGATCCAGCACCTCACCGATCACCGTTTTCCGACTCACCGGCACCAGCAAGGGCCGTCCAAATTTCTGAAGTCTCTCCAGCTCCCGATACACCCTCAAGTTATCATCCCGCTGCTTCGCAAAATCGATTCCCGGATCGAGAATGATCTCGTCGTACAAAACCCCAGCCTTCACCGCCAAATCAATCCTCTCTTCAAAAAACCGCTCCATCGAGCCCATCACATCTGCCCACTGCTGGTGGAAATGCGGCACCTTGGGCTCCCCCACCGAGTGCATGATCAACAGCGAAGCGCCATACTCAGCACACAACTTCGCATTCCGATCATCCGGCAAGCCACTCATGTCATTGAGCAGTTCCACCCCCATCGGCAGCACCTTTCCGATTACCTCGGAGCGCCAGGTATTCGCCGAAAGCACCGGCGGCCAAACCTGCTCATCATCGATCGGCAAAGCCTCCGCCACCACTTCAGGCCAGCTTTCGAGGAACTCCGAGAAACGTCGTACCTCCTCCTCAATCGCCACCGCCGCCCGGTTCGTCCGCGCGCTTTCCGCACCAACATCGATCACATCCGCCCCCTGCTCCGCCTGACGTCGCGCCAATTTCAGCGCGACATCCATTTCAAGCGTGCCATCACCGGAAAAGGAATCGTCGTTCACATTGACGATCCCCATCACCAGCGGACGGCGTGGAAAGCGGATCTCGCGATGAGGCAGTTTCCAGATCACTTGTCCTTGTATTCAAAGGTCCGACCCACCGACTTGTCGGCACTCGGAAAGTCCTTGGGAATCTCACGCGTCACCTTGCCGGTCGCCGCCCACTCGGTTCCGCGCAGGAAGGTTTCAATGAAGCCCACGCCTTCGAAAGCCGGAGTATCGTGACCCAAGGTCGTGTGAAAAACCCGACCCTTGCCGTATTGGATCACCATCAGCATCGGCTCATGCCGACCCGCCTTCTGAAGCTCCGGAGAGTCGCAGGCAGTCGCCAGGATCGTCATGTTTTCCGCCGGACCGCGCAGCGTAGAATAACACTCATCCTTCGAGTGCATCCAGAAATCCGGCAGGCCTTTGGTGATGGGATGCTCCTTCTCACGGATCGTAACGACGAATTCGTTCTGAGGCCCATGCTTGCCGCAGCCACCCTTCGATGGATCACGCACCAGCTCGCCCTTGTCGTTGTAATAAACGTAAGGACCATCCTTCTCACTGCGATTCCCCCAGCCGCCAAGACCAATCATCTTATTGAACTCCTTCCACTCCGGCCAGCTGTTGTTCGCCGCATGCACCACGACCAAAGCGCCGCCTTCTGCCATGTATTTTTCAAAGTTCCGACGCGCCTCATCAGGCCACCCAGCGGCCTGCCAGCCGAAGTTACTGACCACCACATCATATTTCGAGAAATCCGGATTAAAGTCCGGGTCGGGCATTGGCTGCGGCTTGTCCACAGACTCCCCCGCCCCGGCCCTCGGCAACCACTGCTGCTCCCGCTTCGACTTCCAGATGAACTTGGTGCGCTTCACCTCCACCTCATACATCCCCGTCTCTTCGAGATACTGCTTCATCATCACCGTCGACTTCGGCCAGACCTCATGGTTGTTCTGACCATCGACGATCAGGGCTTTCAGTTTCTCGGCGGCGTACGCGTGGTTCACGCATACAAGAAACACTGCCACCGGAAGACAGCGGACGATTAGGGATAGCTTGGATTTCATCTGAAGGATCTACGTTGAATGGCAGGAATTATTACCAGGGAGACGAGTTATTTGAAGTGCTCGGCCAGCCACTCATCGATGGCTTCCACCACCTCAGGATAGCTCTCTTCGTCGAAAGAATGCTCGGCACCATCAATCTCCAGAAGATGCTTCGGACCCTGAGCAGCCTCGAAGGCATCGATGCTATCGGCTGGCAAAACGACATCGTCAGCCGTCCCGTGAATCAAAAGATACGGCTTCGTGAGTTTCCCCGCCTCGTCCAGCAAATCGCCGATCTCCTTCATGTCATCGACAAATGTCTGCGACAGCGGGCAATCCTTTTCATCCCACATGAAACCACTATCAGGCGTCTGATCGCCGAACTCGGTTTCACTAAACAAGGCCGTGCGAACCATCCCTGCGAGCGACACCAGTACTTCGATCCTTGGATCCGCCACCGCTGACTTCAAACCAACCGCGCCACCCATACTATGACCGCAGTAGGCAACCCGAAGGCCCTCCGGCAAGGCGTCGAGCACATCACTCAAATCCTCAACCTCTTTGGAAATCGTCGCATCTTCGAATCTCCCGCCGGACTCACCATTTCCTGAAAACGAAATTCTCAGGCACGGCCATCCCGCAGCCGACAGCATCTCCGCCACCGCGACCATCAAAGGCCGATCCTTGTTGGCCGTCACTCCATGTCCAAGAACAACGAGAAACTCCTCCCTCGCCCCCGGATGAAACGAACTGTCGATCCGCTCACCGTGGCGGTTTTTAAAATCCTGTAATGACATCATTCAATCTTCGCTGCGACCCGGGAAGGTCAGTTCTGCTACCGCCGACTTGTCCAACTCACCGCGACCCAACTCAACAAGCTTCCGGTACTGCTTTTCCGTCGAGGCGGAAAGCGGCACTGCCACTCCGGCCTCCGCAGCCAGTGCGTTGGCAATCCCGCTGTCCTTCGCCGCATGGGATGCTGAGAAGAAACAATCGTGATCGCGAGTGATCATGTCGTCGCCATCGGTCTCTAATACCCGCGAGTTCGCCCCCGTTTGTGAAAAAATCTCCTTCAGCATTTTCAGATCAAGCCCAAGAGCCGAGCCCAGACCCAGTCCTTCGGCCAGTCCTGCCGTATTGATGTTCATGACCATATTGACCAGCGCCTTGACCTTCGCCGCCTGGCCCGTGCCGCCGACATAGCGCAGCGAACTCGATAGATCATTGAGCATGGGCTCAACCTGATCGAACACCGCCTTTTCACCACCGATCATGAGATACAGCGTGCCCTCACGAGCCTGCGTGATGCTCGAAGCCATGCACGCTTCGAGAGCCTTCGCTCCCGCCGCCCCACAAGCCGCCGCCACCTCTTCATGCACCAACGGGCTCACGGTCGCGCAGTTCAGAAAAATCCGGCCCTCCGCCTCCTTGAGCAAGCCATCCGCAGAAAAAATCCCGCGCATCGCCTGATCATCCGTCACCACTGTTAGAATCAAGTCCGCCCCAGCCGTCACCTCGGCAGGACTTCCTACCGCTTCACAGCCGAGTTCATCCGCGAGACTCTTCGCCAGCTCCGTCGCCACGTCCTGCACCACCGAAACCTGATACCCACAATCCTTCAAACGGCGCGCCATATTCGCTCCCATCCGACCCACGCCAACGACTCCAATTCGTAACTCTTTCAAATTCATTGCGGCCAGAAGCTTCGTCGCGTCTCTCGAACTTTCAAGTTCCATCACCGGGCTTCCCGTTATTGACTGCGTGCCGTCATGAAACTCGAAACCCTCTGCATCCACGGCGGTCACAAGCCGGACTCCGCCACCAACTCCTGCGCTGTCCCCGTGTACCGCACCTCGGCCTTCCAGTTCAACAGCACCGAGCACGCCGCCAACCTCTTCGCGCTCAAGGAGCTCGGCAACATCTACTCACGCCTCCAGAACCCCACCACCGACGTCCTCGAAAAACGCGTCGCCCTCCTCGAAGGAGCCCCGGGAATGGGCGGACTCGGCCACGCCTCCGGTACGGCCGCCATTTTCAACTCGATCATCAATCTCGCCGAGGCAGGCGACAACATCGTCTCCGCCCAAAACCTCTACGGCGGCACTTACACCCAGTTCGCCTCCATTCTTCCCGCCCTCGGCATCGAAGTCCGCTTCGTCGACTCGAACGACCCGGAAAATTTCGCCAAAGCGACCGACGACAAAACCCGCGCCTATTTCTGCGAGACCGTTTCCAATCCAGCCTTGGAAATCACCGACCTGAAGGCCGTCGCCGACGTCGCCCACGCCCACGGCCTGCCACTCGTCGTCGATGCCACCTGCTCCACGCCATTCCTCACTCGTCCGCTCGATCACGGCGCGGACATCGTCATCCACTCTCTAACCAAGTGGCTCGGCGGTCATGGGGCGGGTCTTGGTGGAGTCGTCATCGACTCCGGTAAATTCAACTGGGCCGGCGGCAAGCACCCGCTCTTCGACAACCCGGACGATTCCTATCACGGCCTCCGCTGGGGTCACGACCTCCCCGCCCCGCTCGCACCACTCGCCTACATCCTCCGCATGCGCACGGTGCCGCTTCGGAATCTCGGCGCCTGCATCGGTCCCGACAACTCGTGGATCATCCTCCAAGGCATCGAAACCCTGCCACTCCGCATGCAGCGCCACTGCGAGAACTCCCTCGCCGTCGCCAAGCATCTCAAAGCGCACCCGAAAGTCGAATGGGTTCGCTTCCCCGGCCTTGAGGACGACTCACAGTTCGCCAAAAACCAAACCTACCTCAAAGGCCTCGGCGGATCGGTCGTCGTATTCGGCATCAAAGGTGGCGCAACTGAAGGCGCGAAGTTCATCGATTCCCTCGAGCTCATCTCCCACCTCGCCAACCTTGGCGACGCCAAAACCCTCGCCATTCATCCGGCCAGCACGACCCACAGCCAGCTCACCTCCGAACAACAACTCGCCGGCGGAATCCGTCCAGAGCTGATCCGGCTTTCAGTCGGCATTGAGCACATCGACGACATCCTCGCCGACATCGATCAGGCCCTGGGCTAAGCTTCACTCCTCATCACCCGCGCAGCACGACGAGGCCACGGAATAGCAGTCCTCGCAGATCCAGACATCTCCGAGCTGCATATCCGTCGGCGCGCCGCATCGTGAACAGCGCGAGTCATCCTCCTTCTGTGGCACTTCCTCCATCACAACAACGCCACAAACTGCAGCGGTTCTAACGACAACTTCTCCGTCGCCACGATGCTCTTCCCGGCCACGATATCTGTAAACGTCTTCCTCATCCCAAGCTGACGCAAACGCTTCGCGGAAAGATCCTGCGGGTATTCAGAGAAATTCGCAAGACACAGGATACTCTGACCGTTGTAAGTGCGGAAATACCCGAACACATGATGGTTCTCCGTATCCACAAATTCAGTCGTGCACTCGTGGAAAGCCTGATTGTTCAGGCGGATTTGAGACAACTTGAGAATGCCGCTGAAGATCCGGCCTTCGACGCTTTCCGGATCTTTCCGTAGCTCGGCTTTTTCCCAGTTGAATTTCGGACGATGCATCCAGCGATCATCACCATCTTTCGCCGGGTCGGAGTGATACGAGTGATCGTTTAGTTGCCCAATCTCATCTCCCAAATAAATCAGCGGAATACCGCCGACGGTAAACAAGATGCTATGCAGCATCAGAATCCGCCGAATCGCAAATTCGATCCCGCGTTCATCGTTTTCCTCGATCGCCTTCTCCAATCCGCAAAGCGAAGCCGTCGTACCGCAAATTCGGGCGTCACCCGTCGTAGGGTTGAGCTGAAAAAGGCATCCGCGTGCGAAACTCCCCTCGGCTGAACCCGAAAAGAAGCGATTCAAAAACCATCGGTGATCACCCGGATTCATCCCGAGTTCATGAAGATCGCGATCTTCAAAACCCCAACCAATATCATCGTGGCAGCGGATATAATTCACCCACGAACACCCATTCGGCAGTTGGAAGCGCTTCTTCAGGCAATGCGAGAGCACCTTCGCATCACGAGTCGCGATGGAATTCCATAACTGCACCATGAGTGGTGGATTATACGAAAGATGGCATTCTTCCTCGGAGACATACTTCTTGATTTCATCAGGCGCGACGATCGCCTCCGACTTGAAGACAAGCGCCGGTGCCGAAATTCTTGCGACCGCATTGAAGGCCTGAATCAACAAATGCGCCTTCTCCAGATTTTCACAAGACGTCCCTTTTTCCTTCCACAAAAACGGCACCGCATCCATCCGCAGCATCTCCACACCCGCATTGGCAAGGAAAAGCATCTCGCCAGCCATCGCATTGAAGACCGATGGATTCTCGTAGTTCAGATCCCACTGGAAGTTATTGAACGTCGTCCAGATCCACTTACCCATCGAGGTGCGGTAGGTGAAAGAACCCGGATGCGCGTCGGGAAAGATCGGCCGCAGCGTCCGCTCATACTGATCCGGCTCGGTCCGATCCGGATACATCCGGTAGTAGGCCATGTAGTCCTCATTTCCCTGAAAGGCCTTCTGCGCCCACTCGTGCTCGTCGGAGGTGTGATTGAAGACGAAATCTAACACCAAACTCATCCCCTGCTGGCGCAACTCCGTGGCCAGATCCCGAAGCTCGTCCATCGTTCCAACTCCAGGATCGATCTCCCGATAGCTGCTGATCGCGTAGCCACCGTCATCGTCGCCCTCCGGACTTTTGAAAAGCGGCATCAGGTGAAGGTAGCTCACCCCGAGTTCCTTCAGATAACCGATCCGCTCCTTGAGCCCCTCGAGATTGTCCGCAAAGAGATCCACATAGGCCATCGCACCGACCACCCGATTCGATTGATACCAGTGCGGATGACCCTCACGAATCGCATCCAGACTCTTCAGGTCCGCAGGCCGGTCGAGCCACGACTGCACCGCCGTCTGCAGGATCGCTTCGATGTGGAAAAAGAAATCGTAGCTCGGCCCGTAGATCCTCCACAGCAAATCAAAGAGCTGCGGAAAATGATCGTCCAAGCGATCCTCGAAAGCCTGCCAGTCAGCCGACCCCACTTCAGCGGGGAAGGATTTCCGCAGGCGCGGCAAAATACGATCCAGCGAAAGCCGGCTTTCTTTGGAGGTGGGTGTCTGGGAAGTTGGATACATCAATCGAATCGTCAGTGAAAGTGGTTCCATCAGAGGAACCGCAGAATACATGCCCTTGAGGAAAGCCGCGACGGACCAACCCTCGCAGGCACGCCCGACTCTAACCGCAGATCACCGAGAAGCCAACCCTTGGCTCCGCACAAGCAAGACCCTATTCGAAAAGCCATTCGGGCAGGGTGATTTTCGAATTTTTAGTTGAAGCGGGCGGTCTGCAGAGGGTGCCGAGGGCTTGCGGGAGGTGCGCAGCGCCTTTCACTGGGAAAAA
>Ga0100401_1002513_pt1 | contig 14385 bp, 11 predicted proteins | sample CryGeymeta201525_FD_80421 | JGI IMG/M metagenome (GOLD analysis project Ga0100401, IMG submission 80421) | Groundwater microbial communities from Crystal Geyser aquifers in Utah, USA - Crystal Geyser metaG 2015-25 | ecosystem: Environmental > Aquatic > Deep subsurface > Groundwater | place: USA...
CGGCAACATGCCCGACCGCGGCGTTTTTGACCCGGCTTGGACCGCTTTAAAATGTGCCAAGTCATTTTCCGGGAATAACCGTCAATTCCCCGTTAATTCAAAGACGGGATCAGGAAGTCTGAAAGTAGGCCACAAGCGGCGGCACATACCATCCGTAGCTGTAGTATTCCCCATGTCTCCAGCCGTAGCTACACGCCACATACAACTGCACCCACAAGGTCGCGATCAATGCCAACCACGCCGTTCTCACAGGGGCATCTGGTGAGGATCTCGACATCGCGTCGCGATCATTCGCACGGTTCTAGCACGGAAGCAACCTTTGCGTGGCTGCACTCAGGGCATCTCTCAATGGATTTTCCGGCAGGTGGTCCTGTCCGCCTCAAAGACCGGAGACCGGCAGTCCCCGAGGGTCGAGCGGATTGACGCACCGACTCCTCCCACCCCATGGCTGATGCTCCGGCGATGCGCGGTAGCGGCAAGCGATCGCTCCCGGATCCATCAGACCGAGGAAACCTTTTTCTCTCCGGAGGCGATCTCAAGATCCAGATGACTCTTTGAGTCCGGTCGCCGCGTAGGAGCATTCACTCCGGGCTCCGGACTCACCTTCAGATCCGGACACCAGAATTCCAGTTGGAGCCCGAGTTCCGTCGTCAGCCTCTTCAGCTCGTGTTCACGTTCCATGGACAACACGCTCGAAGTCACCAGCACCTTGGTGATCCCATGCTTCTTCTTGAGCAGCGGCAGCTCCTCCAGCGTTCCCATGATGCGAAAACCTCTCATCCAACGACCACTCAAAGCTTCACAGTCATCAATGAAGCCAATAAAATGATCATTTCCCCAAATATGTGGCTGCGATAGACGGACGTGGCAAATGAACAGCTCGCCCAAATCACCCGCACCGTAAATCAACGTCGTGTGCGTCGACCGCTTGTAGTTCGTGCGCCGCTTGCGGTGCATGGAATCAAGCACCCCTTCATGAAAAAACACTCCCACGCAGCGCGGGATGAGGATGGCCACCAAGCCCACGCAGCCAGCGCACAAATGAAAGATCAGACTCCTGAAACTAAAGTCCGCCTGCGTCGCGCTCAGCAGGGCAAAACTGAAGCCCACACCGCAGGAATACCAACAAATGGCTTCGCCAAAATCATGCACCGAAGCCCGCGTCCAACGCCGCGAGTGCGCCCGGGCAAGACGCAGCCCAAGAATCGAACTGACCGTGAAAAACAAGATCGGCCCCTTGGCATCCGCATAGTCAATGGGCACCCTTATGGCTTTTTGAACCAGCCACCATCCGATTGCAGCTGAAGCGATCAGACAAAACACATCATACAGGAAGTAGCCCAAGACCATTTCCCGCGAAGCCCTCGGGCGCCGGATCAAAGCCCGCAGCCCATTGCCACTCGCAATGAACTCAATCGGCGCCACATAGCGCAAGCCCACCAAGCCCACCACTGCGAGAGCCATCACCGAGAGCATCAGCATGTTCGACCCCACCACAATCGGCAGCAGCGCGATCAATGCCACCACCACCGCCATCGCATAGATCACAAACACCGCCTGCCTCTGGCTAAGCCCCAAACCGAGAACCCGGTGGTGAAGGTGCTCCCTGTCCGCACCAAAGATCTTGACCGTCGCCTGACCCGGCTTCGAAACCGCAAAGCGACGCGCCGCCCGACGCCACACCGCCAGCGCCACATCCAGCAGAGGCACGCCGCCGACGATCAAAGGCAGCAGAATGACCGCAACGACCGCCCCACGCCCGACCGTTGCCGCCCCCAAGGTGGCAATGAAAAACCCCAGCAGCATCGATCCCGTATCGCCCAGAAAAATCCGCGCAGGGGGGAAATTGTAGCGTAGAAATCCGAGCAAAGCGACGATCATCACCCCCGCAAAAAATGCCCCCGAAGCCATCCCCGTCGCCACGCAAATCAGCGCAATGATCGAAAGCGAAATCGTCGCCAGCCCCCCACACAGGCCATCCATTCCATCGATCAAATTGAAGGCATTGATCAGAGCGACCGTCCATGCGACATGCACCGCCAGATCAATCACCAGCGGGATCTGGACTCCCAGCAGGTTGCCGACACCCCCCGGATTGCTGAAATAGACGACCACCGACGCCGCCATCTGGGCCCCCAGCTTGATCCAAGCCGACATCCCCTGCCGGTCATCGACGATACCGGCAAGCACGAGAATTCCCGACGCCACGAGAAAATGACCGAGCCACACCGGTGTCAAAACGCCCCCATACAACTTCCCGAAATAGACCAGCAGACCCGTACCGATCAGCATCGATAGATAGATCGCCACGCCTCCGGCCCTTGGAGTTGGCGTCACATGCAGGCGCCTTTCATCCGGAAGGTCGATCAGCCCGAGCTTCGGAGCCCACGCAATCATCAGCCGTGTCAGAACCAACGAAATCGGTAGCAGCGCCACAAGCACCGCCCACTCCGTAACATATTTGGTGATGAACTCCAGAGACACGAGATGAGGGGATATCTGAAAGTTAAGAGACGTTGGCGAATCAAGCGAAGCGCCCGCTCGGCCTCGTCGTTCTATCAGCAGAAGTTTAGCCAATAAAGGCGAAATACGTAGAAAAACGCGATTTGGTGCCCGTCGGGCAGTTCATCATGCACTCGCTATGACTTGATCGCGTAACCACCCCGCCGTCCGACTCGCCACCAATTTTCGGGATTTTCGTAATTTCCTTGGCTATGGAGGGCGGCGATCTAGTTTTGCGCCGAGCGCTCATCCCCACCCCCCCCCTCGAGCGCGATACCCATTTTGGGCAATTCCCCCACCTCAAACCTGCTTATCTAGGAAACATGGCCCCGATCTTGAAAAGCAAATCGGCCCGCCGCAGGGTCGCAGTTCTCATTACCGCCATCGCAAGCCTGGTGGCCTTGGCCGCCTTCACCGCAAAGCCAGCCTACCGCTTGCTACGAGAATGGCGGGTGGACCGAATGATTCAGCAGAGCGACGAAGCTCTTCAACGAGGAAACCTCGTTGAATCGCGGAGGCTTGCGCTCGCAGCATTAAATATTAGAAAGAACGACTATCAGACCCTCAAGCTATTGAGTCGCTCCATGACGGCATTGAATGACTCCCGAACGGGCAGCTTGACGATGGCTTTGATGAGTCATCCGGACACCACCGAAGAAGATCGACTTTTGAGCTTTAAGACCGCTTGTGAAGAACTCCCATTGGGTTGGGTTTTAACGCTCAGAGCGAACCTCGGGAAGGAAAAGGCGGATTCCCCCGAATACTTGGTCCTCTTTGTTGAGCGTGTGATTGACCAGGGGAACCTCCGCCTTGCACAAGAACTTCTGATGTCCCGTTCCGATTCATATCTCGATAACGCGCTGCGCATTCAGACGGCCAGACTGATGATCCAAAAAGGAACCCACGAAAGCCTCGATGCCGCACAGTTGACAATTTCAGATCTCATCTTCAACGATGCTCCGGAACGCCTCGAAGCCTTTCGCCTCCTCGCGGACATCGCGCCGGAGAACTTTAGGTCTGGCCTGTTCCCTGAGCTGAGCCTTTGGATCGAAAACCTAGCGGAAGCAACGACCAGCGACAAGCTCCTTGCCCGGATCCAGCAAATTCAGCGGAGGCCCGGTGCCCGCGATCAAATCATCGCAGAGGCCATCGCTTCCTACACTCAGGACGACCTTGCCGCCGTCACCTCATGGCTTCTGAGCTTGGGCGAAGCCGAAAAAGCCCTCGAACTCATTCCGGAGGAGGACTCATCGAGCGACTTTGACCTCTTCCGTCAGCGAGCCAAGGCGCTAGCCGCCCTCGGCCGCTGGAGAGAAGCGACGGAGTGGCTGTCCACCCCGCCCGCGCAGTTCCCCAAACTGGAACTCCACTGTCTTCGGGTCCTATCGAGCAACAATCCGAGCCGTCGCACGCGCGAGTGGACTCTCGCCCTAGAAGAAGCTAGCCTCGAAGAGAACCGCAATGCGTTCCTCGATCTCTACGAATGGATGCGCGAAGCTGGCGAACTCAATTACACCCGAGAGGCGATGGTGGAGGCGGTCAAGCTGGGCCGCGGCCGCCTGCCTGATTGGGCTATTCTTCGTGTTCTAGTCCCGTGGCTCAGGACCAAAAGCGACCCTGAGTCCCAGTTTCGATTCTTCACAAGCATGGCTGAGATAGAACCCGGAAATCTGGTTGTTTCGCTGGAGTACGCTGACATCGCCTGCCTGCTTGGTAAAACCGAGCCATGGGTCAGGAAAAAGCTTATCGAAATGGGACAATTAGAACCCGACCTTCAATCATCAGATCGCTATCTGGAAGTCCTCGCCACGACCTATTTGCTCAACGATCAACCGCAGGAGGCGCTGGCAACTTTGGATAGAATTCAGGGTTCCGGCCCTGCCTATGGAAGAATTGAAGCGATCCGCCGCATCTCAAATCTTCAGCTTCTTGACGATCCAAGCACCGCACCGCCGATCACACTTGATTGGGATCGCCTGCTGAATTCAGAGAAACAAGCCCTCCGTGCCCACCTCGCACGTATCACCAAAAAGCCGATTGGCGAGGAACTCGCCACCCTGCCCGACCCAGCGGCCCCATTGCCCGAGCTCCTTCCCCTACCCGAGGACAAGTCCCTGCCAAAGCTACTCCCTCTACCTGAGAACAAGCCGCTGCCAAAGCTACTCCCTCTACCTGAGGACAAGCCTCTTCCGGCACTACCTCCCTTGCCTAAACCAAACGATCAGGATCAGGATTGAATCCCTGGTCGTGGCATTGGCCAACCCCACACAACAGCACAGGGAAGTCACCTTTGAGTCGGTGGCTGGTGCTTGACCTATCCTCTCGCCAGCCTTAGCGACTTCCGCTGTCCTGACAGCCACTTGAGCTGTAATCCCATTGAGGCAAACCTAAAAACCGAGATGAGAACCAGTAGAGTAGAGAACAACCGGCAGCTTTCGCCGATCCCGTTGCTCCCCTCGTCGAACCGGACGTGCAGATTTCCCGCATGCGGCTCTCCTGCAAGCTTTCCTCATAGGTGTTGACGTCCAAGTTCTTGGAGATATTGGTAGTGGCTCATTCCTTTCGGGTGGTGGTATTTCCTTTGGCTGCGTCGATTGAGATGGGTCACGACACGGAATCCATGGATTTAGAGGCAGTTCCCATTCCTATGCCACTCACCTAAAGAGGAATTGATGCGGCTTTCATAAGCGATTCAGAGTTCGCGCCCATAGGCGTCTATTCGAGTTTTATTTTCCCTTCGAGGGTAAACGGGGCGGACCCGCTCTCATTCCGTCCCCTTCCCATCGCGTCGCTAGCCAACCAATAAAAATGGTAAGCCTTGGAAAAAGGCTCACCAACTTCACTAACCCGTCGAGCCTTTTTCATTTTCAGTGGTAAGAAGCAATAGAGGACAGCATTGAAAACGGACATTCTTGGAGTTTAAAAAAAAACGCTGACTTCTGTCTTTCAGAAGTCAGCGCCAGGAAAAATAAACAGAGCTTGGAAGTCAGACCTTACCGCCGACGACGATAACCCATCAAACCGAAGAGGCCCACTCCACCGAGAACGAGTGTAGCGCTAGGCTCGGGAATCGCAGACACATCATAGAAGTATGTTACAGATGCAAAATAGGTGGCAGTCGGCAACACAGCGTTTAGCCTGGTAAGACCCGCACCGCCACCACTATTGACGTCCACGTTAGCCGCGAAATCAACCGAGAGGGTCAGATCCAGCTGGGTAGGAGAACCAGCGCCACTGCCCGCGATATAGTTGCTAATGAGGGCAGGTGAAACGTCATGATCGACTTCACCCTGATTGATAACAGTCGTCGTGAACGCAGCATAATCCCCTAACCCCGTGTTGTCGAAAACATTGGTGGAATCACCAGTTGTCGGAGCCAGGTTAAAAGTCTGATTCTGTGTGGGAATGACGAAATCATCTGTAGTAATAGCCTCAAAGGCAGCCGAATTAGTAAGTTCGGTTGTGTTGAATCCGACAGCACCTAGAGTGCCGAACTTCGCAGTGACATTCGCAGCTGTGGTTGAATCATTGTCAACCTCTACAACGACAGATGGCATGGAAAGGGTGACAGTGAGCCTCACGCCGGTAAGAGTCCCTAGGGCCGGATTGAACTTGCTGAAGCTAATAACGTTAGGTTTGGACTCATCTACATTAAGAGTGTCCGAAAACGTGACCGACGCTGCACTCAGAGAGCCAGCACCAACCACCGTAGCCATTGCTACGCAGTAAAGCGAGCGACGACTAAAAGCGGGGGGGAATAGTTTATTACTCATATATTCGTTGATTTTGACTGGTCATACTTTCGTGGAATACCTTTGCACTGCAATTTCACTTACCTTTTTATCTCTACGGCAAAACCGCAAACAACGCAAGCGAAAATTTAAAGATCAGGACAATTTTTAGACCTGCTTCGGATTCGGAAGCAGCTATTACGAGGAGACCTTCTCGTAACGCAGCCTAGGACACAAGCTCAAAATTGCAAGATTTGCGGAAAATCGGCGAACGATTCAGCAAGCAGCTACGAAGACGGCATCCAACATTTTCCTAGAGACAAATACTCTTCTCCTCGATCCAGCGGCCGATCGATGAAGCATGCGAGCCAACCAAGAGGACCGGTCGGGCTGCCGCGAAGATTCCCTGAAGCTTGCTCGGGACCATGGTTCCATTCCAAATTTTCGAATCAGTGGATGCTTCCCACTTTAGATCGAGAGCTGCCGCGAGAAACGCACCGAAACGATGATCGAGGCCCATTCTCCCCGCTTACATCAAAATCAGTTCGCCGTCCCGCTAGGATCAATACGTCCTCAGGTGAATTGCAGAGGAATGGCAACTACCTCAAAATCCCTGTATTCCGTGCAATCCGTAGTTCCCATTTCGGTTCTCAGGCTCACCCGTCTTCTAGAAAAGAGGCTTCGGATTCCGTGTAAAATTTGGTGTTTTCCGGAATCTGCGTCCATCCGCGTTCATCTGCGGTTAAAAATGGAAGCTCCAACGCTCGGCCATTCCCTAGCTTGATCGCACCGAGATGCTTAAGAAAAACTTAGTATTGCGGTCCTTTCCGAATTCTGCTACGCTCTCCGCTTCCCTTAGCATGAGTCCACTTTTTCCTACCTCCACCCTTCGGGCGTATTGTCTGGTCTTTGCGCTGAGCTTGGCGGCGATTCCATCTCAAAGCATTGCGGTCGAAGCGCCTGCAGAAATCACTCTCGGCGACCTGACGCACGTTTACGACTCCACCGCAAAGAGCCCAAGGGTGACGACCGATCCTGCCAATTTGAGCTATGATCTGGAATTTTTCCACCCGCAGCCCGTCTTCGACAATTTCCCGCCGCGCTTGCCGCTTTCCTTTCAAAGTCTCGCATTCAGTGCTCAAAAGACCTGGGGGCTCGGTGACTACCTTGAGCTCGCCCCTGGGGCGAGGAACCTGACATCGATCGATACCGCGCTCGTCACCTGGGCGAAGGCGGCCGACTATCCCGCCGAAGCGGCCGTCAATCCTGATGGATGGTATCATCCGGTGACCGCCACCATATACTCGATGGGTGCGGGAGGGATCCTCACCTTCGTTGGAGAGAGCACTGTGGATGCTTTCATCCCTTGGCGGCCGGTTTTTCTACCCGACGGCACCGACTACCCCTTCTATGGCTTCGCATTCCGTGTCCGGGTCCCGTTTCCGGAAGGCATCGTTCTTCCAGACGCACCCGTCGTGCTGATCAGCTACAGCACTCAGAACTCCGGCTTCAGCCCGATCGGATCCCCGGGGCCCTACAATGAACTCAATATGGCCCTTGTTGGAAATCCGCCATCCGTAGGGGCCGATCAGGACGCGGCTGCCGTCCTGTGGGTCAGAGAGAACGCGTGGAACTACCCAACACCGGGCACCCCAGGCCCACTCATTCAGATCAATGTGAGCGGCTCTCCATCCTCGGTCGCTCCCATCGATGCAGGGGACTACCAAGTGCGGGCCACCATCAACGAAACGGGATTCACGCCCCTTAGTAAAACCGAGGAATTCGTCATTCTCCCGGCACCTGTCGTGCTCGATTTTGCCGATCTCGTTCAGGTTGCCGATGGCAGCCGCAAAGGGATTCCCGCCCCGACCGGTCCATCGGGTGCGCCCTTCGAAGTTCTCTACAATGGCAGCACCAGGGCCCCAAGCGCCGTCGGCCTCTACACTGTCACCGTTCGCAGCACCGATCCCAACTACGCCAGCAGCCAAAGCGAAACCATGGTGCTCGGTTACGAGTTTCCCACTTGGATGGGGCCGAAAGTCGCCGCAGGCAAGATTCCCAGTGAACTTGCCGGTCCGAACGACGATCCCGATGGCGATGGGATCGTCAACCGCATGGAGTATGCTTTGGGTCTCGACCCCTCGTCACCCTCGGCTAGCGCAAGTGATCAGGGCCTGCCCTTCGCGACTCCTGAAGGCGGTGGCTTCTCGCTCGTCTATCGCCGCCATCTCTTCGCCACCGAACTCCAGTTCGACGTCTTCACCACGACCACCCCTGAAAACCCCGATAGCTGGGTTCCGGTCACCACCTCAGACACGGTCATTTCGACGGTCGATGGTGTCCAGGTCATCCGCGCCGCCATTCCAGGTGGGCTCGCGGGCCCGCGTGGTTTTGTGCGCCTCGGCGTCCAATAGCGTAAGCGCCCGAAAGAAGCCAAGGCGCTCAAACTAGGGAATTGTCGACCGTTAGAACGTCCATCTTCAATCGCAGATGAACGCGGATGGACGCAGATCAGAAATACTGAATTCCAATCCGGAATCCGAAGCCTCCCTTCTAGAAGACGGGGAAGTCTCCAGAAAACATCTCTTTTCAATCTGCGTTCAGCGGCGTCCATCTGCGGTTTCATTTCGATTCCCCCCCTACCTGATCACCCTGGAGAAGAACTTCTCGATTCAGAATCCACGCAATGGGCGCGAGTTCTGAGTCGATGATGAAGGCCGGATCAACCACCTCGTCAGCAAGTGGCAGAGAAATAGCAACTGCCTCAAAATCCGTACATTCCGTGGTTTTCCCGAAATCTGCGGCTAAAAATGGAAGCCCCAACGGCCGGTAATTCCTTAGCTTGATTGCTCTGGCCGGTGCCTCGACTGCTCGACAAAAAAAGCCCCGCTCCGTGGATCGGAGCAGGGCCTTTGAAATCGAATGATTTGAGCAGAACACTCAACGGCGACGGCGGATCAGCCCGAAAGCCGAAAGCCCGAGAAGCAACAGTGAGCTCGGCTCAGGGACACCACGGACCACGATGAAGTTGTCACCGTAATCAAAAGCGTCCCCACCGGGCTTGATCACTCCCGCTTGGTTCTTCGTAAAACCGATCCGAAGTTCCGAGAAAACTTCAGCGGCAGCACCCGCGAGAGTTCCTGACTGATTGAAGACATTGCTGCTACCCACGATCGCCAAGTTGAAGTCAACGTCTGAGCCGTCCTGGGTAAAATCAGCCGAGAGCCGATAATTGGCATCCTCGCCAGCCGCACCGAAGTTCATGACCCCTGATGCAAATGCGGAAGTCCAGGAAAGATTCCAGACGGAATTGGACGTCCCTGGATCGGTTGGATCCAGCACAGGATCATAGTCACCAAACTGAGCGGTCGAAGTAAGAACAAGCGAAAGAAGATTTGCTCCCGATCCACTGGCCACCGTGATCGAAAAATCATTCCGATCTGGGAAAGCAATCGTGCTATCAAGAATGGAGAAATCGAGATCAATCGTCGAACCAACAAGCGCCGTTCCGATGGGCCGGGCCGCGTAAAATGGATCAACCGCAGGAACATCGTAGAAGCCACCCACAGCAGCCCCTTTCAGGGGACCGCTCCCGGTATCAATGGTTCCAATCCAAGCCGAAGGAGCGGTGGAAACCGAGTTCGGGGCATTTTGCGCCCAAATACTCCCATTATCAAGGACACCATTCAACTGCTGGCCAGGAGCGTTGAAAGGCGAAGGGGCACCGAAATTGGTGATATACACCGAGGCGGAGGCAGATGAAATCGCTGCGACTGTGGCAGCAACAAAGAATTTAGGATACATAGGGACAGAGGAAGAAAATGGAGAAAAACAGCTGAGAAAATGGGACTTGGAACGAATGACTGAGGGTAGATGGCTTACTTCCCCCCAAGAAACGCCCGCGCACCGTCCAATTAGACCGGACTGAAAACGGGCTTGTCAATGGTGCCACCCGACGGAGGTGGCGTCGTGGTGTTACTCCGGCGACCCGCGCTCGCAGGCATCACGCTGCCAAGAAACACGAATCCGAGCACCAGCAACATTCTCTTTTTGGAAATTCTCATCACACGCAGACTCTATGGCGATTCCGCGACCTCGGTCAATGAAAAAACGCTGATCATTTGTGGTTTTGTCGGGCCTCAAGGAGCCGTATCGGCCACAACCCGGAGTCATGGGCCTATTCCTCAGTTTTCGGCGTCAAATTGACGATATGCTGCCTCAAGTCGTTCGACACCCCGGGCCATCTGCCGCATGGTTTCGAGGCATCTTTTCCGTTGCAGGCCGTCACCCGCGGACAAATCCAGTCGATCCGCCCGTTCCAAAGCCTCACGCCAGAGCGCCACCACCCTTTCCGGATCCACCGGAACCCAGGCGCGTGCCTGCCTGAGGGGACCACCAACCCAATCGGGATCGAGCTTGCGCTCGAGTCGAAACGCCCGGTCCACCTCATCGACGCGGTCATCGTAGTGCAGTGCGAGAAAGCCCTTCCAGTACCAAAGCCCTCGATCCAGGGGGAGCGTCTCCAAGGATTCATCGACCATCAAAAGCGCATGTTCCAGAGGATCATCACCTGGGTTGGGTGCGTAGTCTCGACCCTCTTGACGCGCCTTCGCCTGATTCGCCTGGTCTTGACGATAGAGCCGGTGCGTGGCGTGGCGGGTCTTTTCTGCCAATGCAGGTGCCGGGACCGAAGCCCCCGCCCACCAACTCCAGAGCATCGCCAGACCAACGATCATCACGAGGATTCCGGCGACACGATAAGGCCAAGTCTTCGTTCGCCGCCTCGCCCCATACTCTTCTGCCGGCAAGGCGAGACCAAAGAGAAAAGCGGCCGCCCACGCCAGAGGCACGCGGTGACCGGGCACATCAAAGAGACCATGAAAGGCGAGAAGAAAGGCCGCGATCACACAGCCAGCGCGCAGCGCACGGCTCCGCTGGCGTCGAACTCTGGCGAGACCATAGCCGAGCGCTGATCCGACCAGGCCGAGCAGCGCCAAAGCCGCAGGCACCCCGGCCTCGGCCGCCATCCACAACCAGTCGCTCTCCGGATGCCCGCCATCTGAGTGGGGGTTCGAGAGCGTGTGCCTGCGGAATTGCGGGAACACCCCCCAGAAATGGCCCCCACCGACCCCGCTCCAAGGAGCATCGGCAATCATCGCCAGAGTATCCCGCCACACCGGCACCCGGAAATCCACTTCCGCCAGCAAATCGGGCGCTTCCGCCGCTTGCTCGGTTCCCTCCCCTTCCGCGAGACCTCCTGCCGACGACCTGGCGGACTTCGCCAACTCGATTCTCTCCTTCGTCGCTTCGAGTCGCTCGCGGATTTTCGAGTCTCCGACGAGAAATCCACCGACCACCAGCAGCGCGAGTAAAAGCACGGCCTTCCAGGCATGCCTGCCAAGATACCCCTTGCCTAACAGCAGCCACCAGAGTCCTCCGCCCACCACCACCAGCAGCAAGCCAGCCCGGCTTTCCGACTCGATCAAGGCCCCCCAGAGGCAAACCCCTGTCGCCGCCGCCCCGAAACCCAATCCCCACCAACGCTTGTCACGAATCGCCTGCGCCAGCACGGCGATGGAGACCATCGCACCCATCGCCAAAAACGTCGCCGTATGATTCCGATTTGGAAAAAAGCCGAAGACTTCGGGTTTGCCGCCAAGGTCCTGGGCCAACTCGCTTTTCCCGATGGATGCCAGAGTATAAGCCGCCACCACCAGCGCGAATCCCAGCGCCCAGACCTTCAGACCCTCGTCGCTCGTCCGTTGCCCCACGATCCACAGCCCGACGCCAAGCGTCGCCACCCACAGCAGCAAGGTTTCCCCGGCCAATCGGACCTGCACGGCCCTCAAATGCCCCGTCGCCAGCCCCGCCTTCTCCAGCTCTTCCCTCCAAAAAGGAAGCCCGCCCACGGGCAAAAACACCAGACACCCAAAGATCGCAAACGCTCCCGCGAGCCACCACCACGATGTCGGCAGCTTCGCCACCGGCGGACTTAGCAGCATCAGCCCGCCTGCCAATGCCAGCATCAAGCCATGATTCAGCTCCCAAGACATCCCGGCCGTCAACACGCCAAGGAAAATCGTCAACAAAATGAGCCCATGGACCCAAGGTCGGGTGGTGCGGAGTGAAGTCATGGGTTGCTTGGTGCTGCCTTCGGCGTTCTTGGTTATTTGTTCTTTGTGCTTGGTTCGAAGATACACTCAGAATCCAGAATCCAGAATCCAGAATCCAGAATCCAGAATCCAGAATCCAGAGACCAGAATGCGGGGAGAGCGCTGTAGTGCCGCGCATCACGATTTGTGAGACGCCTTCAAAACGTGGCTGGAGCGTCCCGCTCCAGTCCGTGGGTTCGGGCGTCTCGCCCGGACCTATCTTTCCCTAACTCCGTTTCACAAAACATCCCGCGTGCCAGTCTAGCGCACTTTGAAAAGCATGCCGAAGCCGAAACGGGCATGGCCGAAGAGAAACCGGAGATCGGAGATCGGAGACCGGAGATCGGAGAACCAAGCACCAAGCACCAAGCACTTTCCTTGTCCCGGAGGGACTACAGATATTAGCCCGGGGTCGAGGAGCGACAGCGACGACTACCCCGGGTCCACACGACCCGCCATATCCGCACCCTGAAAGGCGTGCCACATGCCCGATTCGCCATCGACGCCAAACACTCTCTGCGACCCGCTACCGGGGTCGAATGTTTCACTGGTTGAGTCCCCCGGGTATTAGTCGTCGAAGCTCCTCGACCCAGGGCTAATCCTAGGAACCGAAATGCCATGGAACAGCAGGTAGCAGAGATAGCAGCGGTCCAATGGCTTCGCCAAAATTCGGGCAAGTTTTGAAGCCATCCTGAGGGTCAATCGGTGGATTCACGTAGGCCTTTCATGCTCCGCTTCCTCCGTTTCCTGCTGTTCAATCCATCTTCCTTTTTAGCTAATATCTTTGATCCCTGCCGGGATCGCCCACCCGACCTTCCGACAACTCTCATCGTTGAAAAATTGCGTGAGGCAAAGCCTTTTACGCGGCGCGACACCTCTTCTCTTCAACCAAGCACCAAGCACGCGACGCAGTCGCACCAAGCACTGCCTTTCAGCCGCCCCCACCCATCGTCCCACCCGGCCCGATAAAGGCGCACGCCGCGACCCAGCATGAGTCGCTGATCACGACCGGCAGCTCAAGGCTCTAGAATCTCCAGAGAAGGGAAATGCTTGCGGAAATCGCGGGCGTTGCGGGTGATCAAGCCGCGTCGATTTGAGGCGAAAGCACCGATCAACACATCCGCCACGGGTCGCTTTGGCAGAGTTCCGGCCCGCCGACCCGTGATATGCAGGTGCCATGCATGTTGCGCCGCTTCCGTGTCCGCCAGCGTCCAACCGCAGAGACAATCAATCCCCGCTTGGGCGAAAAAAAGCCGCTGTTCACCGATGAGCCCGGCGAATGCAGGAGCCAGCTCAACCTGGGTGACCGGGCAAACCGAAAGACCATCGGGAAGCCTTTCCTCCAACAAGCTTGCCGACTTCATTCCGAATTCCGGATCATCCTCCAAGACATCCAGAACCACACAGGTGTCGACAACCCAGCTCATTCGCCCTCCCGTAGTTCCTTCATCCAGTCCTCCGTCCGCCGCGTGCCACCGTCCCGCATCCGTTTCCCATAACCCAGCACGGAAAGAGGTCCTACCGGAGCCACATCAGCGACGAGAACGCGGATTTCCCGGTAAGAAATCCTCTCAAAGTGAAGTCTCTGCCCAGCACGCAAACCCATTTCTCTACGAATCCCGGCTGGCACAGACACCTGACCGCGCTCCGTGATGACGACATCGTTCATGTCGGAATCTTATCATGCAAAACCATCATGTCAATGGACAGGGGCCGGCTCTTGACAGGGTTATCAGGCTTGGGCGAACGATCACCCGCTTAAAGAATCTTTGACCACAGATTGTGCAGACAAAGGCAGAGCGCGCTAAAGGCAAAGGATAAAGGCAATCATTCAGAGTCAGGAAAGCGGCAACTTGCGATACCTGATTTTTACTTCGGGGCAGCCCCTGGTCAAGCAACCAGCGCATCGGGACCAAGCGGGAAGATTCCGTCGGGCAAATGGAGCGCCGCGTAATGGAGCGCCTGACGAACATCGTCATCGCTGATTTCAGGAAATTCCA
>Ga0100401_1002519_pt1 | contig 14362 bp, 19 predicted proteins | sample CryGeymeta201525_FD_80421 | JGI IMG/M metagenome (GOLD analysis project Ga0100401, IMG submission 80421) | Groundwater microbial communities from Crystal Geyser aquifers in Utah, USA - Crystal Geyser metaG 2015-25 | ecosystem: Environmental > Aquatic > Deep subsurface > Groundwater | place: USA...
CCCGAAATAGACGGCGCTTCACTTCTTCTCTTAAAGTCTCTAATTCCTGCCGAAATGTTTCTTTGGACCATTGAGGATCAAATTGAAAGCTGGACTTAAGCAAAGACCATCCCAAATGAAGGGACCTTTCCCAGAGAAGCTGCCAGTCTTTGTTAATTGTTTTGCCCTCCGGATTCCAAAAAATATTCACGGGAAGAAAGGTTAAGCTACAGCTTTCCTTAAGAAATGTTTCGAATGAAAAATTCTTATCAGAAGAAAATTGAGACAGCCCTTCTCTAAAAGAGAGAGAAACCCTTGAAATACTCTGTTTCTTATTGGTCAAAAAGGTATAGAACCAGACAAGTCCTAAAAAATAGAGACCATAGGATGCAGGTAATTTGGGAAAAGATTGGGTTTCAATAGGGTTTCTATGAAGATCGATGGACCTTACCTTAAAGTTCCAGAAAAATGGAAGGAGGCCGCCATGGTCTGTAAGCTTAACCCAAATTCGATCAATGGATAATCTCAGGTCAGGATGCGTATAAACATCGCCTCCCGAAAAGATGTTTTGGATCAGTTCACCTAAAAAAGAGAGCTTTAAATACAAAACCTCTAAGAAATATCTCTCATCGCGCTCGAAGAAAAAGGGAGCTTTGATTAAACCATTTTTTTGAACCGCCTTCAAACAACTTATTCTCCCTAACTCTTGTCTCGCCTTTAGCTGAGCTTCAAGCTCCTCAAAGGACGCCCCTGAGATGAGAGATAAGAAATCCAGGACATTCAGTGACATGGCGTCAAAGATGAAGAGGTAAAAGGGGTAAAAAGAAAAGGGGACAATTCTTGAGAGAACCAACTGATCTGGCCCATAGCATTTTCGATGGTGGGGACAATCGATACAGGGCAATGGATGCCCTTGTTTTTTGCTCTCGAGCAACAGGCCAAATCCTTTAATTAAACCCCACCGATCTTTGAGCGTGGGGGGATCAACACTTTCTAACTCATATACATAGAAGTCAGGGTTGATTGAAACACATGAGGGGCAAAATAGATAGCGTTTCAAGGAGGTGGAATAGGGCTGGAGCCCAGAACTAATGAGAAGACCATCGTCATAGCATTGTTGTAAAGGAAGTCCACATTTTGGACAGAGTGGTGGGAAAAAGATTCCTGTGGTTTTGCAAAAAAATAAAGATTGCAGAGGCCTGAGCCTACCCCTTTCGTCGATCTGATGAGAAAGAATGACGAAAGAACCGCTTTCTTTTTCTCCTGAATAGAAAGAGAAGGCCTCCTGCCAAGAGTGATCAATATCCTGGTTGTTAATGGGCGATAGATCATCCTTTTTCAGGAGATATTGGTCCCTTTGAACCAAAAGGAATACCTTCTTCACCTCACTCCCAGCATCGGTCAGAAACTGTGCCTCAATCAAGCGAGCGAGAGGATCTGAATCAGTAATGGCCAAAAAAGGGAAAGGAGTCTTCTCGAGAATGCTGGGGTCTTGGGCGATCAGTGAGAACTTTAAATAAAAATTTCTATAGGTAACATCAAGGTAAGGAAGCAAGGAAGAGACCTGATCATTTTGATTCACTTTAAACCCCATGCCAACCTATCAAAAACTTTAGACCCACGAAGTCTCGATTGACCTCAATTGTTCCTATTTATATTCGACGAAGAAGAATTTTTAAATCAACTATATTTATTTATGGCGCCAATGTCAAGATATCAGGTTCATTCAGTCGTGTCAATAATAGAGGTTTTTCTTGACTTTTCATCAGTGGACTGAATAGAATAGCTTTAGAGGGAAGAATGAATATTCGAAAGCTTGAAGATTTCTTAAAAAAAGTGAAGTCAGGAAAGACTACGCTTGATGAGGCCATGGCGGAATTGAAGTCGCTTCCTTTTGAAGATCTGGGATTTACCAGAATTGATCACCATCGCAGTCTTCGAAAAGGTTTTCCAGAGGTGATCTGGGGAGAAGGAAAGGCCTCCGGACAGATTCTATCGATCATGAAACAGTTGAAGGGAAAAGGCCAAAGCATCCTCATCACTCGTTTGGAAGAGAAAAAAGCCAAAGCTATTCAAAGGGTTTTTCCAAAGAGCCAATACTATCCGAGGTCAAAAGTTCTAACCTACCTCACCCATCCAGTGAAATCGGAAGGGAAAGGAACGATTCTGGTTATCACCGCAGGGACGACGGATATCCCTGTGGCTGAGGAAGCTGCTATCACGGCTCAATTCATGGGGAATCGCGTAGAAACCCTTTATGATGTCGGTGTAGCAGGGATTCACCGGCTCCTTTCTGAGAGGGAGAGATTGGAAGCGGCCCGTGTCCTCATCGTAGTGGCTGGGATGGAAGGGGCTTTACCCAGCGTCGTGGGTGGATTGGTGAACCGACCAGTGATTGCTGTTCCCACCAGTGTCGGATATGGAACAAGTTTTGGAGGAATCACTGCACTGCTAGGCATGTTGAATTCGTGCGCCTCGGGTGTAGCCGTGGTCAACATTGATAACGGATTTGGAGCGGGCTATATAGCCAGCCTGATAAATCGAATGTGAACCCCGTCCCCTCACCCCGTCCCTCTCCCTTGCCTACCGGCAGGCAGGCCTGTGGGGAGAGGATGCCGCCGTCCAAAGTCGGGCTTTGGCCCCGGACGGGAAGGGGGAAGAAGGTCTAACAGGACGAAGGTCTAAAAGATGATCGAGGCGATTTGGATTAGGGTGATTAATGAAGGGATTCCCTTCTTGTTTCTCATCGGTCTGGGCTTTGTTCTTTACCGTGGGCTCAGAAGAAACCAAACGCTCATCTCAGAAAGAGAGGAGTTGTTAAAGCGTTATCTTCTGTTTCGAGGAGATAGACAAGTCCGTCTGAAGATTTACGGAGGGGATGAGAAGGTATATATGGATCTCCTCAAGAACATTTCAAGCAGTTGGAAGAACTTCAAAAAAGCCTATGATCGATGCCTCCTTTCCTTGGCTCAGAATACCACGAAGACCAAACGCTTTTTGCAACTCATCACCCTGGGTCTTTTAATTAACACGGTAAGGCTTTTTATAGAAGATTACTACTTTTTTGGTTTGGAGGCTCACTTTTTCTATACCGCGGCAAGGGAGCTCTCAAGTTATGTTCTGGTGATCCTCAGTTTCTTTTTATTGAGAAACCAGACCCAGAAATTTCTTACTTTGAAAGGGGAAGTAGTGAAGACGGATCGGGAGATCCTCTTCTTCCCGAACAATATGGGGACCCAAGAAGAACATGAGGGTCTTTATAATGAATTTGATCCTCTCGAGACAAGAGGAGTGGAAGATGGGAAAGAAGATCCGAATCTTAGTGAGTGACCTAAAGGTCGAAGCCGAGCTGAACGAATCGAAGACAACCCAATTAATCTGGGAAGTTCTCCCTATTGAGGCAAAGGCCAATCTTTGGGGCGAGGAGATTTACTTCGTCATTCCGGTGAAGACCGGACTGGAAGGGGGGGCAAGAGAGGTTGTCTCATCCGGAGAATTGGGATATTGGCCAACTGGACATGCCTTCTGCATCTTCTTCGGTCCCACTCCAGCGAGCCGTGGCGATGAGATCCGTGCGGCCAGCGCGGTCAATGTGATTGGAAAGGTTCTCTCCGATCCCAAAGTTTTCCTGAAGGTTAAAGAGGGCGCCAAAATTAAACTGGAGAAAGCCTAAAGTTAGAAGTAAAAATTCCAAATATCAAAGTTCCTGCCTTCGCCGAAGCGGCTCCGCGCAGGGAGGCAAATGCCAAATGAATGTCAAATGGTTTAATATTAAAGCTTTCTTTCTTAAACATTTGGATTTTGAGCTTGAATTGTGAAATTAATCCGAAATTCGAATTCCTAAATCTGAAATTATTTTGACCTTTTCCTGTACTGCTCTAATTTCGCGCCTTTGATCAAAACATCGCGCATTTTCTTCCTCAACTCTTGATCGTCAATCTCTTGGAGAAGGCCGTCAATTCGGTCCAAGATCGTTTTGTCAAGTTTTTCGTCTTCCAAAGAGGTGGTCTTTGGAGGAACCGATATAGTAGAAGAGACCTTGCCCAATTTGAATCGAATGTCCTGGATGAGTGGTTCGCCTAAAAAGGCATTTACCTTATCGAGAAGGGTGTGTTTAAGAAATTGGAGTTGCTGCATCCAGGTTGGATGGGAAACATCAATGAAGAGGATTCGGTTTCGAATGGAACGGGGTTGAGAATGACCCGCAACGGACTCACCTACGATTTCGTTCCACGCTTCCAATATGGAATAGGTCTTCAGTGGGACATCAATCTCCAGGGACTTCATGGTTTTATCAAGAATCGAACGGATGGATTGAGGTTTTTTCATCGGAAAGTAGATTTTAGGTAATAACCTACCTCTTTGAAGAGATTCTCTTCCGTGTCATTCCCGTGAAAACGGGAATCCAGTGTTGGAAGGGATAAAGCCTGGATTCCTGCTGGAGTTTACCCCGTACTTGATACGGGGCAGGAAAGACAGGCCGATGCGCTTTCAGCCTTTAGCCCCTATGCGCTATGCGCCTTGCGATATCTTGGTGGGATCAATTCTCGGAAACAGAGGAGTGGGTTTGGCTACCTTCTTTTTAGGTTTCAGGCCGCCCCACTTTCCGCTCTCCTTTATCTTTTGTTCCCAAAGATTTTCCTCCATGCCAAGTTGGGACCATATCTTTTCAGAGGTGGATGGTATGAAGGCGGCAAGCAGCAGGGCAATGATTCGAAGGGACTCCAGCGTCTGGTAAAGCACTGTCCCAAGGCGGGGTCGATCTTTTTCTGCTTTGGCTAAGGCCCAGGGCGCAGTCTCATCAATATATTTATTGCCAGCGTTGACAATTTCCCAGATCGACCCCAGCGCTCGATTAAAGGCCAGGTCATCCATCTGTTTCGATAATTGGGGAAGAACTTTTTCAGAGACTTCTTGGAATCCTCGATCCAACTCCTGGAGGTTGGAAGGAGCTGGAATCAGACCATCAAAATATTTGACGACCATGCTCAGAGCTCGGCTGAAGAGGTTGCCCAGATCATTCGCCAGATCGCTGTTGATCCGATGGACCATAGCAGAATCGGAGAAGTCGCCATCGGTTCCGAAAGGAACCTCCCGCATGAGAAAATACCTGACTGAATCAACCCCATAGGTGTCGATCAGGCGATTGGGCTCCACCACATTCTGAAGGGATTTGGACATCTTTTTGCCTTCGATCGTCCACCATCCATGGGCGAATACCATTTTAGGGGGAGTCAGACCAATGGCTTTGAGCATGGTTGGCCAGTAGACCGTATGGGTGGTGAGGATATCCTTGCCGATGAGATGAGTCGCCTGAAGCCAGAATTGAGAGAATGGTTTTTCCTCAGAACCATAGCCAATCCCACTGACATAATTGATCAGAGCATCGAACCAGACATAGGTCACGTATTCAGTATCGAAAGGAATTTCAATTCCCCACTTTAACCGTTTCTTTGGCCTCGAGATACAGAGGTCTTCCAAAGGGCTGCGGAGAAATCCTAATATCTCATTCCTTCTCGATGGGGGGAAGATAAATCGCTCGTTTTTTTCGATGTATTCAATCAACCAGGCTTGATACTTGCTCATTCGAAAAAAGTAGTTTTTCTCCGAGATCTCAGTCACCAGACGAAGACAATCCGGACATTTCCCCTCAATCAGGTCCTTTTCGGTCCAGAAGCGTTCGCAAGGGATACAGTACCACCCATCATAATTGTCCTGATAGATCTCTCCGCGATCGTAGAGATCTTGAAGGATCTTCTGGACTACTTTTTTATGGCGTATTTCTGTTGTGCGGATGAAATCATTGTTGGAAATGTTCAGTCTCTTCCAGAGGGATTGGAATCGCACCACCATTTCATCGCAGTGAGCTTTTGGGTCAACCCCTCGCTCCTGAGCAGCCTTCTCCACCTTCTGGCCGTGTTCGTCTGTGCCAGTGAGGAAGAAGACCTGATAGCCCTCTAAGCGCTTGTAGCGGGCGAGGATATCAGCGGCGACGGTCGTATAGGCATGGCCGATATGGGGGACATCATTGACATAGTAGATGGGAGTGGTGATGTAGTAAGACGTTTCAGAGTTCGGACGCATGAATGGTAATCTCTCCCCCTTCCTCTAATTCTACTGTCACGGTTTGACTGAGAACATTTTGGCGAATGACTTTTCCCTTACCGGAGGGAGTCATAATATGCTTGCCCACCTTGGGGAGATCCTTTTTTAAATCGACATAGGTGGGGAATTCGTAAGCCAGGCAACACATCAAACGACCACAAACCCCAGAGATCTTCGTTGGGTTGAGGGCCAGATTCTGTTCCTTGGCCATTTTGACAGAGACCAGCTCGAATCGATTCATGAATTTGGCGCAACAGAGCTCCCTCCCACAACTCCCAAGGCCACAGACCATTTTGGCTTCATCCCGTACTCCAATCTGTCGCATCTCGATCCGCATCTTGAACTCTGCGGCCAAATCTCTGACGAGTTCCCGAAAATCGATCCTCTTTTCAGAGGTGAAATAGAAGAGGGCCTTGGAGCGGTCTAAAAGAATCTCTGTTTTAACCAGCTTCATATTCAATCCTTTTTCCCTAATCTTCTGAAGGCAGAATTGGAAGGCCTCCTTCTCCAATTGTTGGTTTCCCTGAAATTGCTCCAGATCTTCAGCCGTGGCTTTCCGGGTCACCTTTCTGGGAGATTTCAGGAAGAAGCGTTTTTCCTTTTCATGAGGTGGAGAGAGGACCTTTCCCAGGACCAATCCCTTCTCAGTCTCAACGATGACGTCCTCGCCTGTCTCGAGAGAAAGTTGCGTCGCATCGAATTCTTCTGTTTTTCCATTGGGTAGTTTGATAAAAACTAGACGAATCATCTTCTCTATCCTTCAGCCCAAGAGAGCATCATGGCTTCAAGCGCCAAGCTCGTATTGGCATTAGCCTTGATGGCAAGTGTAGTTTGATGGAGGATCTCCATCCGTTTCAAAAGAGAAGAGAGGCTCCAATTCGTTGCCATGGGCTCCATCACTTGCAGGAGATCCGAATGGATCAACTCCGGTCCTTTTTTCAGAGTCTTCACCATAACGAGATCTCTCAGTAGGGTTTTAGCTACTTCGAGCATCAAAAGAAGATTTTCTCGTTGGGAGGGTAAAGATCCAACCCAACTCCCTATCCTTTCAAATGAAAGTGATTTCAATCCCACCCAATCCTTCAAGAGTTCTTCTCTTGGAATCTGACGGATCTCCTCCTGGATCTCCAACGCCTTTCCAGGACTTCCTTCTGAAAGAGAAGCGAGGAGATGGGCTTCTGCTTCATTGAAACCTTTGCCTTCCATCAACCATTTCGACACTAAAGGGATAGGCAGGGGATTGAAGCGAACCGGCTGGCATCGTGAAAGAATTGTGGGCAATATGAACCTGGAATTATTGGCCAGCAGGATAATCACTGTATGGAGCGGAGGTTCTTCCAATGTTTTAAGGAGAGTATTCGGTATGTGAGGAGCCATCCGGTCTGCAGCAGTCAGGATACAGACACGGCGCTTTCCCTCATAGGGTTTGTAGGCTAGCTCCCTCTGCATTTGCCTCACCTGATCGACCTTGATGTTTTGCCCTTCTGGTTCAATGAGCAGGACATCAGGGTGAAGAGCGTGATCAATCTTTTTGCAGGAAGGGCAATGATCGCAGGCATCTCCTTTCTCCGCCTCTCCTCCGAGACAGTTGAGCGCCTTTGCAAATTGGAGAGCCACAGACTTCTTTCCAATCCCTTCATTCCCCAAAAAGAGGTAGCTGTTAACGACCTTCTCATTTCTGATCGCCCGCTGTAGCAATGTTATGGGCCTGGAGTGCCCTAAAATGTTTTTAAAAGACATGGTTTTATAAAAAGGGTTCGAGGATTCGAGGGGTCAAGGGTTCGAGTGTAATATTTTTAGGGCAAATGGTATTTCAAAAAAGTTAGTCATTTACTTGAACCCTTGAATCCTGGACCCCTTGGACCCTATTAAATCATCAACGATTTTTCGAATTCTTTCAAAAACCTTATCTTCTCCTTCTCGTGTGTCAATCACCCTTACCCGATGGGGTTCTTTTTTGGCAATGGCAAGGTATCCTTTTCTCACCCGTTGGTGAAATTGAATCTCCTCTCTTTCAAAACGTTCCTCTCTTTCTTGTTTCAGCGTCCGATTCCTTTGAAGTGCTCTCTTCAATCCTACATCAGAAGGACAATCTAAAAGGAAGGTGACATCAGGCCTGATTCCTTGCGAGGAGAGATGATTGAGGCGTTCAATCCATTTTAAGTCTATCCTTCCACCATAGCCTTGATAGGCAAGTGTGGCATCACTGAAACGATCGCAAAGGACAACCCCTCCCTTTTTTAAAAAGGGTTTAATAACCTCCTTCACATGTTGCGCCCTGGCTGCTTCATAGAGGAGGAGTTCACTCGTCGGGACCATCTCACGATGGTCTGGATTCAAAAGGATTTTCCTTGCTTCCTCGCCAATGGGACACCCCCCTGGCTCTCGTGTTACTTTACAGGGGATGCCTTTTCGGTTGAAATATTTTTTTAGGCGTTGAATCTGAGTGGTCTTACCACTCCCTTCCACTCCTTCAAAAGTAATGAAGAGAGACAATGGTGGCTCCAATAAATATATGAAATCAATATAAAATATATGTCAGAGGCTCATCGATTGTCAAGGGCACGGCATCCTTTTCGATAGAAATAGCCTTGCAAGGGAGTTTAGATTATTACAAAACTTGCTTATTTTCCAACGTTCATATATAACTGAAAACGCTTAACGCCATGCCTACCGGTAGGCAGGCCTATCCTGCCCTCTGCAGGCGGGCGCTATGCGCATAGCGGTGAAAATTTTAGGGAGGCCAATATGGGAGAGACAGAAAAGATTGTGGATGGATTTCGATTTCTTCCGCCTGGGTTAACCGCCTGGGTTCGAAAATTCATTCCTGATGAAGAATTCAAAGGGTTCATTCCCTGGACACCAATGGCTAAGCCCTTGAGTCAAACGATCCTTGCCTTGGTGACCAGTGCTGGTATCAGTTTAAAAAAAGATCCTCCCTTTGATATGGAAAGAGAAAAAAGAGAGCCTATCTGGGGTGACCGCTCCTATCGGGCGATACAGAGTGGGGCCACTGAAAAAGATATTGAGGTCAATCACTTACACATTAACACTAACTACATCAAGCAGGATATCAATGTGATCCTTCCATTGGCCCGGATGGCTGAATTTGAAAAAGAGAAAATCATCGGCCGTCTCGCACCCACAGCTTATTCTTTTTATGGTTTTCAATGGCAGAATAATGACTTTCTGAAAGAGGCCATTGAGCCCATTTCCAAGAAGATGAAACTTGAGGGAGTTGAGGCAGTCCTCATAACTCCTGCCTGACCCTTCTGCTGTCAGTCCGTTGGACTGGCTGCCAGGTTCTTAGAGGAGGCCGGGTTTTCCACTGTTGTTCTCACACCCACCTATGATTTTCATCGGGCTGTAGGGATTCCACGATCTGCCGCTATTGAATATCCTTACGGAAGGCCAGTGGGACAGGTGGGGGATCGAGAAGGTCAGAGGAAAGTTCTGCTGAAAACTCTTGAGGTTCTTGAAAAGGCCAAAACACCAGGGGAGGTCTGGCATCTGCCATTCACCTGGCCAGAGGAGCCCAAAAAGACAGATTGGCAGCCGCCAGAGATGTCACCATTGATCAAGTTCTATTTGGAAGATATCAGACAAGCCCGACAAAGCCAGACTGGGTAAGAAAGGCTGCTATAGAGGGCAAACAATTGTGTCATTACATACATAACATACATGTCTGACGCAATTAAAATTGTTTTTTTTACATATACTTACCATGACAATTGCATGAATTAGTCATTATCATGTGCCTTTAATCCATATTCCAACGCAATTATTTAGGGAATACTTCTCGTTAGATGCTATCTATTCTCCTTTTTATTAAGACCGGGCTCCTCTTACTATGAATTACAGCGAGGACGATTATCTTTTCTTTCTCAACAAGATAAATGATTTTGTATGGAAACCTTTTAACGAGGTGCTTTCTCGTTCCTTTATATTCTATTGGGTGGATGTTGGGATTTCTTGCTATGAAGTTCAGTCCAGCATCAACTTGCAGAAAGAAGTCATACCCCAACCCTGTCCTCTTATCTTCATACCAGGAGTAGGCTTCCTTTAAGTCGTCTTCAGCCTCAGGCCTGACAATGACCCTGTATTTCATTGCCTACTCACGATTCTTTTATAAACATCCTCCCACGGAGAGCCTAATTCAGGGTTCTGGTGATACTTCTCCAATCGTGCGTCAATTATTTTTTTCTCCTCTTCTGTCAATTCGAGAGAGTAGGCTTTTGCTGCTATCGTATCCCAAATATCTTCCACAAGCTGGATTCTCTCCGGAATTGATAAATCAAGGGCATCTGTTGCCGAAATCTTTTTCATGGTTGAAAACCTCCAATCTTTAATGTCTATTTTAGATTATATCCACAATTTGGACAATGCTTGTATTTCAATTCGATTAGTAATTGCTTTCTGCACCGGGGGCAGAAGATATAGGGAAGCTCATCTGATTTGTCTTTTTCGTGTGCATTACCTCCTAAAATAGAATCAAAAGGTGATTTATCTCCCTCATAACAAGTAACTCCGGTTTTCATATGGAATTCTTGTTAATAAAGGATCTTTATACCCTTTCCTATTTGCCTGCCTAAGCGCCTCTTCAGGAGTGCGCCCTTTACCTAAAACCTTTTTCCTATCATAACTTAATGCTACAAAATAACCTGGATACTTTTTTATAATAGGGGTCATATCTATTGCTTTCATAATTAACCTACCTCCTATTTTGCACTAATTTACTATACCACAAATCTTGTTCAATGGTTCCAATTAAAATCAGCGGGTTGGCGGTTCAAATCCGTCCTTGGACTCCAGAGAAAAAGGGGGGTAATCTGGATGGATTAGCGTCGTTTCTTTGAGGTCAAGGGCCGCTAATTTATAATTTTATGGGCGTCCACTTCCTTTCAGCAGCAATTGAATATCCCTATGGCAGGCCTATGGGACAAGTGGGAGACCGGGAAGGTCAGAAAAATGTTCTGCTGAAAACTCTTGAGGTTCTCGAAAAGGCCAAAAAACCAGGGGAGGTCTGGCATCTGCCGTTCACCTGGCCCGAGGAACCAAAAAAGACAGATTGGCAACCGCCCAGAGATGTCACCGTTAATCAAGTTCTATTTGGAGGATATAAAGAAAGCCAGAGATGAAGCAGGAAGAAAAAAACAAATGGGGAATAGAGAGGGAAATCCCTACGCTCTATCTTAAGTCCAGTATCTGAATTGCAGAATTATCTTGACAGGGATATTGGAAAAAGGGATAATGGAGGCAATGGAAAACGGTGCATAACTAACTAATATCAAAAGAGAAAGCAGAATATGTTACGTATAGCACCTACTACTCTGCAATGGGAGGTTGACCGGGGAGTTGATGATTACCGAAGTCAGTAGAGAGAAAAAGGATAAGGGGAGGATTCATTTTTTAAAGAGAATATCACCGTAATAGGCGGTGGCGGATTCGCCGGTGTTGTCGGTGTCGGTCATGATCGCTACACCTGAAATCATCGGTGGCTCCTAACCAAAAGCCTTTTTATAGTCCTCATAGAGATTACGTTCTTCGTTTAACCATTGATTGAGCCTTGCCTCATCCTAGCGGTAATCCCCAACCCCATCCTTGTTCGTATCTTTTCGTTTTCTCACCATCTCCTTTTACCCCGTTAGAAATAATGCCCCGCTGCTCCCTCCGGGCCAGAGGCCCTCTGGGCCGGCGGCTGCAGCGGGGTTACATTGCAGAATAATTCCGGTGGGGTTTAATGCCCCGCTGGAATTTCTAACGGGGTTTACTCCCTCAAGTTCAACTCTGTTCCAAGATCTCTTTCATCTGGTCCTCTAAAGTTGGAAGTTCCTTCATAACGATATGCCAGACAATACTAAGGCTGATATCAAAATATTCATGGGCTATTCTATTTCTGAGCCCAACGATCCCTTTCCAATCCGCATTTTCATATTTCTCTTTTATCTCATCTGGTATAAACCCCGTTGTTGCATAAAGATGCGGTTGAATCAACTGCATACTTCCATCAAAAGGCTGTTTCTATCCTTTTGAGGATAACTTCCAAAGGTCACTCTTGGATTGATCCAGGTGACGACATTGATTTGACAGCCATTCCTCTCTGGGTAAGGGTTGGGTAAATCTATGCGCCGAATTTAATGCAACAACAGGGTAAACCTTGATGCTTCACCAATAATTTCGAAATTTCTGACTACGGCATCTATCGTTTTTCTGTCGTTCTTAAAATCGTCGAAACCCATATTTTCTACATAATTTTTAATGAGTCGAATGGATTCCAAAATATCTTCAATAAATAGCTTCCACTCCCGCTTAGACATAAGTCAAATCCTCCATGATAGACCTCCTCCGGTTGGGTTTGATGGCATCTGGTGTTACCAAATCAACTTTAGATTCTAAGATTTCTTCAAGAAAATCTGCGAGATGAATAAAGAGAAAACCCACGGGTTCTTTAAACTCGACTAAAATATCAATATCGCTTCCTTCACTTTGCTCGCCCCTCGCATAGGAGCCAAATACACCAATCCTTTTGACCTTGAACTTTTCTTCTAATTCTAGCTGATGCTGGTTAGTTATCTTCTCGATTTCTTCTAGGGTTTTCATAATTCACCCCCCTTTTATTGATGGGAAGTATACAGGGTATTGTTAAAATGCCAGTGCCCATTATACTCCTATTGCCAGCGAAAATAAAATCCAAAATTCAACAATTAGTAATTTTCATGGTTCGTGCCTGCACGCCGAAGTGCTAGCGTTTCTGCACGCAGGCGTGGATGGCCAACTGGCCATGACTAATTTGTTTGGAAATTGGGATTTGGTTATTGGGATTTAGTTTTGCTGAAGAGGATATCCCCATAATAGGCGGTGGCCGATTCGCCGGTGTTGTCGGTATCGGTCATGATCGCTACGCCCGAGATCATCGACGGTTCTTCTCCAAAAGCCTTTTTGTAGTCTTCATACACATTGCGTTCTTCATTCACCCATTGATTGAGCTTGGACTCCCCACTCTCCACAACAATCATCTTAACCCGATCTGTGTAAGGATTAGAGACGATGGTCCCCACAAGGACCTTGCTTTCCCAGATGTAGTTAATGGCACCGAGAGGGGGATACTGTCCATACAGTAATTTAACCGTTTCGTATTTAACTTTTTCGAAGAAACCCAATTTGCTGGCATCAAACTCGAAGGTGATATAGATCCTGGCTGGGTAGTCGTCGCCTTCCTTTTTATGAACATCTCCCTTTTTCAGGATATTCGTTACCCTCCAACGCCACTGTACAATGGGATATTCTTTGGGATTGATCTTGATCTCCCGGGTCAAGCCGGATGCCGATGCCTCTGCCACAGCCTTGACGACCGCAGTATTGTCGTCCTTGACCAGTGTGTAGGTGGTATGCCGCTCAATCTTTTTAAAGGTTTTGGGCTTCCATTCAGAGGGTAGTGTATCTCCCGCTGTTGCAGTAGAGAATTTCCCCACTTCAATCATTGTTTGGGATTGAGCATGAGTGGTTAAATGAAAGGCGAGAAAGCAAATCAACAAAACAGGAGTAATAACGGCTATAGCGGTCAAGCAAGATCGTGGAGATTTCAGATAGAGCAGAGACATATTGGCGAAGCTATAATTATTACTGTTCATGCCACAATGGGCGATGCATTGGGGTCAAAAGGATTCATTCTTGCCGCAAGAGAGAAGAGATAGGGATAGTTGTCCCTCAAATGTCTCACATAAGATAACCATTCGGAGATAAGCAAGACATCGGCTCTTTTGATATCCCCCGAGAGATGCTGGTAGTCTGTATTCGGCAATTGTTTTAGATCGATCCTGAGAGCCAACTCTTCCGTCAGGTGGAAAACTGCCCAAAGGAGTTCTGTGAAGGATTCATGTTCCAGCAAATTGGGATTTTCCAATAGGCCCAATAAAAACCCTCTTTTTTCTAAAAGGAAATTTTTTAACCCCTCTAAATTACCCTTTTGACTCTCCACACGATAATCGTAACCCTTAAGATGTTTAGTGATATTAGAAAATGCTTTATTGGACCAGTCGTTGTTCTCAACAAGATCTTTTTTGATTTGATCCTCATGGGAGGCAAAGTCAGAAAAGGATTTCAAAAGTTGGTTTCCCGCTTCACTGAAGAAAGAGCCGATCACCATATTCATTTTTTTTAGCAACGCCCGTTTTTCCCTCGCACTCAGTAACTGGTCGATGATCAGCGTGACCAACAACACCTCAATAGGAAGAAACGCAATATCGCCAATCAGATAGAGAAAGATGTGGTGGCTATC
>Ga0100401_1002530_pt1 | contig 14327 bp, 13 predicted proteins | sample CryGeymeta201525_FD_80421 | JGI IMG/M metagenome (GOLD analysis project Ga0100401, IMG submission 80421) | Groundwater microbial communities from Crystal Geyser aquifers in Utah, USA - Crystal Geyser metaG 2015-25 | ecosystem: Environmental > Aquatic > Deep subsurface > Groundwater | place: USA...
AGCCAGCCTGGCGGCACTCACTGATGATGTGGTCAAAACCAGCGAGATCGAGGGCGAGCAGCTCAACGTCGAATCGGTACGCTCATCCATCGCTCGTCGCTTGGGCGTGGATATTGGTGCCCTCGCACCCGTTGACCGCCATGTCGAGGGTGTGGTCGATATGGTGCTGGATGCCACAGGGCGATCTGATGCGCCTTTGAGCCCAGAGCGCCTGTTTGGCTGGCACGCAGCCTTGTTTCCCACGGGTTTTAGCGGTCTGACCCACATTAGAGTCGGTCAATGGCGTGACGATGCAACTGGGCCGATGCAGGTCATTTCAGGTCAAGGGCTGCGTCAGCGCGTGCATTTTGAAGCGCCACCTGCAATCAAATTGCAGGCCGAGGTCAATAGATTCATCACGTGGGCAAACGCATTGACACCCGAGCCAGCCCTGATCAAGGCTGGGCTGGGCCATCTTTGGTTTGTGACACTGCATCCCTTTGACGATGGCAATGGTCGCATCGCCAGAGCGGTGGGCGACCTGTTGTTGGCACGCGCCGACGGTAGCCCGCAGCGCTTTTACAGCCTGTCAGCGCAAATCCAACGGGATCGCAAGGACTACTACGACGTGCTGGAGCGCACGCAAAAAGGCACGCTGGACGTGACCGATTGGTTGATGTGGTTTCTTGCCGCGTTGCACAGTGCGGTGGACAGTGCCCAACACACGCTTGATGCCGTGCTGGTCAAAACCAAATTCTGGCAGCGCTGGTCGGGCACGCCGCTCAATGAACGACAGATCAAACTGCTCAACCAACTGCTGGATGGTTTTGATGGCAAGCTCACCAGCAGCAAGTGGGCATCCATAGCCAAGTGCTCGCCCGACACCGCACTGCGGGACATCAATGAATTGATTGCGCTAGGCGCACTGCGCAAAATGCCGGGTGGCGGGCGAAGCACGGCCTACGAAATCGCAGATTGAGAAAGGGATGACAAGAAAAAAAGGATGTCCGTTCAATGGACACCCTTGTGGAAGCGATGACCTCCAGTATTTGGAGGTCATCGCCATTGATGGCAGTTGGCGCGACTGGTCAGATGTAAATTTCGTCGTCGATGGCAGCTCGCACCACAAACCCAGTCAAGTAAGCCATGCCGCGAGGGATGCCAGTTTCCTTGGCGGTGATGCGCCCAATCGTCCAGCCCATCCATTTGGCAGTGGCCTTGTCAATCGCTTCTTTGAGGTTGCAACCCACAAAAAGTCCGTTTTGGACATCGTCTGCAAAGTGGCGACCGTGGCGGCTGTCCAAAAATGCCCTGACCTGCTCTGGTTCGCACCCGGTGGCGCTGGCGATGGTTGGCAGGGCGATGGCCCAAGCAGCGGAGGCATGCTCTTGCATGGTGCCCCAAAAACCGAAATCGGTCACGGTGGCGGCGGGAATGCTGGTGGTTGCGTTCATGGTTTTCTCCGGTGGGTTGATTGATTCGACACCCGTAGTAAGACGCTGTTCAAGCCGGAAGCCAAGCTATTTGTGGTGGATTGAGCAAACAGGATGCGCAAATTTGCGCACCCTGTCAAAGCGCACCCAATCAAGCCAGCATTTCGTCGGTCGTTGCCACAACGTGGTAGCTGCGCTCGCCACCCTCGGGCTTTGTCGATGTAATGGTGAGGCCCAGTTTCTTTTTGAACGCTCCGGAAAACGTGCCGCGCACGGTATGGGCCTGCCAGCCGGTGCATGCGCAAATTTGCGCAACTGTCGCACCCTCCGGGCGGTGCAGCATTGCGATGATGGTGGCCTGCTTGCTGTACTCGCGTTGGCGGTGGACTTTTGGTACGGCCACTGGTTGTTGTGCGGCTTGCGCCCACTGAGCCTCAACGTTGGCCACGGTGGCCTCCAGTTCTGGGTCTTCGTCCAAGTGTGCCACCTGGGGCGCAAATTCAGCCGTTGGCAGCATGAGCCCAAGCGCGTCGTAGCCCTCTGCGGCGACAAAATGGTCAGCGCCGTTGCTGGTGATCAGGGCGCGATTGAACAGGCCGGTGAGCACCTTCTGGCGAGCACCACCTTTGACGTTGTCGGGAAACCAAGTGATCTTGCCGTTGGTGTTTTGGGCGGCATGGGCCAGAACGGTGTGCTGGGTGGGGTTGAGTTGGATGGTCATGATGCGATCCTGATTTGTTGCGGGGTGGTGATGAACGCGCTGTTGGGTGGCGAAGCCAAGCTCTATTTGCTTGGCTTGCGCAACAAATCAGCCCTGTGCGATTTCTGCCTCTGTTGCTTTGAGCATGGACGCGCCCAACTCAACCCCGGCTTTAAAGGCTGCTTCCAGGGCGCTGCGCACACCCCAGACCGAGACATCGTGGAAGTCAAGGCGGTCTGAGTGGCGTGTTTCCAGGGTCTCGATAAAAAGGTGTTTCTGGGCAATCAAAGCAAAAATCTGGTCGATGGTGGTGCTCATGTCAATCTCCGGGTGTTGTGTTGCGATGCCTCTAGTAACGCGCTGTTTGATTGAGAAGCCAAGTCCATTTCGATCATTTTTTGATTCTTTTTAAAGATGCAAATTTGCATGATTTGTGGCGGCGAGACCTTCGGCAAATTTGCAGAAGGTTCACATCAGAGGTGCAAATTAGCGTACCCGCATTCAAAGACGTGGAGCAGACGATTCGGTACGCCAGTTCGCCCCGGGCACCATCGGTCATCACTATATTGAGTCAGTTTTTTCGCGCATCATGTCGGAGATATCACCTCGGATGGTGTGGCGCTGCCTGCCGGTGCTACACATCAATTGGAAAAAGACGCGCACTCGGGGTTCTGTATGGATGCCACCAACGTGGCCAGTTTGGCGACCACTCTGCAGTGGTTGCACGATGGGGTCCAGATTTTCGACTGGCCAATTGGTTTTGGAACTGGCCGGATGTGGCCGGATGTGGCCGATGGTGGCGTAACCAGCATCGGTGAGTGGGTGGATTCGTGGTCATAGCAGGCTCCGGTTTGATTGATTACGCACTATTCACGCGCTAAACGATCAAGAAGCCAAGCTCTGTCAAATTGGGTAATCATTCATTTATAGGGGTAATGAACTGATTATTTACCCCGATTGGAAGTGTCAGGATTTCTGTGTGCGAGGCAGTTGAATGTTAGCTGAGGTTTCTCGGTATTTGGGTTTCGGTATTTTTCAAATAGGCCCCTGCCAGGCCGCCGGAGGCACCCCCCCGGTTGTGCATGTACCCATGCACCAACCCATCGGTGCTTGTCGCCGATCTGGCTGCCTGGCACTGGCCTCATGACAGGTTGACCTCCTGGGTAAAACGCTCCCGGTAAAAAATGGCAAACTGGTTCATGGCAGCCTTCCAATGCGGCGCTGCCCGCGCCCAGTCCTTGGTGATGTTGCGCAGAGCCAGCCAAATCAGTTTGGTGGCCGCCTCGTCATTGGGAAAGTGACCTCGGGTCTTGAGAATCTTGCGTAAGCGGGCGTTCACGCTTTCAATGGCATTGGTGGTGTAAATCACCCGGCGCACCTCTGGCGGGAAGGCAAAGAAGGGAATCACCTTGTCCCAGACCCTGCGCCAGGAGGCCACCACGGTGGGGAATTTCTTGCCCCAGGGGCCGCTCTCAAACGCATCGAGTTCGGCCAATGCGGCCTCGGCGCTGGGGGCGGTATAGATCGGCTTGATGGCTGCAGCCAAGGGCTTGCGGTCTTTCCAGCTGGCATAGTCCAGGCTGTTGCGTATCAGGTGCACGATGCAGGTTTGCAGCGTTGTCTGCGGGTACACCACCTCCAGGGCTTCACCCATGCCTTTGAGGCCGTCGGTGACGGCAATCAGGATGTCGTTGCAGCCACGGGTCTTCATGTCGTTGAAGACTTTCATCCAGAACTTGGCGCCCTCGGTGTTCTTGATCCAAATCCCCAGGATGTCACGGGTGCCGTTGGCAAGGATGCCCAAGGCCAGGTAGACGGCCTTGTTACGCACCACCCCGTTTTCGCGAATCTTCACGCGCAGCGCATCAAAGAAGACCACCGGGTACATGGCCTCCAGGGGACGCGCCTGCCAGGCGGTGACTTCGCTCATGACGGCGTCGGTGACGCTGCTGATGAGCTCCGGGCTGACATCGACAGCGTACATCTCGGCCAGGAACGCCTGGATCTCGCGCACCGTCATGCCGCGGGCGTACATGGCGATGATCTTGTCGTCAAAGCCGGTGAAGCGGCGTTCGTGTTTGCCAATGAGTTGGGGCTCAAAGCTGGCTTCACGGTCACGCGGCACTTCGATGCGTACCGAGCCCGTATCAGTGATGATGGTCTTGGCACTGGTGCCGTTGCGGTGATTGGTGACGCCTTCGGGCTTTGCTTGCCCAGCACCGTAACCCAAGTGGTGGCTCATCTCCGCACCCATGGCGCGTTCGATGAAGGCCTTCTTGAAGTTCTCGAAAATATCAGTGAATTGCTCTTTGGTCACCGGACCTGGTATGAGCTGTTCGAGCATTTGCTGGCTGAGTTGCGGCAGGGCCGCTTTGCCGCTCGCTGCGGCTGTCTTGGTTTGGCGAGGCATGAAAACTCCTTGGGTGGAATGTTATGCCTTGCACACAAAATTTCTGACAGGCTCACCGGGGCTGCTTACCGGCCAGAATGCTCTGGATGATGGCGGGCTCCAACAACGTCAAACGCAGCATCTCATTGACCATCGAATGAACACGCAGTTTTACAATGCCCCACACCGCCCGATAACTGAAATACAAATTCACAAACCTATTCATGCACCCATCACCTGCCAGTAAAAGTCAGGCAGCAAGCCCAAAGTGCGCACATTGTGCCGTCAACCCATTGATCATGACGACAGTGTCCGCATCGCCGCATTTCTATGCGCACTCTGGAGGCTTAACATCCGCCCATGACCGCATCCGCACTCACGCTTTCCACTGTACCGCTGCGCCAGGACGCCCAGGTGATTGGCCTGGTGGGTCTGGCCCACGCGGCCTCGCATTTTGGCCACTTGCTGTTGCCGCCCTTGTTTCCGGTCTTTATGACCGAGTTTGGCTTGAGTTTTTCGCAGCTCGGCGCGCTGGTGAGCGTGTTTTTTGTGGTCTCGGGGGTGGGGCAGGCGTCGTCCGGTTTTGTCGTCGACAAGCTGGGTGCCCGGCCCTTGCTGTTTGCTGCGCTTGGGCTGTTTGTGCTGGCCACCGTGCTGGCGTCGATGGTGACCGGCTACAGCGGGTTGCTGGCGGTGGCGGCATTGGCGGGGTTGGCCAACGCTACTTTTCACCCGGTGGATTTCACTATTCTCAATCAACGCGTCTCCGCGCCCCGGCTCGGGCACGCGTTCAGCACACACGGACTGACCGGCAATCTGGGCTGGGCCGCTGCGCCGGTGTTTTTTGCCACTGTCACGGCCTTGAGCCACTGGCGAATGGCGTACCTGGCCGCTGCCGGTTTGTACCTGGCGGTGCTGGCGCTGCTGTTTATCAACCGTGACAAGCTCAGCACGCAGGTGGTCGCGCGGCATCCCGATGTACCAGTGGAACACAGCATGGCATTCATGAAACAGCCGGTGGTGTGGTGGTGCTTTGCGTTCTTTTTGCTCTCAACCATGACGCTGGCGGTGGTACAGAGTTTTTCGGTGTCGATCCTGAAAGCGTTGCAAGGTGTCTCTTTTGAATCCGCCACCCTGACGCTGACCGCTTACATGTTGTGTGGCGCTGTGGGTATGTTTGTGGGCGGTTTTGTGGCGACGCATTCGCGCCACAGTGACCGCGTGGTGGCCATTTGCATGACAGTGGCGGCGTTGTTGCTGGCGCTGTGCGCCTCCGCTTGGTTTGGCGCCGGCCTGACCATGACGGTGCTGGCTGCCACTGGCTTGGCCGTTGGAATTGGCGGGCCGTCGCGCGACATGATGATCAAGAAGGCCACGCCCAAAGGTGCCACGGGGCGCGTTTATGGCCTGGTGTATTCGGGGCTTGATACCGGCTTTGCCATCTCGCCGCTGATCTTTGGCGCGTTCATGGACCGTGGCTGGTACGCGGCCACGCTGCTGGGTGCTGCGCTGGTGCTGTTGCTCAGCGTCGTCGCCGCGTTGGGTGTCGGTCGGCGCAGTGTTTGAATTTCGGGTGCTCTGACACACAATAGCGGTATGAAACCTCAACCCCTTCCTCAAATCGCGGGCCACCTGTTGGTGCAATGTCTGATCGAACAAGGCGTCACCCACGTCTTTGGCGTACCAGGCGAAAGCTATTTGGCTGCGCTCGACGGCTTTTACCAGTACCGTGAGCAGATTACCTTCATTACCAACCGGCAAGAGGGCGGTGCCTCGTTCATGGCCGAGGCGCATGGCAAACTGACTCGTCGCCCGGGCGTTTGCTTTGTTACCCGCGGGCCTGGCGCCACCAACGCGTCCATCGGCTTGCATACGGCCTACCAGGACAGCACGCCAATGGTGCTATTGGTCGGTGACGTGGCCAGCGACACGCGCGACCGCGAGGCCTTTCAGGAGCTCAATTACCTCAGCTTCTTTGGCCCCAGTACCAAGGGCCTGGCCAAGCTGGTCGAGCGCGTTGACAACGCGTCGCGCCTGCCTGAATATGTCGCACGGGCCTTTGCGACGGCCATGAACGGCCGTCCCGGTCCGGTGGTGCTGGTGCTGCCCGAGGACATGCTCGCCAGCGTGGTGGAGCCGCTGTCTGGCCGTGCGCTGGCACCCCAAGCGTTGCCAAAGGTGCACGCTGTTGAGTCACATATTGGCCGCTACACCTTGGCAGAACTGCGTGAAATGCTGCTGAAAGCGAAGCAGCCTTTGGCTATTGCCGGTGGCCCTGGCTGGTCGCCCGAAGCGGCGCAGGCGTTGCAGCGTTTTGCCGAGAAGTGGCGCTTGCCCGTGGCCAACGCGTTTCGCTGTCAGGACACGTTTGACAACCACCATCCGCTTTACGCTGGCGACGTCGGTTTGGGCATCAGCCCCAAACTGGCCGAACGCATTGGCGCGGCGGATCTGATCCTGGCGCTGGGCGTGCGCCTGGGTGAGATCACCACCAACGGCTACACGCTGATCGACGCGCCCCAACCGGCGCAGACGCTGGTGCATATTCACCCCAGCGCCGAGGAGCTCAACCGGGTGTTTCAGGCCAGTATGGCGATTCAGGCCACCATGCCCGCTGCGGCGCAGGCCCTGTTGACGCTGGAACCTGCGTCAACAGGTGTACCTTGGGAGAGCTGGACCAGCGCCTGCCACAGCGAATACGAAGCCAATCTGCAACCGACGCAGATCAAGCGCCTGCCTGCCGATACCGAGCGCGGTGTCACCCAGCTGGCGCAGGTGATAGCCGCCTTGCACCAGCATTTGCCAACAGATGCGGTGCTGACCAATGGCGCGGGCAATTACGCCAGCTGGCTGCACCGGTTTTACCGTTATCACGGGCTGGCCAAGGGCCACAAGACCCAGCTGGCGCCGACCAACGGCGCGATGGGTTACGGCGTGCCCGCTGGCGTTGCTGCCGCGCTCGTTACCCGGCGCACCGTGTTCACCATTACGGGTGACGGCGACTTTTTGATGAACGGGCAAGAGCTCGCCACTGCCGTGCAATATGGCGCCAAGACCATCATCCTGTTGCTCAACAACGGCATGCTCGGCACTATCCGCATGCACCAGGAGCGTGAATACCCACAGCGTGAAAGTGGCTCAGCGCTGCGCAACCCTGACTTTTGCGCGTTGGCGCAAGCCTATGGCTATGCCGGTGTGCGCATCACCCGCGCGGACCAGTTCGAAACCGAGTTGATCGCCGCATTGGCGCGGCCGCAGGGCACACTGATCGAGATGATGCAGGAGCCGCAAGCCATTACCACGCGCGCAAGCCTGGACGATATCAACCAGGCTGCGATGGCCAGGCTGCTTGACAGACGATAATAGAAGTGCTCTTTTAAAAGTAGCTATCTGCGCTTGCTCGTCAAGGGCCAGAGGCAAATTTTTCTTCATAAAAAAAGCCAGCTTGCGCTGGCTTTTTTGTGGTGCAGTGGCTGCGCTTATTTGGCGATATCGACACCGTAAAACACGTGGGTACCAAATGGGCTGATCTTGAAGTCAACCACTTCCTTGCGCACGGGCTTGAGCGCCACCGCGTGCGCGATGGTGAACCACGGTGCCTGCTCTTTGAAGATGACCTGTGCTTTTTCGTAAAGCTTGGTACGCTCGGCCTGGTTGGCGGTGACTTTGGCCTTCTGGATCAGGTCTTCAAAAGGCTGGTAACAGAACTTGGCGACGTTGGAGCCGTTGGATTTGGCCGACGCGCAGCCGAGCAGCACGTTCAGGAAGTTGTCCGGGTCGCCGTTGTCGCCGGTCCAGCCCAGCATGCCCATCTGGTGCTCGCCGTTTTGCATGCGCTTGCGGTATTCGCCCCATTCAAAGCTCTTGATTTCGGCCTTGATGCCGACCTTGGCCAGGTCGGCTTGCATCAGCTCGGCAATGCGCTTGGCGTTGGGGTTGTAGGGGCGCTGCACCGGCATGGCCCACAGGTCGGTGCTGAAGCCGTCTTTCAGGCCGACCGCAGCCAGCAGTTTTTTGGCTTCAGCCGGGTTGTAGGCGTCGTCCTTGACGGCCTTGTTGTAAGACCACAATGTGGGTGGAATCGGGTTGATGGCCGGGATGCCGGTGCCCAGGTACACCGCGTCAACGATGGCTTTTTTATTCAGCGCCATGTTGACGGCCTTGCGCACACGCACGTCGTCAAACGGTTTCTTGGTGGTGTTGTACGCCAGGTAGCCGACGTTCAGGCCGGGTTGCTCCAGCACCTTCACGTTGGGGTCTTTGCGCATGGCTGGTACGTCCGCGGGTGCCGGGTAGGGCATGACGTGGCATTCGCCTTTTTGCAGCTTGGCCCAGCGCACCGAGGCATCCGGGGTGATGGCAAAAATCAGATCATCAATCTTGGCCTTGCCGGCCCAGTATTGCGGGTTGGCCTTGTAGCGGATTAGCGCGTCTTTCTGGTACTGAATCAGGGAGAACGGGCCGGTGCCAATGGGTTCCTGGTCAATTTTTTCAGGCGTGCCGGCCTTGAGCATGGCAATGGCGTATTCCTTGGACTGCACGCCGTTGTGTGGCATCGCCATGTTGGCCAGGAACGGCGCCTCCGGCGCGTTGAGAGTGATCTTGACGGTGTAGTCGTCGACCTTGTCCACCGACTTCAACAGCGCCGGCATGTTCATGTCGTCAAAGTACGAGTGGTTGGAACTGGTGACCTTGAAGTAAGGGTCTTCCTTCTTCCACTGGCGCTCGATCGAGAAGATGAAGTCGTCGGCGTTGAAGTCGCGCGTTGGCTTGAAGTTCTTGTTGCTGTGCCATTTCACGCCCTTGCGCAGGTGAAAGGTGTATTGCTTGCCGTCTTTGGAGACGTCCCAGCTTTGCGCCAGGGCCGGTAACACCTTGGTGCCGCCACGCTCAAACTGCACCGGGGTGTCATAAATCTGAACGCCAGCGTCAAACGAGGTGCCGGTGGTATTGATGCCAGGGTAAAAGTTTTCCGGGCTGCCCTCGGAGCAGTACACCAGCGTCTTGGCCGACACGCTAGCGGTGGCCATCAGCGCGGGCAGCGCCAGCGCACACAACGCGGCGTGTTTGAATTTGCGGCTGGGCGCAATAGGGGTTGAAAAAGTCATCTTGTGGACTCCTGTCAAGTGGATGCTGCAACAGCAGCGGGTTGGATAAATTGTTCAGCGTGGTGACAAGCAATTTGTCTGCCAGCAAGCTCGCGCAGCACCGGGCGCTGCGACTCGCATTGTGCGGTTACATGGGCACAGCGGGTACAAAACACACAACCGCTGGGCGGATTGAGCGGCGAGGGCAGTTCGCCCTTGAGCACAATGCGTTGTCGCGACACCCCTGAGCCGACAATGCCGGGTGTGGACGCCAACAGCGCTTGCGTGTAGGGGTGCAGCGGCTGCGCAAAAATGGTGCGCTTGTCGCCCTGTTCCATGGCATGGCCGAGGTACATCACCAGCAGATCGCTGGCAATGTGGCGCACCACGCCCAGGTCGTGCGAAATAAACAGATACGCCAGGCCAAGTGCATGCTGCAAATCAGCCAACAAATTGAGCACCTGCGCCTGGATCGACACATCCAGCGCGCTGACCGGTTCGTCGGCGACGATCAAAGCGGGTTTGAGCATCAGCGCGCGGGCAATGGCAATGCGCTGGCGCTGGCCACCGGAGAACATGTGCGGGTAACGGTCGTAGTGCTCCGGACGCAAGCCCACCAGCGCCAGCATGGCTTTGGCCTGTTCGGCGCGCTGCGTTGCGTCGAGCGTGGTGTTGATTTCCAGAGGCGCTTCAAGAATAGCGCCGATCTTTTTGCGCGGATTGAGCGAACCGTAAGGGTTTTGAAACACCAACTGCACCGTGCGACGCAGTGCGTGGTGCTCTGCGGTACTGGCGCGCAGAACATCGACGCGCCCGAGCTTGAGCTCACCCGCGGTGGGCGTTTCTATCAACGACACCATGCGCGCCAATGTCGATTTGCCACAGCCTGATTCGCCCACGACTGCCAGTGTTTTGCCCGCTTCAATGGCAAACGACACGCCACTGACCGCCTGCAACTGGTCTGCTATGTGAAAGGCGCCATGACTGATGGTGTAGACCTGTTTGAGGTCGCGCGCGACGACCACCGGTTGTGCAACCGCGCTCATGTCTTCACCTCTCTGACCACCGGGTTCGTGGCCATGGGCGTGTGGCAGCAGACCCGGCCGTCTCGCCAATCGCGCAAGATGGGCCGTTCGCTGCGGCAATACACGCTGGCGTACTGGCAGCGCGGTGCAAACAGACAACCCGCCGGGCGGTCGTACAGCCCGGGTACCATGCCAGGAATGGTGGCCAGGCGGGTAGAACCGTCGCTGCGCTCGGGCATGGCCGCCAACAGTGCTTCGGTGTAGGGGTGCTGCGGCCTGCCAAACATGTCGCGCGCGCTGCGCTCTTCCATGACTTGGCCGGCGTACATTACCGCCACGCGCTGCGCCATTTCGTTGACTACGCCCATGTTGTGCGTGATCAGCACCAGCGCCATGTTGCGGTCTTTTTGCAAGGTGCGCAGCAGGTCGAGTATTTGAGCCTGAATCGTTACGTCCAGTGCGGTGGTGGGCTCGTCGGCAATCAGCAGTTTGGGGTTGCATGAAATCGCCATGGCGATCATCACCCGCTGGCTCATGCCGCCAGAGAGCTGATGCGGGTAAATGCCCAGGCGACTTTCGGGCGCAGGAATGCCGACCTGCTCCAGCAACTCAATCGAGCGCTTGTGCGCCGCCTTTCGGTCCAGCCCCAGGTGTAGCTGCAGCGACTCGGCCATCTGGAAGCCGACGGTAAAACACGGATTCAGGCTGGTGGTAGGGTCCTGGAAAATCATCGCCATGTCCTTGCCAATCACCTTGCGGCGCTGGCTGTCAGACAGGTGCAACAGATTGTGGCCGTCAAAACTCAGGCTGCTCGCGCTGATCTGACCAGGGTATGCCACCAGCCCCATTAAAGCCATCATGGTGACACTTTTGCCCGAGCCCGATTCGCCGACAATGCCCAGCACCTCACCGGCGTCGAGCGACAGCGTCACACCATCGACAGCATGCATGACTGCGGTTTTGGACGGAAACCGCACCGACAAATTTTCAATTTCCAGTAATGCCATTGGCGAACCTTCGTCAGCGTTTGAGCTTGGGGTCAAACGCGTCGCGCAGGCCATCACCCAGCAAGTTAAAGGCCAACACCGTGATCAAAATTGCCAGGCCGGGGAAGGTGACCACCCACCAGGCGCGCAGCACAAATTCGCGCGCATCAGCGAGCATCGTGCCCCATTCCGGCGACGGCGGTTGGGCGCCCAGCCCCAGAAAGCCTAAGGCGGCGGCATCCAGAATCGCTGCAGAGATACCCAGTGACGCTTGCACGATCAACGGTGCAGTGCAGTTGGGTAGCACCTCGGAAAACATCAGGCGCAGGTGGCCGGCGCCGTTCATGCGCGCGGCAGTCACGTAGTCGCGGCTCATCTCGGAGATGACCGCAGCGCGCGTGATGCGCACGTAATGCGGCAACACCACCACCGCCACCGCCAGCATGGCGTTGACCAGGCCCGGGCCGAGGATGGCGACGATGACGATGGCCAGCAACAGGCTGGGCAGCGTCAGGATGATGTCCATGATGCGCATCACCGTCACCTCAAAAACGCCGCGGAAGTAGCCCGCCGTCAGACCCAGCACAACGCCCAGCACCACCGACAAGGTGACGACCATCAAACCAATGGCCAGCGACAGGCGCGCGCCGTGGATCAGGCGGGACAGGATGTCGCGGCCAATGGCGTCGGTGCCGAGCAGGTGTGCGGCGCTGCCGCCCGTCTGCCAGGCCGGAGGCACCAGAAAGACGCTGGGGTCGGTGGCGTCGGGCGCATAGGGTGCAATCCACGGCGCAAATGCGGCCAGCAACAGCACCAGCAGCACGATGATCAGGCCGACCACCGCGCCCTTGTTGCTTGAAAAATAGTCCCAGAACTCGCGCAACGGGTGCTGCGGCAAAAAGGTGTTGGCGTCAGTGTCAGTCAGTGTGGCCATGACCCGACCTCAATGCCGAATGCGCGGGTTGATGATGCCGTAAGTGACATCGACCAGCAGATTGACCAGCATCACCATGCCGCCGAGCAACAAAATGCCGCCTTGCAAGACCGGGTAGTCGCGCCGACCAATGGCCTCAACCATCCACTTGCCCACACCGGGCCACGAAAAAATGGTTTCGGTCAGGATCGCACCGGTAAACAGCACGCCGATTTGCAACCCAATCACGGTAATGACGGGAATCAGCGCGTTGCGCAGCGCATGCACGGCCACCACGCGCAGGTTGGACAAACCCTTGGCGCGGGCAGTGCGGATGTAATCTTCGCCCAGCACTTCGAGCATGCTCGATCGCGTCATGCGCGCGATAACTGCCAGCGGATTGGTGCCCAGCACGATCATTGGCAGAATCAGGTGACTCACTGCCGACCAGAACGCGTCTTTGTCACCGGCCAGCCAGGTGTCGACCAGCAAAAAGCCAGTGACGGGCTCAATGAAATACTCGACAGCAATGCGCCCGGACACTGGCGTAAGGTCGAGCCGCACCGAAAACAGCAGGATCAGCAACAGGCCCCACCAGAAGATCGGCATCGAATAACCGGTGAGCGACACACCCATGACGCCGTGGTCCAGAATCGTATTGCGCTTGACCGCTGCCAAGATACCTGCCGGAATGCCGATCACCAGCGCAAACAACATCGCCGCCAAGGCCAGTTCAATCGTGGCTGGAAACAGTGACTTGAATTCTTGCAGCACCGGCGCGTGGGTGATGATGGACGTGCCCAGATCGCCCTGCAACACACGGCTGATATAGACGCCATACTGCACCATCACCGGGCGATCCAGGCCATAAACCTTGAGCAGTTCGGCGTGGCGCGCGGCGTCGATGCCACGCTCGCCAGCCAGGGTTTCGATGGGGTCGCCGGGGACCAGCCGAATCAAAAAGAAAGCCACCAGCGTCATGCCGATGAAGGTCGGGATGACCAGGCTGAAGCGGGTCAGTAGAAAACGCAGCATCGAAGGCAGATGGTTTTGTTATGGCTGCGATGATGCCACAAACAAAAGGCCGGCTTACGCCGGCCTTTCAACTGAAGTCTCAAAAAATTTACTTCAGGTGCTTGCCAATCAAGCCGGCCATCTCGAACATGGTGACCTGCGCTTTGCCAAACACTTCCTTGAGCTTGGCGTCGGCGTTGATCATGCGCTTGTTGATCGCGTCTTGGAGTTTGTTTTTCTTGATGTAAACCCACATCTGCTTGACCACTTCGGTACGCGGCAACGGTTTGCCGCCGACGATCGCGGCCAGTGCGCTGCTGGGCGTCAGCGCCTTCATGAACGCGGCGTTGACAGCGCGTTTTTTGGCGGGCGCTTTTTTGGCAACTACTTTTTTGGCCGGAGCCGCTTTTTTCGCCACTACTTTTTTAGCCGGGGCGGCCTTCTTGGCCGGAGCCGTTTTTTTGGCCGGGGCGGCCTTCTTTGCGGGAGCAGCTTTTTTTGCTGGTGCTTTTTTTGCAGTTGCCATAGTGTGTGTCCTGTTGAGGGTTGAACAATGACCAGAAAAGACATCGCCCTTGCTGGTTGGTGCGGATGCTACTGGGAAAAAACCGCTTTTCCAAGGGGGAAGACGCTAAATTCGTGACGAAAGATCAATATTTGTCAACGTAATAGCCACAACCGGGTGCGATTCAAAGTGAGTGCGCCGGTAAAAACCGGCAAGGAGAAGACGGGTGAAAGTCCCAAACAATAAAGAAGTAGCGATTCATATTGTCCCCGAGTCATGCATGGCGTATCGCGAGG
>Ga0100401_1002531_pt1 | contig 14325 bp, 18 predicted proteins | sample CryGeymeta201525_FD_80421 | JGI IMG/M metagenome (GOLD analysis project Ga0100401, IMG submission 80421) | Groundwater microbial communities from Crystal Geyser aquifers in Utah, USA - Crystal Geyser metaG 2015-25 | ecosystem: Environmental > Aquatic > Deep subsurface > Groundwater | place: USA...
AAAAGGCCTATCGATATTATTGTTTAACATAGAAAGAAAATATTTGCTCTATGATAAACTGTTAATTTCCGGTTGTTGTCTTTTATCTCATATTTACCCCGTTGGAAAGTCGAAGATTTTCTAACGGGGTTTACTATTTCAAATCAAACATGTTTTCCCCCTTGTTCAAGATACGGTTCCATGTTATTTTTTGCATAAAGGGGTTTAAAAGAGATGAATTTACCGGTTCTCAAAGCTATTTTCGCCTCCATGGAACAGGGGGTCGTTTTTATTGATGATCAAAATCGGATCGCCTATGCCAATCCGGCAGCAGAGAGGATTCGAAACATTAAGATGGATCAAGTATTGGGACAATCTATCTTGGATTGCCATCCCACTAAAGCTCACCCGAAAGTTCTAAAAATTATTAAAGACTTAAAATCCGGTCAAGTGAAAGGACACCTCCAGATGAATATCCAGATGGTGCAGGGAAAGTTCTATGATAATACTTATTCTGCCGTCTGGAGTCCGAAAAACAAATATTTAGGCGTCATTGTTATCTCTCGGGAGGTCACCCAACGAAAACAGGCAGAGGACAACCTCAAAGAGGCGTTAAAAAAATTAGAAAACGCGAATGAAGAATTAAAAAGGATCGATCAAATGAAGGATGACTTTTTCTCTAACGTCAGCCATGAACTGAAAACCCCGATGATCTCGGTGATGGGCTATATTGGGATGATGCTCAAGGAAAAGGTCGGCTCGTTGAACGAGCAACAAAGAAAGTTTTTAGAAATATCCTATCGAAACCTCCGGAAACTTGGGAAAAATATTGACGATCTTTTGGATTTGGCTGAGCTTGGGATACAAAAAGAGTCCTGGATATTCGAACCGATCGATCTCGTCAAAGTCATTGAATTTTCATGCTCCACCGTCGAACCCTTGGCTAAGGAACACCAAATTGAGCTGGAAGCTCAACTCCCTTCCGAACAGGTAAAAATATCCGGGGTCGAAGATAAACTCAACCAGCTTTTCGATAATCTTCTCACCAATGCCATCAAATATAATCGTCAAGGAGGAAAGATCTGTGTGAGCCTTGATCAGGACCCCGAATTTGTCTTCACTCGCATTACCGACACAGGGGTTGGAATTTCTTATCAATCTCTGAAAGAAGTTTTTGCGCGCCATTTCCAAGAAAAAACAAAACCTCTCGGAAATGCCAAGGGGTTAGGAATTGGGCTCTCCCTCGTTCAGGAAATTGTTAAACTTCATCAGGGAGAGATCCAGATCGAAAGCGAAATGGGAAAGGGAACCACGTTCACGGTGAGGCTCCCGAAGAATCACTAAGAAGGGTTCAAGGGTTCAAGGGTTGGATTTATAAAAAATTATTTCACTTGACCCCTAGACCTCTTATTTTTTCTCCCCTGCAAGTTTACTCAGATCGATAAAAGGCACGGCTCCTCCAGAAACCTGGGGTAAAATTCCATTCCATTTTTCAATACTTTTATACTGAACCAGGATGGGACTGATCGAACGAGAGAGAGCTTCATTGGCCTTGGCTTGTCCCTGAGCTACAACCAAGATGGACTCAGCCTCTCCTTTAGATGTGGCCACCTTTTGCTGGGCCTCGATCTCACGTTGGGCTAATACCTGTCTCTGGGTCTCCACCTGTTGCTGGGCAACCTGTTTGGCTTCAACCGCCTTTTCATATTCAGGAGAGAAGCGAATGTTGGCGAAGTAAATATCATCAACGATGATGTGATATCTGGCCAGATTATCCCCTAATTTGGCCATTGCCCTTTTCCGAATATCTTCTCTTTTGGGAAGGATCTCAGTGATCGGATAGATTGGAACGACCTCCTTGACGAAGTCGTTGAAAGCCGGATCGATGACCTTGTTGGCAAAGTCAAGACCTACTTTTTGGTAGAGATCATTGACATAGGACGGATCGATATGGAAGTTCATCATTCCGGTCAGCTTAACCATCTGATATTCCTTCGAGGCGGCATCGATCTCCTTGAATGGATGAGGCTGAACTCTGACATCCACTTTGATCACCCTTTCGGCAATCGGCGCTTTGAAGTTAAGCCCCTCGCCCATGATTCTTTTCTCGACGCTCCCCCACCAGAGGACAACCCCTCTATGTCCTGCAGGGACGAGTGCGAAGGAACTCCATAAAAAAATGAAAATAATGAGAAGGATAATGAGGATTCCAATGGTTCGGGGCTTCGGTCCTTTGAATTCAAAAGCTTCTAATGTTCTTTCTGACATAGTTTACCTCCCATAAACAAATTGACTTTAGATCCCTAACCCCCGGTTCGCCGGGGAAACAAACATGCTTCCAGAGTTGAAAAATCCGAAACCCGAATATCGAAATCCGAAACAAATTCGAATTTTCAAAATTCAAATTTTGTAGAGTGCACTTTGAAACCTATCTCTACAGGGATTATTCGTTTCAAACATTTGAAATTTGGTCATTTGATATTGTTTCGAGTTTCGGATTTCGTGCTTCGAATTTAAATACGTTTGGTCGAGCATAACTTTGTTGCCACGTTCCAAACAATCCTATTCACGAAGGGCTAAATAATTAATGTTATCTTTCCTTGATGAACCATATAGGTCCGATCTGTTACATTGAGGACATTGACTCCTTTCACCTGCTTCAACTGATCCACCACCTTCTGCCCCATCGGGATATCCGCCACACTCACAATGATATCTCGAACAGTGATGTTCTTCTTAAATCCAACGATATCAATAGCGCCGATATCTCCTCCTGCTTTGCCGATGGCAGAGGCGACTCTTCCAAGCATCCCTGGTTTGGTAAAGATCTCAAGCCGAATTTGGATACTATAGCCTGCACTGGGTGTCCTGATCATAAAATCAACCTCCTTGTTTCATGCTTTGGGCAGATCAACATCTCACTTATGGTTTCAATGACCAAAATTTTAAACCAGTTTCTTCTCCATTAAAAAATTCATAGCTGTTTGGCAAGATGTGGTGGCCAGAGAGATGGCTTCTGAAAAAGACCATTGAGCCTCTTCAATTTGAGACATGTGAATTCTTCCAATCACCTCCATCACTTTTCTTTCTAAGTCAGCATAATGGCCCGATCCGAGGACATTCTCTGCAATTCGAATCTCGCGGAGCAATCCCTCTAAGTACCATACCAACACCTTTTTGCCCCCGGAGAGTTCTTCCTCTCTTTTGAGCGATACCAGTTGATCCAGGAGGGTTGTTCCTATAATCAATCCGGACTTCATCTTCTCCGAATATTGAAAATCCAAAATCGCTTCTCTGGTCTCCATTCACCCCTCCCCTTTTGTTAGTCTGCTTTTGTAAGCAGAGTATACCTCGGAAGATGATAACTATTTTTTCCTATTACTCCTATGATAGTCAGCGGCTGGAATCTTGTAAAGGATTTTTTAAATCAGGGGAGTGTTTTCTGATTGACAGGAGAATGATCAGAGAAAGTGCAGTGAATCAAACGCTTTTCCACCTTGGCGAGTCTTTCCATTTTTGAGGATGATGGAGAGGTCTGTAAAAGGTGGAAACTGAAATAGGGTTTAACGATAGGGTTTGAGTCGCTCTAAAAATTTAGGATCCACGACAATTCCCAATTTCCCGGCCTGATCACAATGTTCAATGGCTAATTTAAATTCCTGTTTTTCATAATAGGCGACAGCCAGACTATAATGAGCTTCTGCAAATTTAGGATTGATTTCCAACGCCTTTTGGAAGGAAGCAATCGCCTCTTCTATTTTCTTCTTTTCCCGATAGATACTCCCGATATTATAATAACCCTTGGCATAGTCCGGTTTGATTTCAATGGTCTTCTGATACTCAGCAAGGGCCTGATCTAACATCCCCTTTCTGAAGTAAAGGATCCCAAGATTGGTATGGGCTTCGACAAAATTCGGAAAGATTTGAAGCGTCTTTTGATATTGAACCATCGCATCTTTGAGGTTTCCTCTTCCTTGGTAGGCTACCCCAAGATTAAAATGGGCCTCAGCAAAATTGGGGTCAATACGGATGGCTTTCTCATACTCCGAAATCTCTTTTTTCCACTTTCCCTGCCTTCCATAGACAATGCCGAGATTGAGGTGGGCTTTTGCATTTTTTGAATCCAATTTCAGTACTTTTTGATATTCCGTGGCAGCCTCCTCCAAGTTCGCTCTCTTTGCAGCGTTATAAGCCAATTGAAAATGCTCCTCAATGGTGACGGCTTTATCTTTCTTTTCGGTCTTGCTTCCCCCTGCGCAAGAGATCAGCAGAAGGATCATGGTAAAAATAAGGAAATATTTTTCCATCGTTTTCAAAGGTCCCCTCCTTTGCTAAGGATAGCTCTAAAAAACTATTTACTGCTCTCCTGATTACACAAATTTCAAAAAAAGTTTACACGGATTTTCTCTATTTTAAATGCATTTCTAATCTGTGTAATCGTTTCGTAATCTATGTAATCAGAGATTTCTGGACTTTTTCAGAAATCTCCCAAAAATCTTCTGATTCATTAACAAAAAAATAGAAGTAAATCAAGAAATATTATTACTTGATAATGGAGGCCGCCCATTATTTTCATGCTTCCATCTCTGCAAAGCTACCCATAAGCTCAAAAAATATGTTATGATGATTGGCAAATCTGATGAGAGTTAGAAACCCTGATGGTTTCAAAGTCTGTAATTTTCCATATTCCTTTCATGGTCTAACTGACTTTGTCATGACAAGGATTGAGGAGAATCAGGATGCCGAAATTTAGCGCAAATCTCACCACGATGTTTAATGAAGTTGATTTTCTGGATCGTTTTGAGCGTGCAGCGAGGGTTGGGTTCAGGGCGGTTGAATACATGTTCCCTTATGGATTTAAAAAGGATCAGCTGGTAAACCAATTGGGCCAATACGGACTTGAGCAGGTTTTACATAATCTGCCCGCTGGTAATTGGCAGGCCGGGGAGCGGGGTATCGCTTGCTTGCCAGGACGAGAGGGAGAATTCCAAGAGGGTGCGGGGCTGGCTATTGAGTACGCCAAAGCCCTGAAATGTTCTCGTCTCAACTGTCTTGTAGGAAAAACTCCTCAGGGGACATCTCTGGAAAAGGTTCGTCAAACACTGGCGGATAACCTGCGATTTGCCGCAAAGGCCCTCGAAAAAGAAGGCATTGAGTTACTCATTGAGCCTTTAAATGATCAGGACATTCCTGGCTTTTATTTGGTGCACACGAGGGATGCAATTCAGTTGTTTGAGGAAGTTAATCATCCCAACCTTTGGCTTCAATATGATATTTACCACATGCAAATCATGGAAGGGAATTTAACAAAAACGATTCTTCATCACCTGCCCCGCATCGAACATATTCAATTAGCGGATCATCCGGGGCGACACGAACCCGGGACGGGAGAGATCAATTTTCCAAATCTATTTCGTTCCATTGACGAGGCAGGCTATAAGGGATGGATCGGCTGTGAATACATTCCTGCAGGTAAAACCGAAGAAGGCCTTGAATGGATCAAACCTTATCTGAAGGAAGGAGGAAGATAATGGCAGAACTTGGATTTATTGGTCTGGGGATAATGGGTAAACCCATGGCGAGCCATCTGGCGGATAGTGGTCACACCGTTTATGTCTACAATCGAAGCCCTGAACCACTCAAACAATTGTGTGATAGGGGGGCCCAGGCATGTGGCTCCTGCAAAGAGGTCGCTCAAAAGGCAGAGATCATCTTCATTATGGTGCCGGATACGCCTGATGTGGAGGCTGCTTTGTTCGGCCCAGATGGATTGGCAGATGGGCTTAAGAAAGGGGCCATTGTTGCGGACATGAGTTCGATTTCTCCCATTGCCACCAAGGAATTTGCAAAAAAGTTAGCTGCCATGGGTGTGGAGATGTTAGACGCTCCTGTTTCAGGAGGCCAAGTGGGAGCTGAAAATGCTACCCTATCGATTATGGTGGGCGGACCGGTTGAAGTATTCAACAAAGTCAAGCCATACTTTGAACTCATGGGTAAGAACATCGTCCATATTGGAGATCATGGAGATGGTCAAACTTGTAAGGTAGCTAACCAGATTGTTGTCGCGTTGACGATTGAAGCGGTTGCAGAGGCCCTTTTATTTGCCTCCAAAGCTGGGGCGGATCCGGCAAAGGTAAGGTCAGCGTTGCTTGGAGGGTTCGCTCAGAGTCGGATCTTGGAACTACATGGGGAAAGAATGATTAAGCGTAAGTTCGATCCTGGATTTCGTATCCGTTTACATCAAAAAGATTTAAACCTAGCCTTGCAATCAGCGCGTAGTTTGGGATTGAGTTTGCCGAATACGGCCACTGCGCAAGAACTCTTCAATTCAGTAGCGGCACAAGGGGGTAGTGAATTAGACCATTCTGCATTGTTGCTTGCTCTCGAAAAACTTGCTAATTACACTGTCCATGGATAAATAGCTTGCAGGTCTGGAGCACAGACTTATGGAGAGGCAGGGGAACAATTCCTTTGAGGGAAAGCCTGCTTTCCCTGCTTACCTCTGAAAGGCCCTCAACGTCAGAGTCCTTCATCACAAGGCATCTGGTCCAAGTCCATAGCGGGAAGGTATAGGGGGGAGCTACGGAGAAGGGGGATCCCTTCCATTTCGCTTTACTTCAGAGGATGCGAATAGGATCAAAGGTCCTTAAATAAATTCTCGATTCGACCCAAATCGGATTCTACAATATGAACAACAAAGATGGATTCATTGGCGTCTTCCATGGCAGACCCGTAGATGTAATCGATGTTCACATTAGCTTCTCCAATTCTCTTCGCCACTCTCCCCAGTATCCCCGGTTGATTCACCAGTCTGAATACTAATACCTGATCTTTATCGATCAAATGGTTGGATTTGACTAAGGCCTTCTCTGCTTCGGTCGCTTTGTCAACCAGAAGCCGGATCAATGAATAATCGGAAGAGTCTTTTAAAATGCCTCGATAACTCTCAGCCAGCGCAATCCGCCTACCCGTTTTTTCTCTCATATTATAAAGCTCTTTGACGGAATCCTTGGCGTTCTGAATGCTCATCGCCAGGATGTTTACATTCTCCACTTTCAATACATCGGAGAGCTTCGCTAGCTCCCCAGGGGCATTGGTCAAGATCACTGAAAGTTGAATTTTCTTCTCCATCGAACCCTCCTCTCTCTGATGAAGCGTCCCCTCACCCCATCCCTCTCCCCAGTGGGGAGAGGGGAAAGATGAAGTGACAATTTTAGATAACAGATCGGCATAGGAAGGTCAATAGTCAAGAGGGAATTTACAAAAAATTGCTGAAATATAAATCTTCTTGATCGAAAGATCAAAATTTGCTAATTTTAAATAGGGGAAGCGAAAATTAAATAGTCAACCCTTCGACTCCCCAGCATAAATGCTGGGGCTTGCCTTCGGCGTGAGCTCAGTCGAAGGCTCAGGGTTGACCCTGCACTTCGATAAACTCAGTGTCCTGAGCCTGCCGAAGGAAGCGGCGCTTCTTCACCCCGCCTTCAAAGGCGGGGCTTGGCGCCGCCGAATGGGTCAAGACTTTTGTTTCTACCTACTACTCTTCAAAAGGATTTTAACATTAACAAAGTATCCCAATGACAGAATCCCATCTCGCTGTAAAGATGGAAACACGAGGGCTCCATTTCTATTACGGGTCTAACCACGCCCTCAAAAATATCAATATCGTTATCAAGGAGCGCCAGATCACTGCCTTGATCGGGCCTTCCGGATGCGGGAAATCAACCTTTCTCCGAACGCTCAACCGTCTGAACGAGCTCATCCCTCACACCCGGATTGAAGGAGCGGTTATTCTCGATGGTGAGGATATCTATCAGCCTGGTACGGATGTCGTCTCCCTCAGGCAGCGGGTTGGCATGGTCTTTCAACGTCCAAATCCTTTTCCGAAAAGCATCTTCGAAAACGTTGCCTTTGGCCCGAAGGTGTTGGGCCTTGGCACGAAGAGGGAAATCGAAGAGAAAGTTGAGCAGAGCCTTAAGGCGGCAGCGCTCTGGCCAGAGGTTTCAGACCGCCTCCATTCCAATGCCTTGAGCCTCACCCTGGGGCAACAGCAGCGCCTCTGCATTGCACGCGTGTTAGCCGTTCAACCCGAGGTCATTCTGATGGATGAACCCTGCTCTGCCCTCGATCCCCTGGCAACTCTTAAGATTGAAGAGTTGATGCAGGACCTAAAAAAGAATTATACGATTGTCATCGTAACCCACAACATGCAGCAAGCAGCCCGGACCTCTAATTGGACTGGATTTTTTCATCTGGGGGAGGTATTGGAATACGGTCCAACAGAAACTATTTTTACACATCCAAAAGACCCACAAACTGAAAATTATATTACAGGAAGATATGGATAATTCTAACGAACGTCGTCATGTCATGCTGAACTTGGTTCAGCATCTGATTGAAGAGACCCTGAAACAAGTTCAGTGTGACAGAAACAGACTCTCATTGATTTGGCATTTGGCTGTTTGCCCTGCCTACCACAGGCAAGCGAAGCCAGGTATTTGGAATTTAGGAATTCTTTTCCTCCTTCTGTTTATTTTATTCGGTATGGGTTGCCAGAGATCCAAGGCAGGGATCACGGTCGCGGGCTCCACTTCCGTTGAGCCCTTTGCTGAATTATTGGCCGAGGAATATATGTCCCGCCATCCTGAATCCCATATCTATGTTCAGGGGGGTGGATCCACGGCAGGGATTGAGGCAGTCACCAATCGCGCCGCAAAAATTGGAATGTCCTCACGCAATCTAATCGGGGAAGAAAAAAACCTCTATACAGTAACCATTGCCAAGGATGCCATTGCCATCATCCTTCATCCAAAAAACCCTGTTCAGGATCTCTCATTGAATCAAATTAGGGAGGTATTCGCTGGAAAAATAAAAAGTTGGGATAAGTTGGGGGGCGCTTCCCATCCCATCATTTTGGTCACTCGGGAGGAGGGTTCAGGAACACGGGAGGCTTTCCAAAAGTTTATGATGGGAAAAGAAGATATCGGCCTTGAAGCCTTGGTCCAGGACTCCAATGGCGCCGTCCGCCAGGTCGTGGCGAGCAACCCCAATGCCATTGGTTATATCTCATTCGGGTTGGTCAATAACCAGATAAAGGCATTAAAAATTTCAGGAGTAGAACCCAACTTGACGGATATTAAAAATGGTAAATATACGTTGGTCCGGCCTTTCCTATTCGTTTTTAATGAGGAACCAGGGGGAGAAGCCAAATCCTTTTTAGAATTTGTCTTGAGCCCAGCAGCCCAAAAATTGCTTTCAAATGAAGGGCTCGTACCCGTTCTCACAAAAATTGCTCAGGAATAATCATGCCAGTTAAAGAAAAAATCATTGAAAAAATATTTTTTCTGATCGCCCTTTCATCCATTACTATACTGGCCTTGATCACTTTCTTCATTTTTGAAGAAGGACTTCCTTTGATCTTGAAGATTGGTCCTAAAGCCTTCCTCCTCGGGGAGCGATGGATTCCAAGTAAGGGATCCTTTGGCATCTTCCCCATGATCGCCAGCTCTTTCTGGGTGACTTTTGGGGCCTTGCTTTTAGGCATCCCTCTGGGATTGGCCTGCACGATTTTTTTAGCAGAATTGATCCCTCCCTCCATAGGAATATTGTTAAGACCTGCCATTCAACTTCTCGCTGCCATTCCATCAGTCATCTATGGATTCTGGGGGTTGATCGTCCTTGTCCCTTTGATTCAAAATTATTTAGGAGGACCTGGCTTGAGCATCCTTGCAGGATCTCTGGTCTTAAGCTTCATGATCCTTCCTACCATTATTACGATCTCAGAGGACTCCTTAAAATCCCTCCCTCCCTCTTATAAAGCAGGGGCTCTTGCTTTGGGAGCAACGCACTGGCAGACCATCTGGCGGGTATTGATCCCTGCAGCCAGGTCCGGAATTGTAGCCAGTATCATTCTTGGTATGGGCCGTGCCATCGGGGAGACCATGGCGATGATTATGATCCTGGGGAATGCAGTAAAAATGCCAACCTCATTCCTGGATTCAGCCAGGACACTCACCACAAATATTGGCATTGAAATGGGGTACGCTTCAGGGGATCACCGGCAGGCCTTATTTGCGACAGGAATTGTTCTCTTCTTCATCATCATGGGCCTCAATACTCTGGCCATCTTTCTATCACGAAGGAGCGTTCATTGATAATCAATCGGTCTCGATATATGACTCAGTCCATTGCAAAATTTCTCATCTGGATGGGCGCCCTATCGACCATTGCCGTAATGATCTTAATTCTCTTTCAGATTCTAAAGGAGGGATTGCCTGTCCTCCATCTCCGTTTCTTTCTCGATTCTCCCAAAAATATGGGCCGAGAAGGCGGTATCTTCTCTACCCTCATTGGAACGATGGCTTTGACGGGTGTGGCCATTTTTTTTGGCGCTCCTCTGGGAGTTGGGACAGCCGTCTTCCTGAGGGAGTTCACGAGGGAAAGTAAGATCAGCCGCGTCATTCGTTTTGGGACGGACTGCCTGGCTGGAGTGCCCTCCATCATCTTTGGGTTGTTCGGGTTTGTCTTTTTTGTCATCCAGCTTAATATGGGATGGTCCATACTTTCTGGTGGATTAACTTTAGCGGCCATGATCTTGCCTACTGTGATCAGTACGTCTGAAGAGTCGATCAGGGCAATCCCCCCTTCCTACCGAGAAGTGAGTTACTCTCTGGGTGGGACGAAGTGGCAAACGATCACCCGGGTGGTGCTTCCCAGCGCACTGCCAGGAATCTTTACAGGCATATTACTCAGTATCGGGAGGAGTATCGGGGAAACCGCTGCGGTCATTCTAACGGCCGGCTCCTCTTTAGTCATGCCCACTTCTCTCTTCTCACCTATTCGAACCATGTCTGTCCATTTTTATATTCTCGCCAGAGAGGGAATTTCAATGGAAATGGCTTACGGGACTGGAGCTGCTTTGATCTTGCTCGTCCTGATGATAAACATGATGGCTCAATGGTTGATTAACCGGTATATCCGGCATCGGACCTAAGCCCCGTTAGAAATCCCAGGGCATTAAACCCCGCCCTCCGGGGTGGAGTCCCCTACGGGGCGGAACCCGGGATTATTCTAAAATTTAACTTTGCTGAGAACAGCGGGGCATTATTTCTAACGGGGTAAAGGAGTCTTATGTCTCAAGGAAGTAAAATCGTCATCAAAGATTTCAATTTCTACTACGGTGCCGTTCAGGCCCTCCGAAATATCAACCTCCCTATCCAACCCAACCAGATATTTACCATCTTTGGCCCGGCCCGAAGTGGAAAAACAACGCTCCTCAAAAGCCTGAACCGACTGACGGATTTAATTTTTGGAACCAACCACACTGGGTCCATCTTCTTAGATGGAACGGATATCTATGATTCAAAGGTGGATTTGACACATCTCAGAAGACGCATTGGGATTGTTTTTGATCTCCCCACCCCGCTCCCCATGTCCATTTTCGATAATATTGCCTATGGTCCCAAACTGAGCAGGACAAATCGAAGGAATCGATTGAATGAAATTGTCGAAAAAGCGCTTCGATCTGCTGCGCTTTGGGAGGAGGTCAAGGACCGTCTGCATGGTTCGGCCCTCCGGCTTTCTGGGGGTCAACAGCAGCGCCTCTGTATCGCTCGTATCTTGGCTTTGGAACCAGAGGTTCTGTTGCTTGATGAACCCTGTTCAGGATTGGATCCTATCTCCACAACCAGCATTGAGGAAACGCTCTTTCAACTAAAAAAAGACTACACCATCATTCTGGCGCCCCATAACATTCAACAGGCTTCCCGGGTGGCTGATCGGGCAGGATTTTTTTTGAACGGCGAGCTGGTGGAAGAAGGCCCGGTTTATCAAATCTTTACCAAACCCAGAGATAAGCGAACGGAAGATTATGTCACTGGAAAATTTGGATAATAAAGAACCCCGCCCACAGGGCGGGGCTATAAAACCCAAAATTCAAAACCGAGATCCCGAACCAAGTTCGGGATGACAACAAGACCAGGACCAAATCGTTTTGTCATGCTGAACTTGGTTCAGCATCTGGTCTGGTTTTTTCTGCCTTTGGCAGACGCACCTTTCATCCCCGTCCCTGCCTACCGGCAGGCAGGCACAGGACGGGGTTTTCAGGTGCGATCTTAATAAAGATGATTGCACAGATGAAAAGAGTGGCGTTTTAATCTTTGTAATCTTAGTTTTAGTCTATGTAATCAGCTATAATAATAGCAGGAGGCATTGATGGAAACCCATTTCCAAAAAGAATTAGAGGAGTTGAAGGAGAACCTACTCAAGATGGCAGCTATGGTGGAAGAGGCCATCCGTGATTCCGTCCAATCTTTGGTCAAAAGGAATTCTGATCTTGCCCAGAAGACGTTTGAGTTTGAAGATCGAATTAACAAAATGGAAATCACCATCGATGATATGTGTTTAAAGCTTCTCGCCTTAAGGCAGCCAATGGCAGTTGACCTCCGCTTCATCACCTCGGCGATGAAGATCATCACAGACCTGGAAAGAATGGGTGACCAGGCAGTAAATATTTCCGAGCGCGCCATCTTATTAAACCAGGAACCCCAGCTCAAACCCTATATCGATATTCCCCGCATGGCTGAAATTGCCCAATCCATGGTCAAGGATGTCCTGGATGCTTTTGTAACCCGAGACTCCAAACTGGCCCGCTCAGTTTGCGCAAGGGATGATCTGGTTGATGGATTAAATGATCAGGTGGTGAGAGAACTCCTTACCTATATGATTTCCGAGCCAAAGACCATCACACGGGCAGTCCTCCTGTTGATCGTTGCCCGATGCCTGGAACGAATTGCCGACCATGCCACGAACATTGCCGAAGATGTGATCTTTATGGTAGACGCTCTGGTCATCAAACACCACGCCGATGCCGAGGCGAAAGACGAATAGCGCATAGAGCAAAGCGGATAGTAAAAAAGAATTTGACCCCATGCTCCATGCCCTCTGCCCTATGCGACCAGGAGTGGGTTATGCGATTTGACACTGATCCTCAAGTTCTCAAAAAGCAGGTGGCTGTTGAGACCTACCGGTCGAGGGGACCAGGCGGTCAGAGGAAGAATAAAGTTGAAACCGCAGTTCGCTTAAAGCATCTCCCCTCTGGTATCACCGTGATCGCTACGGAACATCGGTCCCAGGCAGAAAATCGAAGGCTTGCCTTTGAAAGGCTTCGTGAGCGTCTGATAAAGTTAAATCAGCCGAGAAGGCGCCGAATACCCACTTCGGTCCCATTAAAGGCCATTGAAAAGAAGAAGGAAGAAAAGAAGATCCACTCCAAAAAGAAACACCTGAGAGAAAAACCCCTAAAAAAAATGGAGGAGTGGTATTAGAGATCGGTTCGGCCGATTGAAAGGGGTCTTATGGACGAGAAGGTTAGAGAAGCCATATTCAAAAAAGTAAAAAACGAACCTTTTGCTCAAAAGTTTGGAATCAAACTTTTAGACCTGGATGAAGGATATTCCAGGGTGGAAATGAAATTCACTCCGGATATGGAGAACTTCTTGGGCATGGCCCACGGCGGAGCATTATTTGCCCTGATTGACGAAGCCTTTGAGACCGCTTCCAACTCCCATGGGACCGTAGCCGTGGCCTTGAACATGAATATTACCTATATCTCCCCCCCTTCCCCAGAGAGCACGCTCATTGCCGTGGCGCGAGAATTCAGCCGGACCAAAAGGACGGCTGTCTACGATATCAAGTTAATGGATGACCAAAATAATCTGATCGCTTCTTGTGAAGCCCTTGTTTACCGAAAGGGGGCGCCCCTCCCTTTTCTCAAAGGATAACATAGTTGGCTCATCCTACAAGTGAGAGGGTAAAAACCTCATGAAGATATGGCCATCATCCTTATTATCCCCCTTTGGCAAAGGGAAGGTGTGAAAAAATCGGGAATGCCGGGCGGGCAGGAATATCTTCAAAGTTTTACAATTGCGGTCCTTTTGAAGGTAGAGGTAATAAGGCTCTGCAAGTAAAGACGATTATTGAAGTTTTTAATCGTGAGTAGTTAACGCGAAAATGTACCGCTGTAAAACTTTTCCGATACCCCTACCCGCCCTCTCAGCTTGAAGCAATTTTTTCACAGCTTCAGGGGGACGGAGGGGGATTTTAAGAACAAATGCTTTCTTATGATAAAAAGTTGAAAACATTATCGCAGCATCTCAGAAAGAATACGACAGATGCTGAAAACATGTTGTGGTTAAAATTGAGACGAAAGCGATTGAAGGGGCATCAGTTTTACCGCCAAAAGATTATCGGGAAGTATATCGTTGATTTTTACTGTCCGAAGGCTAATCTTGCTATAGAGATTGACGGCGGACAACACTATTCTGAGGCTGGCCAGGAAAAGGACCG
>Ga0100401_1002538_pt1 | contig 14304 bp, 10 predicted proteins | sample CryGeymeta201525_FD_80421 | JGI IMG/M metagenome (GOLD analysis project Ga0100401, IMG submission 80421) | Groundwater microbial communities from Crystal Geyser aquifers in Utah, USA - Crystal Geyser metaG 2015-25 | ecosystem: Environmental > Aquatic > Deep subsurface > Groundwater | place: USA...
ATGAAATGACCGATGAATGTACCCTGGGCAGGGGGGATGAAGACAATCGGAAGTGCCCCGGACTCGAGTGATGATTTGATGCCAGCGGCATCCAGATTCTCGATTTCTGCCCGTAGTCCGTATGTCTCGGCAACATCCGCCAACAGCTCGGGAGGACTGCCATTAAGGGCCGGTACAAAGCTTTGGGCGTCCAGTTCCGCGAAGTCATAAGGGATCCTGAAATAATCGAATGCCATCGCCAGACAGTTGACACCGCAGCGGTTCGGGCTGGATTGCGGGTGGAATGGCACATCAAGCGGGTTGGTGGCCAGGGTGATGCAGCCGGTCGTCAGAACAGCCAGTACGGGCAGCACGACTCTAAATAAGGTGGATCTGTCCATACCCGTCCGGTCGTTCAATTGGCATTGCGGCCGCAGCGGAAGCCGACATGCGGAGCATAGGCCAGCGGAAGTCCGCTGCCGCGACTGGCGGTACGCAGCATATCAGGTGCGTTGCGGTAGGAGCCTCCGCGCATGACCCGGTGGGTCAGGCCTGGGACATCGGTCTGTTGAATGCAGGGGTTTAGCGGGGAACGGTTCTTGAGGGCGTCGTAGGCCCGCTCGAAATACCAGTCCTCGCACCATTCCCAGACATTTCCGGCCATGCCGTAGAGTCCGCTCAGGTCAGGGGGGAATGCGTTGACCGGGTTGGTCCAGCGCCAGCTGTCGTCCTTTTCCCCATCCCGCTGCATGAAGTTTGCAAGCGGTATCGCGGTGGTGGCGGTGGCCACCGAGTTACCCCATGGATAGGAGGTCCCGCGCATGCCGCCGCCGGCGAATTCCCATTCAGACTCAGTCGGCAGACGGTAGCCGTCTGCTGCCCGGTCTGTCGTGATATCGCCGTCGCGGTTGATCTTGTAGACTGGTTGCAAGGCGGATTGCCGGCTGCGCCAGTTGCAGAATTCCGCCGCATCAGTCCATGAGACGCAGACGGCGGGATCATCCGGTTGCTGTAGGAATCCGGGATTCATCCAGGTGGTTGTTGAGCCGGTCCTGTCGGCCGTGGTCTTGTAGCCACTGTCGCGAACAAAGGCGGAGAACTGGGCATGCGTCACCTCCGTTGCGTCTAGGAAGAAAGGGGAAAGGGTCACGGTTATTTTCGGTGCCTCGTCAGTCATGCCGGTTTCGCCGCTGCCTTGGGTAAACGAACCGCCTGGCAGGTAAACCATTCCAGATAACGCAGGCGGTCTGTCGGCGGAATGCGTGACCGGCGGTGGCAGCGGCTCGCTGCCGACGAGGATTGCCTCGATGTCACGCAGCGCGATCCTGATCGTGGATGGACTGGAAGCCGGCTTGAACGCAAGCCGATCACGGGTGGCCTTGCCCGTCTGACTGCCTCGTCTGGTCTCGTACAGGAGCGTACCTTTGCCGGTCCCGATGATTCTGCGCAGGGAGTCCACCGTCACATGGTCACGCGGGTCGTTGCTGTCTGTCGGGGCGAACGGGAGGCGGTCGTCGGCAAATGTGCCGGTGATGATGTCGCCGCTGGTCAATCGGATGCGAACCGCGTTGTCGGCCCGCAGGGTGTATGCGCGAAGGGCAAACAACGCGGACGAATCAGTTGTTGCGAAGAGCCCGGCTACAGAGGTTGCCAGGTCTCCTCCCTGTAGGGCGCGTGACGCGGCGAGAATCACGTCACCGCTGGCAGTTGTGATGATGGCTGTGTCATCATCCGCCCCTTGGAGTATGGTGCTGATCTGGTCAGGGTTCAGGGTAATCGTTCCCCAAGGCCGTTTCAACGATAGGGTATTTGCCTGTGCATTGCTGATGCTGTCGCCGGAGTGCTGGCTGCGGAACCTGCCGAACAAGGACGGGAAACGAGATTCGGTGGGCTTATCTCTGGATTGTGTGTCATGGTTTGTTCTTTCGAGTTCCGCAGACTCGTCCGCTGCACCTGTTGGGAGGGCCTCATCCCGGGACGGGGCGGTCATGTCGCGGTTAAGATCGGCCTCGCTGGTTCGGATGGGACGGTTGAATTCCATCTTCTCTATTCTCTCCCAGTCTAATTTTACCTTTTGGCCGTTGCTGAAGAGTGCGATCTCGAGTCCAGATGACACGGGCCTGCCGATGACCGGGCCCCCGTGCGGCGGGGCATAAATCAAAAGACCTCCTTTCGTTTGGGTGATGGAACTGTTGGCCTTGGGGAGGATAGCCGTGCCCTCGGGAGTCTCGATCAGGAGGTCGAGTGTGTAAGGGGTTCCCGCCAGGATGAATCCGCCAGCCAGATAGATGGTGGCCGAGGTGGACGAAAGCGGCAATGGTTTCCGGATCGGTACCTGTTCGACTTGCAGGAGCGATTTCAGGGCGATGCTTTGCGCTTGCCCTTCCTGATGATGGATCAAGTACCGGAAATCGGGTTTACCTTCGAAACATTCCCCATAGATCGTATAAACCATGCCCTGTTCCCGCCAGCGTTGCGGGATGGTGAATGATGACACAAAGGTGGAGGGCAGCGACAGTCGACCGTAGGGTGTCTTGAAAGACCATATCTGCAAGGGTGCGGCGGTCGTCGTCTCGGTCATGTCCAGATGTTTAACCCGGATCTGAGGATACGGCGTGTTCCCGGGATCACCGTGAATGCCACTGACTGATGGTAGCAATCCGAGAATATCCGTGTAGGTGATCGTGAGCCTGTTTCCTGTCAGGCTTTTGCAGGAAAACTTCTGCTTTCCGCCGGCCCACGACAGCTTGTAGACTTGGCCTGAATTCAAGCCGACAAAAATGGAATCGGGTACTTTCTGTCCTCTGGGGATTGCGAATTTAATGGCGTTAAGAGATCCAAGGGGGATTTCATCCTTGCCTGATTCCAGATGGACCTGCAAGGAGACGGTCGCCGGATCAATGATGGCGATACTGTTGTCCTTGAATAGGATTTTGTAGCTGTGGCTGAGTGCCCCCTCGGATAGGGTTGTCGAGGTGATGGATATTGACCGCAACGCATAGTTGTCGGTGTTGCGAGATCGGGCCGCATTCCTGCCCAACAAGGCGGTTGTCAATGCGTCGGCATCCACTGACCATCGTTCGCCGTTCCGCAGTGCCATGATGGCCTTGCTTTCCTGTGCGAGCAACGTTGCTGTGGTAATATCACGTGGGTATAGCCTGATTTTGCCGGCGATGGTGTCAATCGAGAATGACTGGTCCTCCAGCGTGATGCGGCTTTCGCTGCTGTCGTGAAAGGTCAGCAAGGCCTTAACGGTTGCGGGCTCTGCATCTCGAGCCTGGGCAGTCGGTAAGGTTGCCAGCAGGGCAACAGCCAGCAGGGCGGCAGAACGGCGCAGTCGATAGGTGGGTAGGGTTGTCATGTGTTTGTCATTCCTTTCGTGCGGCGGTGGCATCCTTGCGGATCAGCGACCAGAGCGCCTCCTTGAGCGCGATGGTCTGTCTTGCGGTGGCCAGGGATTCAAGAATCTTGACCTCAGCGAGAATGTCGGCGGCAGGTAGGGGGGGCGGCGGTTGGCGCCGGAGCACGTTGATCTTGGGGATATCCGTCGGGAGCAGCTTCTCGCCATAGGTGACGAGCTCCTCGTGCATTTTCTCGCCGGGGCGCAGGCCGATGGTCTGGATCTCGATATCGCGGTCCGGTTCGAGACCGGACAGACGGATCATGTTGCGGGCCAGTTCCATGATGTTGACGGGGATCCCCATGTCCAGTACAAAGATATCGTTCCTGTGTGCCATGGTGCCGCAGTGCAGGACCAGTTGCGCGGCTTCGGGGATGGTCATGAAATAGCGGGTCATTTCGGGGTGGGTGACGGTCACCGGTCCGCCCTCGTGAATCTGGCGGCGAAAGGTCGGGATGACGCTACCGTTGCTGCCGAGCACGTTGCCGAAGCGGACGGCGGTGAAAATTGTCTGGCACGAATCCGGCATGCTGGATACGACCAGCTCGCAGACGCGCTTGGACGCCCCCATGATGCTGGAGGGACGCACCGCCTTGTCGGTGGAGATCATGACAAAGCGTTTGACGCCGCTCTCGCAGGCCGCTTCGGCGAGATGACGCGTGCCGATGATGTTGTTGAGCACGGCCTGTTCGGTGTGCGTTTCCAGCATGGGCACATGTTTGTAGGCAGCGGCGTGGAAAACGCGGCTCGGACGGTAGTTGGTGAAGATGTCCAGAACAGCGGTTTCATTCTTGATGTTGCAGAGTAATGATTCGGTGGAAAGATCCGGGTGTTTTTTGCGGATTTCCTGTTCGATCTCGAAAAGCGGGGTCTCGGCCGAGTCGAGCAGCAGCAGGCGTTGCGGGCCGAACCCGGCAATCTGGCGAGAGAGCTCGCTGCCGATCGAGCCGCCGGCACCGGTAATCAGCACGGTTTCCCCTTCTAGATCGGCACGGACAGTGGTGGCATCCATGCGTACGGCGCGACGGCCGAGCAAATCCTCGATTTCGACGCTGCGTATGCGTTGCACCTCAACATGACCGGTGGCAATATCGCAGAACGACGGCAGGATGCGGAACTCGACATTCAGGCCGCTGCAGGCCTGGATGACGTATTCCGTGAGTTCCTTCGGCGGATCGGAAATCGCGAACAGCACATCCGTGGCCTGTTGCGAACGGATACATTCGGCAGTCTTGTTGCGCGGGCCAAGCACCGGTACGCCATGCAGCAGGCGTCCTTCCTTGCGCGGGTCGTCATCAATAAAGCCGACAACGGTGTTGTTGCCATTTTGTTCCTGGGTGATGCTGCGGGCGGCGATCTCGGCCGCATCTCCGGCACCGATGATCAGGAAACGCCGGCCGCCGGGGCGGCGTCCCGACTCGATCCTGAATTCGCGATACAGGCGAACCGATAATCGGATACCGCTGAACAGCAGCAGACTGAGGATGGCGTCGATGATATAGACCGAACGGGGAATCCGATGGCCCCAAGCCAGCATGGTCAGCGAGACGAAGATCAGTGAGTAGATCCCCATTGCCTTGGTCAGCCGTATCAAGTCATGCGCGCTGACATAACGCCACAGGCCGGTAAAGACCTTGTACCGCATCAGCAGCGCGATCTTCAGGACCACCGCCAGCGGTAACGAGGCTAGCCAGACCGCATGGATGTTGGCGGGTAGGTTCAGGGTGTCGAAGCGGATGACGAAGGCGGCGGAATAGGCGGTGGCGGCCAGTACGCCGTTAGCCAGCCAGACCAGCGGCTGGCGGTGTTGCAGAATGGCCGCCTTGAGCAGGCGGGGAATACTCGTCAGCAGCGATTTCAAAGGTTTTCCTGATGTGTATGTGGTGCGCGGGCCTCGTATTCGAGCTGGTTGCGAAGGTACTGGCCGTACTGACTCTTGCCGTAGCGCGCCGCCACCTCGAGAAGTTCGGCATCGCTGATCCATTTGCGGTGCCAGGCGATCTCTTCCGGGCAGGCGATCTTGAGCCCCTGGCGTTTCTCGATGGTGGACACGAAGGTGCCGGCTTCCAGAAAGGAATCGTGTGTGCCGGTGTCCAGCCAGGCCATGCCGCGGCCCATCACCTTGACCTCTAGTCGCCCGGCCATCAGGTAATGCTCGTTGACGGTGGTGATCTCGAGTTCCCCGCGCGCCGAGGGTTTGACCGCCTGGGCGATCTCCACGACCTGGTTGTCGTAGAAGTAGAGCCCGGTCACGGCGTAGCGCGACTGCGGGTTGGCTGGCTTCTCCTCAATGCTGATGGCGCGGCCAGCAGCGTCGAACGCCACAACCCCGTAGCGCTGGGGGTCGTTGACGGGGTAGGCGAACACGGTTGCCCCTGTCTCCTGGCGGAAGGCGTCGGCCAGCAGGTGGGTCAGGGTATTGCCGTAGAAGATGTTGTCGCCGAGGATCAAGGTGACGGTGTCGTTGCCGATGAAGTCCTTGCCGATGATGAAGGCCTGTGCCAAGCCGTCGGGTGCCGGTTGGACCGCGTATTGCAGCGAGATGCCCCATTGCGTGCCGTCGCCGAGCAGGCTCTCGAACATCGGCGTGTCCTGCGGCGTGCTGATCACCAGGATGTCACGGATGCCCGCCAGCATCAGGGTGGTTAGCGGGTAGTAGATCATGGGCTTGTCGTAGATGGGCAGGAGCTGTTTGCTGACGACCTGCGTGATCGGGTGGAGCCGGGTGCCGGCCCCGCCAGCCAGGATGATGCCTTTACGTGTCATGCGGTTTTCCCTCCCAGGCGTTCGCCTGCGTACTTATGCTCGCGGATCGGCCGCCACCACCAGTCGTTGGCCAGGTACCAGTCAATGGTGGCGCGGATGCCGGTGTCGAAATCATATCGCGGCTGCCAGCCAAGCTCCGTCTTCAGGCGGCTGGCATCGATCGCATAACGCAGGTCGTGTCCAGGGCGATCCGTGACAAAGTTGATGAGATCGCGGTACTGGCGTCCTTCGCTTCGCGGACGGCGTTCATCCAGAATGTCGCAGATGGTCTGCACCACCTGTAGGTTGGTCCGCTCGTTGCTGCCGCCGACATTGTAGGTGCGGCCGGGAATCCCCTTTGCGAGCACCAGGCAAAGGGCACGCGCATGGTCCTCGACATGCAGCCAGTCGCGCACATTCTCGCCGCGCCCGTATACCGGTAGCGGTTTCTCGTCGAGTGCATTAAGGATGATCAGCGGGATCAGCTTCTCGGGAAAGTGGTACGGCCCGTAGTTGTTCGAACAGTTGGTGATCAGCACGGGTAGCCCGTAGGTGTGGCCCCATGCCTGCACGAAATGATCCGAGGCCGCCTTGCTGGCGGAGTAGGGTGAACGCGGGTCGTAGGGTGTCTGCTCGGTGAACAGTCCATCCGCGCCCAGCGACCCGTAGACCTCGTCGGTGGAAATGTGCAGGAACCGGAAGTCGTCGCGCCGGGCCGGCGAGAGGCTGTCGCGATACTGCCGGGCGGCGGTGAGCAGGTTGAAGGTGCCGATCACGTTGGTCATCACGAATGCGGCGGGGCCGTCGATCGAGCGGTCGACGTGCGATTCGGCTGCCAGGTGCATGATCGCGTCCGGCTTCCAGTCCTCGATGACCCGTTGCACGGCGGCTGCATCGGTGATGTCTGTCCGGCTGAACTGGTAGCGCGGCGACTCGCCGACCTCCTTTAGGGATTCCAGATTGCCGGCGTAGGTCAGGCCGTCAAGGTTCAGCACCTCAGCCTCTGTGGCCGTGATCAGGTGGCGCACCACCGCTGATCCAATGAAGCCGGCTCCCCCAGTTACGATAATCCGTTTTGAATTCATGGTGGCATTCTGCATTGTTATCCGCCTCCTAGTCAAACAAATCCGCATCCGCCAGCAAGCAGGCGGTGCTGTCCTTGGCCGAGAGCAGGGGTTGGTGCTGATCGCGCAGCGGCCACTCGATATGAATGGCCGGGTCGTTCCAGCGCAGGGAGCGCTCGTGCTGCGGCATGTAGACATCCGTGCATTTATAAACAAATTCCGCGGGGTCGGAGGTTACGTAGAACCCATGGGCCATACCGGGCGGGACCCACATCATGCGGCGGTTCTGCTCGCTGAGGATTGCCCCGGTCCATTGGCCGAAAGTAGGGGAGGATCGGCGCAGATCGACCGCCACGTCGAAGACCTCGCCGGCGATCACGCGCACGAGTTTTCCCTGTGGGCACTGGATTTGGTAATGCAGCCCGCGCAGGGTGCCGCCGACAGACCGCGAGTGGTTGTCTTGCACGAAGCTGTCTGTTATCCCCAGTTCAGCGAAGGTGTTGCGATTCCAGACTTCCATGAAGAAGCCGCGCTGGTCCCCGTGCAGCACCGGATCCAGCAGGAAAACACCTTGCACATTGGTTTCAGTCTTGGTCATGTCTCTCCTTTGATTGTCAGGATGTCGGCTTTCTTAAGATAGTCCATAATGTGATTGACCGCAGCTTCAACAGTCATGGTCGCGGTCAGCAGTTCCAATTCGGGTGATGCCGGCGCCTCGAAGGGGGCGCTGATGCCGGTGAAGTCGGGGATTTCGCCGGCGCGGGCCTTGGTATACAGTGCCTTGGGATCGCGGCTCTCGCAGACCTCCAGCGGGGTATTGACAAACACCTCGAGAAAACGCCCGGCTGATCGTCTCTCTGTATCGTCGCCGTTAATGCTATCTCGGGCGCGTTGCCGGTCGGCGGCATAGGGTGAGATGAACGCCGTGATGGTGATCAGCCCGGCATCGGCGAGAAGCGCGGCGACCTCGGCCACCCGGCGAATGTTCTCGGTGCGCGCGGCTGGCGAGAAATCGAGGTCGGCATTCAGCCCGTGGCGGATGTTGTCGCCATCGAGTACGTAGGCGGCATGCCCCTGCTGTAGCAGTGCATGTTCCAGTGCCCGCGCGATGGTGGATTTGCCGGAGCCGCTGAGCCCGCTCATCCAGAGCACACAGCCCTTCTGGCGCAGGACGCGTCGCCGGTCGTCTACAGTGACGTTCGCTGCGTGCCAAACGATATTTTTTGATTTCGGTTTCATGGAGACACAACCGGTGTGGTTTTAAGATCATGGGCAAAGCGCACGACGGCGTCCTCCCATTCGGGAATGCGGAGGTCGAGGCACCCGGTCAGGCGACGGTTGCTCATGACAGAGAAGAACGGGCGCCGGGCCGGGGAGGGGAAGGCGTCCGAGCCGACAGGGATGACCGTGCAGTCCGATCCGATCTCGCGCAGGAAGACGCGTGCGGTCTCGATCCGGCTTCCGTAGCCGGAGTTGGTGAGGTGCCAGAGCCCCTCCAGTCCCTGTTCTAGTGCCTTTAGCGTGACCGTTACGATATCCTCCGTATAAGTGGGTACCGAGATCTGGTCCCAGACGACGCGTATGGACGATTTACCCCGACTCCACTCGCGCAGTTTCCAGAAGAAGTTCTGCGTGCCATCGCCGAACACCCAACTGACGCGGAAAAGCAGGCTGCCCTGACCGGCCGCCAGAGCTGCGGTCTCGCCTTCCAGTTTGCTCTGGCCGTAGACGCTGAGCGGGGCGGTGGCGTCGTTCTCGTCATACGGGATCTGGGCGGTGCCGTCAAAGACGAAATCCGAGCCGAAATGCACCAACCGTGCCCCATGCTGCCTAGCGGCATCCGCAAGGATGCCGACGGCGTCGCGGTTGACCCGGAACGCGACATCAGGGACGTTTTCGGCCGCATCGACGTTGTTGTATGCGGCACCGTTGATGATCACATCCGGGCGGAAGGCGTCAACTGCCGCCCGGACGATGCCAGCGTCGGTGATATCGAGCTGCGCCTCCGGCGGGGCCAGGAACGGCGTGCCGTTCTGCTGGAAACGCCGGATGAACGCCCGCGCCAGTTGGCCGGAGGCCCCCGTGATTAGTACCTTCATGCGATTCCTTCGCCCTTGATGTCGGCTTCCACCATCATACTGACCAGTTCGCTGAATTTGACCTTCGGTTCCCAGTTGAGCTTGGTGCGCGCCTTGGTGGGGTCGCCAAGCAGTTGCTCGACTTCCGCCGGGCGGTAATACTGCGGGTCGATGCGCACCAGCGTCCTGCCGCTGACCTGATCCTGTCCGGTCTCCTCGACGCCCTTGCCCTGCCAGACGATCATGATGCCGGCGTGGCCGAAGGCCAGCTCGATGAACTCGCGCACCGAGTGCATCTCGCCGGTGGCGATGACGTAGTCTTCCGGCTTATCCTGCTGGAGCATCAGCCACATGGCCTCGACGAAATCGCCGGCAAAGCCCCAGTCGCGCCGGGCGTCGATGTTCCCCATGTAGAGGCAGTCCTGCCGCCCCGCCTGGATAGCGGCCACGGCCCGCGAGATCTTGCGAGTTACGAACGTGGCGCCGCGACGGGGCGATTCGTGGTTGAACAGGATGCCGTTGCTGGCGTGCAGACCGTAGGCCTCGCGGTAGTTGACGGTGATCCAGTAGGCGTAAAGCTTGGCGACGCCGTAGGGCGAGCGCGGATAGAACGGCGTTTTCTCGGTCTGTGGCACTTCCTGTACCTGTCCGAACAGTTCGGAGGTGGATGCCTGGTAGAAACGGCAGCTCAGGCCGGTCTCGCGGATGGCATCCAGCAGGCGCAGGGTGCCGGTCGCGTCGACATCCGCGGTGTACTCCGGTACCTCGAAGGAGACCTGGACGTGCGATTGCGCGGCAAGGTTGTAGAGCTCAGCGGGCTGGATCTTCTCGATCAGGCGGTTGAGGTTGCTGGAATCGGTCAGATCGCCGTAATGTAGATGCATGCGCGTCTGGTTCTCGCCGCGATAGGCGTGGAGGTGGTCGATCCGATCGGTGTTGAAGGAGCTGGCGCGGCGCTTGATGCCGTGGACCTCGTAGCCTTTCGACAGCAGCAGTTCGGCCAGATAGGATCCGTCCTGCCCGGTTATGCCGGTGATCAATGCCTTCTTTGGTTCTGTGCTCATAGTGTGCCTTTATCGTTGATTGATCTCTTGAATTATAATTTCTCTACACGCTCACATCTCAACCGGTGCCGCAAATTCGCACAGGCTGCGCATATACGCCTGGGGGTTCCCGATATCGTGGCGCTGCCCGCGCACGAGGCAGGCGGTAAAGCCCTCTTCCAGCCGGACACTGTCTAGGCAGGAGGTCAACTGGAACTCGCCGCGATCACGCAGGTTGCGCCGGATGTTCTCGTCCAGGAACTCAAACACCTTGGGTGTCAGTACGTACTGGCCGAAGACCGTCATGAATTCATTCTCGCCCATACCTTCGACATGCATGTGTTCCGCCGCGAAGGCGGCATCCGGCTTCTCGGCAAACTCGGTGATGTCCAGCGTACGGCCCTTTTCCGCCCAGCTTCCCGTCACACAGCCGAAGTGATGCACCTGTTCGCCAGGCGTGGTTTCAACACCCACGACACTGCGCCCGTAGCGCTCATAGACACCAATGATCTGGCGGGCGCAGGATTCCTGCGTGTTGCTGGTGTAGAGGTGGTCGCCGAGCAGCAGCAGGAAGGGTTCGTTGCCGACCCAGTCCCTGGCGCAGTGCACGGCGTGGCCAAAGCCTTCCTGCGTGTCCTGCGCGAGGAAGGTAATCCGGTTGCCGATGTCGGTCAGGTATTGGCAGTAGTGCTGCTGCTCGCGGCTGAGCTTGTTGAAGTTTTCAATGGTCGGAGGCATGCAGAAGATCTCCTCGAATAGGTCGCGGTCCTCGCTTTGCACGATGATGCAGACCTCCTCGATGCCGGCACTGAGCGCCTCTTCGACAATCGTCAGGATTACCGGTTTGGCGCGTCCTTCGCGGTCGATGACCGGGAAGAGTTCCTTCTTCACCGCTTTGGTGGCCGGGAAGAGGCGCGTGCCGAATCCGGCGGCCGGGATCACCGCCTTGCGCACGCGGCGCCCAGAGCGGATCACCAGTTCGAGGCACTGCATCTTCAGATCGCGTTCGATGATCTCGATGGCCTTTTTCAGCGAACCGTGGTCGCGCGCGATCAATTGCGCGGTGCCGTCGCCCTGCGATCCGACGCCCTTGCCGCCATAGATGAAGGGTTGCAGCGGCTTGTAGGCCAGAAGGCGATGGAGTTCGGGGGCGGTCAATTGCGAGGGGCAGGCCGGCTGCATGGCGGCATCGAAGGCGGCCTGCGCCTCGGTCATCAGCACGCCGATCCGGCGGGCATCCCCCTCCGCCAGTGCCTCCGTGGCTTGCTGCACGATCTCGCGGTTCTGCGGGCCGAGGTAGTCCTGTACCGCCTGCTGGACAGGGTTGTCCGCGAAGGGGTAGCAGTGATTGAGCTTGTTGAGGATCTCCTTGGTGTCCTTGCCTGCTTTCAGGTCGACAATGATATAATGCAGATCCTGCGGGACGGCGATTTCCTTGACGTCGATGCGGTCACCGTCGAAGGTCATCAGGACCGGCCGGTTGCCGTAGGCACAGCCCTGATCCATGCGTCCGCAGCGCGAGGGGGTGGTGATCTCGCCCAGGTAGGCCAGTTCCATCTCGCCGCGGATGGTCAGCTTCAGGTCGTAGATCCGGTTGAAGGCGCGTGCCACCAGCACGCAGACCGCCGCGCTGGAGGAGAGCCCCTTCTTTACCGGCAGGTCGGTCAGGGTGTTGGTGACCTCCAGTCCGCGGACGCGATAGAGCGTCAGCACCTGGTAGGCCACGCCAGCGGCGTAGCTGATGAACCCGCCGGCTTCCGCGGCTTTCAGCAGGGCCTCGCTTTCCATCGGCAGTTCGTAGACCTCTGCATTGGCACCATCCCCGGCTGCCGGGCGGTAGACGAATTTCGAGGGGTGCGGCTTGACTGAGGCGTACACCCCCTGGTTGGTGCCGGTAATGATCGTGTAGCCTGTACCGATTCCGGCGTTGATCCGGCGATAGCCGCCAGCCCAGTCGCTGTGCTCACCGAAGAGGCAGATACGCCCTGGTACGAAGATGTTCATTGACGCTCCTTCCCCTGTGTCTTGTCCAGATGGTGGTAGTCCATGTACCAATCAACAAAGCGGGGAATCCCCTCGGAAATCGGGGTCGAGGGTTCGAATCCGAGTTTTGTGCGTATCCGCCCGATGTCGGCATAGGTGGCCGGCACGTCCCCCGGTTGCATCGGTTTCATTTCCATCCGCGGTTCCTTGCCGAGGGCCTTGGCCAGGGTCGCGATCATGTCCATCAGGTTCTCGGAACGGTGGTTGCCGATGTTGAACACCTCGTAGGGCGCGAGCCCTTCGGCGAACAGGCTGCGTTCGACGCCGGTGATGATGTCATCGATGTAGGTGAAGTCACGCTGCATCCGGCCATGGTTGAAGACCGCGATCGTCCGGTCCGCCAGCATCGCCTCGGTGAACAACCACATGGCCATGTCCGGGCGACCCCAGGGACCGTAGACGGTAAAGAAGCGCAGGCCGATGGTCTGCAGGCCGTAGAGGTGGGTGTAGCAGTGGGCCATCAACTCGTTGGCCTTCTTGGTGGCCGCGTAGAGGCTGACGGGGGTGTCGACGGTATCGCTCTCGCTGAAGGGCAGTTTGGTATTGCCGCCGTAGACGCTGGAACTGGACGCGTAGACCAGTCGCTGGACCTTGTGATGCCGGCAGCATTCGAGAATGTTCAGGAAGCCCTCCAGGTTGGCCTTCTGGTAGGTGTGGGGATTCTCGATCGAGTAGCGCACCCCGGCCTGGGCGGCCAGGTTGCAGACCACGTCGACCGCATGGTTGCTGAAAATGCGTTCCAGCGCGGCCAGATCGCACAGATCCGCCTCGATGCCGGTGAATTGCGGGTTCCCCGCGAGGGTGGCATCCCGGTCGCGCTTGAGCTGCACCCGGTAGTAATCGTTGAAATTGTCGATGCCGATCACCCGGTGGCCGCCCTTGAGCAGGCGGTGCGCCAGATGCATTCCGATAAAACCGGCGGTGCCGGTGACCAGTACGGTTGCCATATCGTTAAAATCCCGATGTAAACGTTATAAAATGGATATAACCGAACCTCTATACCACAAAATGGTCCGGCGATACGAACATAAATTTTCACCCTTTCGCCTGTGATCCGATTATCCGATTCCGACATTGTAATTCTGAGCGGTCCTGCGATAATGCGGCCTTCACGGTAAAGTGGTGATCGTTTCAACGAGGTGGCGTATGGCTGGTGAAAAAACACTTGTAGGTAGTATTCATCCGGACGTGCTGGCGTTCACGGCGGGGCAGGATGTGCTGTTGGACCGCGTGTTGGTGGAGGCCGACTGCATTGGTTCCGCAGCGCATGTGACGATGCTGGCGGCGTTGACGCCGCCGCTTTTCAGCGCGGAGGAGCGGACGCGGGTGATCGCCGCGCTGGTAAGCGTGATGCGTCGCGACCGGCGCGGCGAGTTCGCGATCAGCGAGGCGGACCAGGATGTGCACCTGGCCGTCGAGCGGGCGTTGACGTCCTCCGTCGGCGATCTGGGTAAGCGGGTGCATACCGCCCGCAGCCGTAACGACCAGGTGGCGCTGGACCTGCGGCTGTATGCGAAGACCGAGCTGCTGGGGATGATCAGGCAAGCGGCGGCACTGGCCGGCGTTCTGCTCGATCTGGCACGGCGGCATGAACGCGTGCCCATGGTTGGGCGCACGCATCTGCAGCCTGCCATGCCGAGCTCGGTCGGCGTTTGGGCGTCCGCCTATGCCGAGAGTCTGCTGGATGATATCGAGCTGCTACAGGGAGCCTATGTGCAGAACGACCGCAGTCCGCTTGGATCGGCCGCCGGCTACGGTGTACCCCTGCCGATCGACCGGGCTCTCACCGCCCGGCTGCTGGATTTCGAGCGTCCGATCCATAACGTGATGTATGCCTCCAACGCCCGCGGCAAGTGCGAGAGCATCATCCTCAATGCCGCCTCGCAGGTGATGCTCTCGTCGGCACGGCTGGCGGAGGATATGACCTTGTTCATGATGCCCGAATTCGGCTA
>Ga0100401_1002549_pt1 | contig 14280 bp, 18 predicted proteins | sample CryGeymeta201525_FD_80421 | JGI IMG/M metagenome (GOLD analysis project Ga0100401, IMG submission 80421) | Groundwater microbial communities from Crystal Geyser aquifers in Utah, USA - Crystal Geyser metaG 2015-25 | ecosystem: Environmental > Aquatic > Deep subsurface > Groundwater | place: USA...
AAAGAGAGAAAAATTAAACTAATTTTATCTCTCTTATATGGGAAAATTTAATCATCTCAGCCACACACTTTTTACAATTAAGCCGAATTTTTATAATTTAAAAGAATTTAATGAAAGATATAATGCTTGAATTAAACCAATTAAAAATTGTTATTCTGTTAACACAAATAATTGAAAATATATTTATAAATTTTGATTTAAGTTAGAATCATATATATATATATATATATATATATATATATTGAAATGAATATTATATGTATCCTTGAGATGATATGCCATACCAAAATGTTTGTATATGATGATCTTGAATATGTGAAGATGAACCTGAATGAATTAATACTCCTTACAGTCAAGCAAAATGTAATTATTGAGAGTGTTTTGATTGAAACAGAAGAGCATTTGAAAGAATTATTTCTAATCCATGTGAAGAATAAAAATTAAATAAAGGAAAATTATTGACATGCTACTCTAAAAAGTAGAATGAAAAAAGTAGTAAATCAATTAGATTTACTACTTTTTTTATGTTCTTACTTCATATTAAAAAATGAATCAATTAATTTTCTATATATCATTCTTTGTTTTAACTCAGCATAATATTTAGAATTAGGTAAGTATAGGTTTTTTAGTTTTTCAAGAACTTCAGGGTTTTGAAATTTAGTTAATACTTTTTCAATTTCTGTTTTCATTTCATCTTCACTTATTTCAATTTTTTCTAATTCTCATAATTTATGAAGAATTAGTTCTCATTGTAATCTTTTTAATGCAACTGATTTTACATGATTTTCTTTATATGCTTCTTCATCTAATTTTAAGCTTTCTAGATAATCAGACATTTTAATTTGATCATTTGCCATATTTTCTTTTATTTCAGAGAAAACTTTTTCAATTTGGTTTTTTAATAATGATTCTCAGATATCGATAGTAGTTATTTTTAATAATTCATCAATTAATTTTGACTCTTCATCAATTCTAGCATTTGCATCTTTTGTATCTAAGATTTCAGCTTTAATTAAATTTTTAAATCATTCCAAATCTAATTTTTGTCCTCTTAATTGTTCTATAAATTCAGGAGTTAATTCAGGTTTAACAGCTTTTTCAATTTTATTAACTTTTACTTTGAAGCTAGTTTTTTTATTTGCAAAATCACTATTATGATAATCTTTTGGAAAAACAATTGGTAATTCAAGTTCTTCATTTATCTTAGCTCAAACTATTTTTTCTTCAAATCCTGGGACTAATATATTTGAACCTAAAACTAAAGGATAATTTTTCATAGAAGTATTTTCTAGTAAGCTACCATTTTCATATCATTCAGTATCAATACTTACTCTATCTCATAATTGAGCTTTATAATCAGCTTCTATTACTTCTTCAAATTTTGTAAATCTTTTTTCTATATCTGATATTGCATTTATTACTTCTTCATCAGAAACACTTAATGGAGTTTTTTTCAAAGATATTTTTTTATAATCTTTTCAAATTTCAATTATTGGTAATACTTCTATATGTATTTTAATTGTAAGAGGATTTTCACTTACTATTTCTTTTATTTCTCCTTGAGCAACAGGAATTAATCATTCTTTTCTTAAAGCATTTTTATACATAGCATCAATTGAAAAATCAATAGCTATTCTATTTATATGTTCTTCTCAAAATTGTCTAACCACAACATCAGCAGGAATTTTTGCTCATTTTCTAAATCATTTTACTTCTGCATTTTTTTGTAAATGTTCAATTGCTTTACTTCTAGATTTAGCCACATTTTCAACAGTTTCTTCTACAATTAATTCAACAATAGATCTTTCTAAATTGTTTCTAGTTATTTTCATAAAATCTTTACAATAAATAAATAATAAATTTTAATGTTCAGGAGTATAATTAAATTTAATTAAATATCAATTTTTGTTAATAAAAAAATAAGCCGAAGGCTTATTTTTAGTATCTTCACATATCATAATCATAATGATTTGTATCAGTATTGAATTTATAAATTATTCACATATCTTCATATTGTTGAAAATCAGTTGGTAGATAATCAAGATATCATTTTTTAAATAATTCCATAGCATCAAAAGAGTTTTTTCAAGTTTCTTTTAAAAAATTATCATTAGTTCTTTCTATATAATCAAGATTTAATTCACGAATAGCTTTATTTATATAATTTATACATTTTGATTCATCATTTAATTCTTTTTGTTCTACATTTGCAAAAGCAACTTTTCTAATATTTTCAATTTTTTTTAATAAAAAACCATCTATTTCTAATTTTTTAGTTAGAAATCAATCAAATCAAATTGATTCAAGTTCATTTCAAAGAATATTACATACTTCATTTTCAGGTTCTATAAATTTAGCTAAATTTAAGAACATAAAAAATGATTTTTCTCTATTTCATCATTTTCATTGCATTATTGCTGACATTGTTTTAGCTCATTCAACAGAATCACTATTTGCACTTGATATTTTATAATATTTTGCAGAATTTATGGGGTCATTTTTATAAAAAAAATATATATAAGCTAGATAATATGGTACTTTATAGCTTAAACATGGATTTTTGTACATATCCGTATTCCATATTTTTAACAAATCATTTTCTTTATCTATTAATTCTATTTTTTCAATATCACAAAAGTTTTCAACTCATTTTAATCATATTTTTATTGCTTCATCAGTATGTCATTTTTGTTCTTCTTCATCTATTATTTCATATTCTTTTTGATATGATGGAAGTAATAATTGTCATATTATATATGGCTTTTCAAAATATGGATTAAGTTCAGTTATTAAATCTAGGATAGAAAAAAGATATTTTTTATATTCACCATGAAAAACATTAGATCATATATATTGAATTGTCTCCATCCAATATATATCAGCTTTTACATTTTCAAATCAAAATGCAGTTGCTTTAGCAATATTTTTTTCAGGTAAATTTTCTGGATGATTAATTAATTTTTCTTTTATTTCTAAATGTTTTAAGTAATTAGTTTCATTTACTTTGAAGAAACTAACTATTCAGATAGTTATAAAAACTATAATAATAATTTTTTTAAGCATAATAAATATATTAAATATCAGTTCAGTCTAAATCAATAGTGATTTTTTCATTTTTTTTGCAAATATATAATCTTCTAGCATTTCATTCTCAAATACTTTTAGTATATATTTTTGGATTATTATATTCTCAAACTATAGAATGAATTTTTTTTCTATCATATGGAGAATAAAAAGGTAATATCAAATCATCTCAAGATTTTTCAACAAATTTAATTTTTGAAATAATTTGAATTTTTAATCTGTCATCTTTACTTTTTATGTAATCATTTATTTCAATATGAATTTTTATTTTTTCTTCTATATTGTTTTTTAATATAAGTTTCAATATATTTGATATATTGTCTAAATTTTTTCAATTTGGTCAAATCAAAAGTCAAGAATCTGGAGATTGTATTTTGATTAGGAAAATATTTTGCTCTTCATTTATAATATCAATAGAATTAATTTCTATTCAAAAATTATTAAAAAAAGTACTAGTTAATGCTTTAATTTTTTCTAACATAATAAAAAAATTAATTTTAAATTTTTTATTAGATTAATTAAAAATAGCTTTGTTGCAAGTTTTTATATTTTTTTGACTTTTCATAAAAAATACTTATCTTCTAACAAATATTTTCTTTATTTATTCAACCAATATAATTAAATGTCAAACAAAATAATAGTAGATGATTATTACTCGCAAATTAATCCAAATGATAGCGAAGTAAAAAAAATTCCTGTAAAAAAACCAGTATTAGCAACAAAGAAAAAGATTGTTGTTAGAAAGGCTACAGAAATTAAAGCAGAAGAAGCTATAAAAGAAGAGAAAAAATTAAATGATATTAAAAATAATTTTAAACAAAGTACTTGAAATAATCAAAATAAGGCAAAAAATATAGTTCAAAAAATAGAAGTAATCAAGAGATGAGATAGAAAAGAAAGTATTCCAAATAATAGACCTGTAAATAGTAGATCACCATATAGTAAACCACAAAATCAATGAGTACATAATCCACAATGATGATGATTTGCACCAAGACCACCAAAACTTAATAATACTTGAAGTACTTGAACTTTTTCATGAAATAATAAAACAGCTTTTAGACAAAACAATATTTCTCAAAAAAGTGACTTTAGTTCTGGTTCACATTTTAATCAAAATGATAATTCTTGATTTAAGAAAACATTTTCAAATAATAAACAACCAATAAAGTGAAAACAAAAAATAAAAGAAGATGAAACTAATAAAAAGCCAAAATTAAATACTTTTGGTAAAACAAGAGGTAAGGTAAGATTTTCATGAGAAGATGATTTAGTTTTTACTAGATCTAATAAATTACAAAAATCAAAAAAAGAAGAAAAGAAAGCAGAAGATATTAAACAAAATTTAGTTGAAAGAGTTTGAGAAATAGTTATAGTATGAGATTTTTTATCTGTAAAAGAATTATCAGAAAAAATCTGAGTTGTACTTCCTAAGCTTATTGCTGAGTTTATGAAGAATTGAATGATGGTAACTATAAATTCTAAGATTGATTTTGAAACTGCTTCAATAATTTGAGATGCTTTTGGTGTAAAATTAGAAAGAGAAAATGCTCTATGAGCATCAGTAGAAGATATAGTTTTATGAAATATTTCATCTTTTTTAAATGAAGATGATGCATCAAAACTTATTCCTAGATCGCCAGTTGTTTCTATAATGTGACATGTTGATCATGGTAAAACATCACTTTTAGATTATATAAGAAGTGCAAAAATTGCATCTTGAGAAGCAGGTTGAATTACTCAAAGTATAGGAGCTTATCAAGTTGAACTTCCTCAATGAAATATTACATTTCTTGATACTCCTTGACATGAAGCTTTTACTGTAATGAGAGCTAGATGAGCAAAATCTACAGATATTGCTATTTTAGTTGTTGCAGCAGATGAATGAGTAAAACCACAAACAATTGAATCAATAAGTCATGCTCGTGAAGCAGATATTCCTATTATAGTTGCTATAAATAAAATGGATAAGGTTTGAGCTAATCCTGATCATGTTAAATGACAATTAGCTGAAAATTGACTTGTTGCTGAAGATTGGTGATGAGATATTCCAATGGTTCCAGTTTCTGCTCATACTTGATTTTGAATAGATGATTTACTTGAAATTATTTTGCTTGTTGCAGAAATGAGGGAGCTTAAAGCTAATCCAGATAGAAATTGAGTTGCTACAGTTATTGAATCTCATCTTGATTGAAATCTTTGACCAGTTGCAACTGTATTAATAAATACATGAACTATTAATTCTTGAGATAATATAGTATGTCAAGATTCATATTGAAAAGTTAAAATTTTAAAAAATTATCAAAATCAAAAAGTTAAATTTGCAAAACCAGGTGAACCAGTATTTATTGTTTGACTTGATAGAGTTGTAGATGGTTGAGATATTTTACAAGTTGTTAATACTCCAGATATTGCTAAAAATAAAGCAATTGAATATAAAACTCTACTTGAAAAACAAAAGAAAGTATGAAGCTCAGGTTTAGAACTTCTTATGTCAAAAATTAAATCTTGAAATTTAAAACAATTAAAAATAATTTTAAAATCTGATACAAATTGATCGCTTGAAGCTGTTAAAAATGCATTAATTAAATTATCAACTCCAGAAACTACAGTTTCTATAATTCTTAGTTGAGTAGGCTCAATTACAGAATGAGATATTCTTATGTGAAAATGAAGTGATGCAATATTGGTTTGATTTAGTGTTTGAGTATTACCAACTGCTAAATCTACATTAGATTCAGCATGAGTTGAATATATTTCAAGTGATATTATTTATCATATAACTGATAAAATTGAAAAAATTGTTACTTGAATGCTTGATCCTAAGGAAGTAGAAATTATTTTATGAAAAGCTAAGGTTTGATGAATATTTTTTACAGATAAGAAATTTATGATACTTTGACTTGTTGTTCAACCAGAAAATAAAATTGAAGTAAATACAATGGCTAGAGTTATAAGAAAAAAGAAGATGATTTGAATTTGAAAAATTGAATCATTGAAACAATGAACTCTTGAGGTTAAAGAAGTTGAGGGGCCAACAGAATGTTGAATAAAATTTGTTTCAAATATTATTATTGAAAATTGAGATGAATTAGAAATTTACAAAACTGAAATACAAAAATAGGATAATTTATCCTATTTTTTTGATAATTATAATTTTTATGTTAATATTATATCAATATATAATTTTTTAATAAATATTTATGAGTATATTAGATTGAATTAAATTGCTTGATGATCTAAATGAAACTGATAAAGATAATCTTAGTCTATTTTGTCAAATAAAAAGTCTTAAAAAGTGAGAAATTATTTTTAAAGAATGAGAAGAAGCTATTGCTATGTATATTTTGAAAACTTGAAAAATAGAAATAAAAAAAGATATAGATTGAAAAGATATAGTTTTGTGAAATGTTGAAGCAGAAGAGATACTTTGAGAAATGGCTTTATTTTGAGATGATAATAAAAGAATGGCAACTGCAGTTGCTATAGAAGAATGTGAACTTATAACTATATTATCTTTTTCAATAAAAGATCTTACAAAAAAATATCCATTATTATTTGAAAAAATAAAAGACATAATAAATGATAGAATCATTGATAATAAAATAATTGAATCAACTATAAAATAGTAAAATAGTCAAGCAAAAAACAAACAAATGCAAAAATTAAAAAAAGATTTGCATTTGTTTGTTTTTTATATATATTAGTTGCACATTTTTGTTATTTTATTGACTTACTATGTCAAACAAAGAAGATAAAATCGAGGTAGAGTGAACTATACTGAAGGCTCTACCTGGTCTGGTATTTGATATTCAATTACCAGAAGAGTTTTGATGATGAATTATTCAATGATATCTTAGTTGAAAGATGAGAAATAATTTTATAAAACTTATCGAGTGAGATAAAGTTTTAGTAGAATTATCTCCTTATGATTTAACTAAATGAAGAATAGTTTTTAGACAAAAATAATTTTTACTTATTTTTTTTAAAAATTAAAAATAGGGCATATTTTAATTGATTACTTATCTGGTTATGAAAGTAAGACCATCTGTAAAACCAATTTGCGACAAATGTAAAATTGTTAGAAGAAATGGAATTATCAGAGTAATATGTAGTGTTGATCCAAAACACAAACAAAGACAATGATAATAACTAATATATAACAATTTATTTTATATTTAATTATATAACTAATATATGGCAAGAATTGCTTGAGTAAATTTACCAAATGGTAAACATATTGAAATAGCACTTACTTATATTTACGGTATAGGTAGAGCTGTTTCAAACGAAATATTAACAAAAGTTTGAATTGAAAAAACGACTAAAATTGAAACTATTTCTGAAGCTGATTTGGATAAAATCAGAGATGAAATAAAAGAATCTTATGTTGTTGAATGAGATCTTAGAAGATTAGTTGCTGGTAATATTAAAAGATTACAAGAAATTAATTGTTATAGAGGTCAAAGACATAAAAAAAGACTTCCTGTTAGAGGTCAAAGTACAAAAACTAATGCTAAAACTAGAAAAGGTAAGGCAACAGCTATCGCTGGTAAGAAGAAATAGTACTATTTCTTTAACTATGTATAATATTTAAAAAATTAATTTATATTATGGCTAAAACTACTATTAAAAAAAGTAAAAAAACTAGACAAATAATTCCTCATGGACAAGCACATATAAATGCTACATTTAATAATACTATAGTTAGTATTACTGATGATAAAGGTAGTGTTTTAACTTGGTCATCTGGTTGATCTGCTGGTTTTAAAGGTGCTAGAGAATCTACTCCATATGCTGCTCAAGTTATTGCTGAACAAGCTATATCAAAAGCAAAGACTCTTCATTCAATTGAATCAGTTGATGTTTATGTAAAAGGAATAGGTATTTGAAGAGAACAAGCTATTAGAGGTTTGATTTCTTGAGGTGTTGATTTAAAAGCAATTTTTGATATCACTCCAGTTCCACACAATGGGTGTAGAAAAAAGAAAGTAAGAAAATTATAATTCTTACAAAAACAATTTTTTAAATTTTTTAATTTTAAATTTAATTATGAGGTATACTTGACCAAAGAAAAAACTTTGTAGAAGAGAAGGTGTAAATCTATTTGGTACTGAAAAATATGATTTAACTGACTCAAAAAGAGCTCCTCTAAGAAGTAGAAAAACAAGTGAGTTTTGAACTCAATTGAGAAAAAAGCAAATGGCAAAAAGAATGTTTTGACTATCTGAAAAACAATTCGCTTCTTATTTTAAAAAAGCTCAACAATCAAATACTACAGGAACTACTTGAGATAAAATGTTACAATTTTTAGAATTAAGACTAGATAATGTTGTTTATAGAGCAAATTTTGCTAGAACAAGAATTCAATCTAGACAATTCGTAAATCATGCACATTTTACATTAAATGGTGTAAAAGTTGATGTTCCATCTATTGCTGTAAAAGTATGAGATGTTATTGCATTAAGAGATAAATTAAAAGAATCTGCTTTATATAAAACTTTATTAGAAGAATTAGAAGAATTTTCTAAAGCTAATAAAGGTAAAGTAACTGCTTGTAAATGGATAGATGTTGATTCTAAAAAATTAACAATTACTATCAAAGCAATACCAGAAAAAGAAGATTTTGATCAAATAATTGATATCCAAAAAATAGTTGAGTTTTACTCAAAATAATAAATAGGAATTTATGTTATTTTTGTAATCAATTTAATAATATGCACATTATTCATAATACAATAGGTGTTCCTAAAATTACTCAAAAAGATTTAGAAAATAGTACTTCGTCTTTCATAGTAGGACCTTTACCAAAAGGGTATGGTGTAACTTTGGGTAATTCGCTAAGAAGAATACTTTTGTCTTCAATTCCTTGAACAAAAGTAACTTGAATAAAAGTAAAATGAGTTAATCATGAATATTCAACTCTTCCATGAGTAAAAGATTCAATAATTGATATAATGTTAAACCTTAAAGGATTAGTATTATCAAAAAGTGATATCTGAGTAGAATGGTTAAAATTAAACAAAACTAAATCATGAAAAGTAACTGCAGCTGATATTAAATCATCTTGATGAGTTGAAATCATTAATAAAGATTTATATATAACTGAAATTGACCAAGATGGTTTAGAATTAGATATTGAAATTAGAGTTGAAAAATGAGTTTGATACTTAACTCAAGAAGAATTATTAGAAAAAGAAGAAGATGTAGAAGTTATTCTACTTGATACTAACTTTTCACCTGTATTAAATGTTAAATACAATATAGAAAAAGCTAGATTTTGAGAAATGATTAACTTAGATTCTTTGGAAATGACTATAGTTACAGATTGATCTATATCTCCAGTAAATGCATTAAAATTTTCTTGAGATATGTTAAATTCTTACTTTTCAATTTTTAATGAAGAATCTTTACAAGTGGAATGACAATTCATTTCTAATGTAAAGGAATTAATATCTAGAGAAAAAGAGGAAGTTCAAGAAGAGTTAGAAAAAGAAACTTATACTCCAATTGAAATTATGTGATTATCTCCTAGAACATTAAATGCTTTAATTAATTGAGACATTCTTTCAATAGAGAAGCTGACTAAATGTACTGAGACAAAACTTTCTTCAATCAAATGATTTGGTAAGAAAGCTATGACTGAGATTAGATCTTCTCTTGCTGAGAGAGGTTTAAAGCTTTTAGGTGATGATTAATATATCTAATTTATAATTTTTATACAAATGAGACATAGAGTTAGAAAAAACTTAAAGTTCAATAATAAAAGTTTTGCTCATAGAGATGCTATGGAAAGAAATTTGTTAACATCTTTTTTCTTACATAAATCACTACAAACTACAGAAAAAAAAGTTGATTTAATTATACCTATGGTTGATAAATTAATTAATGTAGTTAATACAAAAGATGAAATGAACGCAATTAGATATGTAATGAAATATCTATACACAAAAGAAGCATCATTAGAATTATTTAAAAATGTTGCTCCTAAATACAAAGGAAACAAAACTTCTGGTTTTACTAGAGCTACAGCTATTAAATTTAGAGATTGAGATGCTGCTAAATTGGTTAAATTAGAATTAGTTTAATATTTATTTAAGTTTAAATTAGACATGAAAACTATTACTCCAACACAATTAAAAGGTGATGAAAGAAAATGGTATGTAATTGATGCTAAAGAACAAACTCTTGGTAGACTAGCTACTCAAATAGCTGTTATACTTAAAGGTAAAAACAAAGTATCATTTGCTCCTCACTTAGATAATGGAGATTACGTTATAGTAACTAACTGTGATAAATTTGTTGTAACTGGTAAAAAGTTAACTGACAAAATTTACTATAGACATAGTGGTTACCTAGGTGGTCTTAAAGAAATTTCTTTAGAAAATCTATTAAATAAAAAACCTATGAGAGCTCTAGAATTAGCTATTGCTTGAATGTTACCAAAAAATAGATTAAAAAAAGGAATGTTATCTAGATTAAAATTATTTACTTGAGACGAACATACATTTGTTGCTCAAAAACCTGAACTTATAAAATAATAAAAATTATTTATGACGAATAAATATACTTATAACATTTGAAAAAGAAAAACTGCTTCTGCTCAAGTAAAATTATTTGAGGGAAAAGGTAGTGATACTATAAATGGAAAAAAGTCATCAGAATATATAACTAGAACAGACTTATTTGAAGTTGTTTATGCACCTTTAAAAGCTTGTAAAGTTAAAGATGATTTCTATTTTGAAGTTGAAATTTCTGGTTCATGAATTTCAGCTCAAGCTGATGCAATTAAATTAGGATTATCTAGAAGTTTAGCTGAAAAAAATGAAGGATTTAAAAAAATTCTTAAAGCAGATGGATTTTTAACTAGAGATTCTAGAATAGTTGAAAGAAAAAAACCAGGAAAAAAGAAAGCTAGAAAATCTCCATCTTGGTCAAAAAGATAGTTTTAATATTTCAAATTATACTTCTTTTAAACTAGTCATTATCTGATTTAGTCAGATAATAATGTTAATTTATAATTATTATCCTACTATATTGGATAATGACAAAATATATTTAATTTATAAATATTGTAGAAATGCCTACTATAAATCAATTAATTAAAAGGAAAAGAAAAACACCAGCTACAAAAAGTAAATCACCTGCACTACAAGTGATTAGAAACTCAATCAGAAAAACATCTGTTGAGATAGATGGTGGATGTCCTCAAAAAAGAGGAGTTTGTGTTAAAGTAACTACAATGACTCCTAAAAAACCTAACTCTGCCTTAAGAAAAGTTGCAAGAGTTAGATTAACTAATTGATATGAAGTTAATGCTTATATTTGAGGTGAAGGTCATAACTTACAAGAACACTCTGTAGTTGCTATAAGAGGGTGAAGAGTTAAAGATTTACCTTGAGTAAGATATCATATCGTTAGAGGTTTACTTGATTCTGAATGAGTTAAAAATAGAAAACAAGGTAGATCATTATATGGTGCTAAAAGACCAAAAAAATAAAAATTTAATATTAATGTATTAGATTTTAAAACGGAGTAAGCTAAACAATTGCTGAAAAATTCCGTGAATATTTATTAATTGTTATATACAATGAAACAAAACGAAAAAATATCAATGTTTGATAAATTTACTAACTATGTAATGTTAGATGGTAAAAAAAGTGTTGCTATAAAAATTATGGATGATACTTTTGAAGAAATTAAATCTAAAGGACAAAAAATGCCTAAAGCAATTTTTGATAAAGCATTAGAAAATATTATTCCAAAAATTGAAGTTAGACCAAAAAGAGTTTGAGGTTCTATATATCAAGTTCCACAAGAAGTTAAACCAAAAAGACAATTATTTTTGGCTTCAAAATGGATTATAGATTCAGCTAGAGGTAAAAAAGGTGCTCCTTTTGCTAAATTTTTAGCTAATGAATTGATAGAAGCGGCTAATGAAACTTGAACTGCTTATAAGAAAAAATTGGAAGTTTATAAAATGGCTGAAGCTAATAAAGCTTTTGCTAGATTTGCAAACAAATAATAATAACTTTATTCATAATTTAATTAAAAATGGCTCACAAGAAAGCACAATGAGCTACTAGTAATGGTAGAGACTCTCAAGCTAAGAGATTAGGTGTAAAACTTTTTGGATGACAAAAAGCTATCTCTTGAAATATAATTGTTAGACAAAAAGGTAATAAATTTTGGCCAGGAGAAGGTGTTTCTCAAGGACATGATTTTACACTTTTTGCTACTTCTGAAGGTATTGTTACTTTTACTCAAAAGAAAAGAACAAGATTTGATGGTAGAAAATTCATTGATACTTACATATCTGTAAAATAAAAAAAGTCAATATTTAATATTGACTTTTTTTATTTTATTTTTATAATACAGATGTAAAATATATATTAATGGATTTTTAAATCTATTAATTCAAGTAAAACTAGGAATAATTAGCCTTAAACCAAAAGTACATCTATATTGATGCAACTTGAATAGAATACTTCATTTGAAGTTTAATTTTACACTAGACTTTGTCTAATAATAAAATAGTTAAACACATATGTGTTTAACTATTTTATTATTTCTCAAGGATTTGTAAATGAATCATTTTCAATAATTCTTCAAGGCATAGAGTATGATTTTATACCAGTTTTTACATTATCTCATATAATTATTCCAAGTTTTCTAAGTCAACTATCAATTAATTTTCATTTTACAATAACTTTTATGTTTTCATTGTCATGTCTTAAATTTGCACTTATAAATCAACCTCAAATATTTACATTATTTCAAATAATACTATCTCATATATAACTTAAATGAGAAATATTTGTTTTGTTTCAAATTGAACAGTTTTTTATTTCAACAGCATTTCATATTTTACAATTATTTCAAATAACTGTATTTCACCTTAAATATGTATTTGGTCAAATACTTGTATTTTCTCAAATATATACATTTCATTCTATATAAGTTCAAGCTTTAAGTGTTGATCATTTTCCTAGAATTACAGTTCATTTAATAGTTACTCATTTTTCTATATCTCATTTTATGTCAGATTCTTTTTGTTTTTCTAAAAAATGAGCATTAGCATTTAGTATATCCCAAGGATATCAGACATCAATAAACTCTTTTTTTACTTCAATTGCTTTAAGAGGGTAATTATTTACATAAATATTTATTGCATCAGTTATTTCATATTCTCATCTTTTTGACAGAGGAATATGTTTAACTATTTCAAGTATTGATGAATTAAATTTATAAACTCAAAGATTTGCAAGATTTCATACATAATTTTCAGGTTTTTCGACTATTTCTCTTATATTATTTTCATTATCAACTTTAAAAATCCCATATATTTCTGGATTTGCAACTTGTTTAACAAGTGCACCATATCACTTGTATTCTAAAATAGCTTTTAAATCATTTTTATTAAAAATCGAATCTCAATTTAATATGATTAAATCAAAGTCAGATTCTATTCATTTTATTGCTGCTCATGTTCAATTTTCATCATTTTGCATATGATAATTTACAGGAACTCATTTGAAATTATTTCATAAATAGTTCTCAATCATTTCAGCTTTGTATTTTACTACAATTGTAATTTCAGTTACATATTTATAAATACTCTCTAAATTGTGCTCCAATATAGTTTTTCCATAGATAGAAATCATTGGTTTTGGAATTGTATTTGTAAATGGTTTAAGCCTACTACCTTCTCAGGCAGCTAAAATTATTGCTTTCATTTTTGTATTTTTAAATATATATTTATCTAATTTTATTTTTAAAGTTTCTTTTGTAAAGTTTGCTTTAAAAAAAACTTGTTAGAAAAGATGATTATTGGATTAAAAATAAGAAAAATTATTAAAAGAAAAACAAATTTTAGTAAAAATATATTTAAAACAATATAAATAATTAATCAAGTAAAAAATATCAATTTTATTGATTAAATAAACTATAAATTTATAATAAAACTATTAATTACTAGTTTATAATTATGCTACAACAAGCTACAACAAGCTTAGAAAATGGAATAAGCTGTCTGAAAGAAAGCATGTATTTATTTGTGAGTTAAAACTAGCAGGTAAATATCTGTTTTTTTGAGTTCATTTAAGTGACACCCAAAGAGCGATAGCGATTTGTTGGTGGAAGTTATGCAGAGTAAAAATAAAACGGAACTTTTGTAAAATATTTATTTAAAAAATA
>Ga0100401_1002555_pt1 | contig 14257 bp, 13 predicted proteins | sample CryGeymeta201525_FD_80421 | JGI IMG/M metagenome (GOLD analysis project Ga0100401, IMG submission 80421) | Groundwater microbial communities from Crystal Geyser aquifers in Utah, USA - Crystal Geyser metaG 2015-25 | ecosystem: Environmental > Aquatic > Deep subsurface > Groundwater | place: USA...
GCTCTTGCTCAACTGGTTCCGGGCCAAAGGACAGCTTTCCAGCGGCGCGGTAGAGGGCTTCAACTCGAACTCAGAGTTCGCCACCAAAGCAAAACTGACCTCCGGAAAATCCTTCGGGTTTCGAACCTATCACGCCGCTGAAATCGCCTTGTATCATGCGCTTGCCGCTCTACCTAAACCAGAGTTCACCCACAAATTCTGCTGGGGAGCCTTTAATTGAAGCCGTTCGGACTGAAGTCATTAGGATTGTACATGACTTGCGGACGGGACTTGACCCACTTAACGTGGCCGTCCGTAAACGCAAAATTGCAGCCATCCGTGTGACGTGGTTCCGGCGCTCCACCCATTGGGAGCGCTCCCGTGGTTTCCGGAACGGAGGTTCCTGCAAGCCCACCCTCGATGACTCCTGCCCGGCTGATCGTCCCGTTATCGGAGGTCATCAGGTCGAAGTTCCCCGCCTGCTGGACGGTCGGGCTGCTATTCACATCGGCGATACAAACCGTTCCGGCAAAGTTACGAACGTCTCCTTCTCCCGCACCGGCCGGATACTGGCCTTCGCCACGCTTGCTCCACTGCAAGTATGGGTTGTACCCGTAGCCAATGTTGAAACCGCTATAGCTCGGGCACTTGAAGATCTGGAAATTCTTCACATAAGGATCGAGCTGGGTAATCCAGGTCACCTCACTTGCGTCGGCGGTGTTATTGTGGGTATTCGCAGTGCTACCGACCGCTGCATTGGGGCAATTGGGCGCCATGAACTTCTCATCGTAGTCTGAAATGTACATCTTCACGCCGAGCATGATTTGTTTCAGGTTTGACTGACACGACGCCGTCCTCGCCTTCTCCCTTGCTCTCGAAAAGACGGGGAAGAGAATCGCGGCCAGGATAGCGATGATCGCGATAACGACCAATAGCTCAATGAGGGTAAAGCCCCCTCTGATTTGCTTGTTTGGGTACATCAGTTGGAACCTCCTACAAAAATTCGGTTAAGTCTAATCCTGCGTGAAACCTGACCAAAAAATTCGATGGCAACACCCCTTTGTCTCCGAACGCGGCTTACGCACTGGCACTGAATCCCTCTCGACCACACGATCTCTGTGATCGGCCTCCTCCTTCGGATTCTACGTGGAGGTGGGCGCGAGCCTTCTCTGGGGGCACGGCCGTTCCTACCCACGAGTGCGACAGTTGCAGTATGGAGACTGCGTCGCTGCAAGAGCGGTTTAAATTATACGGGAAACACCTCAATGAAGTCAACGTACGTGAATCTTTTTTTGCTTCAGACGTCTATCCCCTACCGGGAGCGTTCCCCAGCGGTGGCTCCTGCATGTCCCTCCGGTCCTTGAGTACCGCAGACTTGACAATTGCCGCCATATCTGTGGCATGATAGAAACTGACGGTAGGCGCTGATATCGTTGTGGGGGAGTTCATGGTACACGAGAGAGTGCTGATTCTGGACCGCGATTCACAGGCAAGAGAGGCGCTGGGAGACTGCCTGTCCTCACTCGAGTATCCACTGGAGTTGTGCGAGAAGGAAGACGATGCCATTCGTCTCTGTGCCAAGGAGAAGTTCGCGGTGGCGTTCGTTGATGCCGTGACAAGCTCGTTTGAGGCGACAAGTCCTATCGAGAGAATTCTGGCTGTGAGTCCTTTAACGCCCGTCATCATGATGAGCGCCAAACCATCGACTCAGGAAATCGTCAAGGCTTTACGAGCGGGAGCGATGGACTTCCTCACAAAGCCCATCGATCTCGACGACTTATCTGGCGCTCTCGGCCGTTGCCTTGCGCGTCGCCAGGAACTGGTCCGCGTACAGCAGCAACAACGAGCGCTTGAGATGAAGATTGAGCACCGGACGCGAGAGCTCTCAGAAATCTACCAGGAAACCATCAAGGCGCTTGGATCGGCGCTCGACACGCGCGACCCGGAAACCCAGGAACACGCCCACAGAGTTGTTCATTACACAATGCAGATAGCGGAAGCCATGGGACTTTCGGAACTCCATCTGATGGGGATGGAGCGAGGCGCGATCCTGCACGACGTTGGGAAGATTGGCGTGCCGGATGGCATCCTTTTCAAGCCGGGGAGGTTGACGTCGTCCGAATGGGCGTGCATGAAGACCCATACGGAAATAGGTTACAACATGCTCGACCAGATTCGCTTTCTTCGAGACACCACCCCCATCGTCCGATCACATCATGAGCGTTTTGACGGAAAAGGGTATCCCGATTCACTCCTCGGAAAGCAGATTCCTGTTGGGGCGCGCATCTTTGCCATCGCCGACGCGGTCGATGCCATGACTTCAGATCGTCCCTACTCCCGGGCGCGGTCCATGGAGGAAGCTACAGAAGAAGTGATCAAGTGCTCCGGGTCACAGTTCGATCCTGCAATTGTCAATGTATTCCAGCAGTTGGTGCAAAGCGGCAACTGGGCCGTGTTCAGTCCTGAGGAACGCGTGGAGGCTGAATCAGCAGCCGCCATTGAGCCGCCATCAATCCGCGCCAGCCGCATTGCAGCGGCATAGTATTGATTTCCGGCAAGACGAGGTTCCTTCCTGCTTCCGACTCAACGCGCCCGTTGGGCAGGCCGCGACGCATTCCTCAGCAGTCTCCTCAAGTGCTCCCTGCAAAGGCTCAGCAAATGGAACCCCGATCCGCACATCAAAACCCCGGCCGATGTGAGTGAGACCGAGTGACCCTCCCGCTTCGGAACAGAGGGATACGCAGCGCCCGCAGGAGATGCACTTACCGGGCTCGTACAGGACGAAGGGATGATCGTCCTGCTGGCTGAAATCCCTGCGTTGCGTTCGGTATTTTCGGGGATTCGCCTGATATTCCTGAGCGTAGTGGCGCAGTCGACACGTGTCGGCTTTTCGGCAGTCACAGTGAAGGCACCGGGTCGCCTGGGTCCGCAAATCGACACCGGATATGAAGGACTGGTTCGTTCCCCACTCCACACGAGCTGCCTGACTTTGACCCTCAATGATTCTGCTCAGTTCGGTTTCCGCCACACGTCCCATTGCGCTTGAAAATTCCTTGCCGGCGCCTGCCAGCGCTTCTCCCCTGAAGAGGCGGTTGATGACGGCGGCTGCCAGCTTCCCGTCTGCAGCGGCTCGCACCAGGAGGCATTCGCCTCGCACGGCTTCGCCTGCCGCAAAAACTCCCTCAACTTCCGTTGCGCAGGTCCGCGGGGCGACAACAATCCCGCGCTCATCACTGGCGATGCCAAGCTCCTTTGCCAATGCAGCCGATCCCTGTCCTGTGGCAAGCAGCACGGCGTCAAAATCAGCCCGTAGCTCCCCCAGAGAAAGGTTTTGCCCGAGGCGCGCCCCGCTGAAAAATGCCGCCCCCAACCGCCGCATAAGATCGACCTCAGCGTCGACGACTTCGCAGGGAAGCTCGGCCTGTGAATACCGACTGCGCAGGCTTCCCCCAATATCGCCGTCCTTATCATACAGCCCGCAGGAGTGACCCATTCTCAGGAGATGGTAACCGGCAGTAAGTCCTGCAACACCTGTCCCGACTACCGCCACACGTTTCCCGGTATCAGGCTGACGCGTGGGGGTATAGAGAGGTTCTGCGGCGAAATCTTCATCGGCGACGTAACGCTCCATCTGTTGGACTGTTACGGCTCCATCATGCGGTCCCCTGCGACAACCGCCTTCACACGGATGGTGACAGACACGTCCCAGAATGGAGGGAAGCGCAATGTCTTCCCGCACCGTCTGGATGGCAGAGCGCAGATCCCCCTCACTGATCTGTCGCGCCATCTTCGGGATGTTCATGTGAAGAGGACAGATTCGATGGCAGGGAGCCAGACAATCCCCGGCATGGTCGCTGAGCAGAAGTTCAATCGCCGTTCGGCGAGCGTCGTGGACCTCCGCCACCTCGCTCTGAATATGCATGCCATCCCGCACAGGAAGGGAGCAGGAAGGAACCAGCCTCTCATCGTCCTCCACTCTCACCAGACAAGCCATGCACGAGGTGACCGGAGCGCGCCCCGGCCAGTGGCACAACGCGGGAATGTCAATCCCCAGTCGACGCGCCGCGTCCAGAACCGTGCTTCCCGGCTCCACCTCGATCCTTTCATTGTCAATCCACACCGTGAGCATACTCACGCTCAAAACCTCATCAGCTATCCCGCGAATCCGTCGTTTGCCGGTCACTTCACATCCACTGCGTCTTCCTTGCACACCTGCCGACAGATGTCGCACCGCTCACACTTCTCGTTGTCAATGATATGCGTCCGATAGGGCGTCATCGGGATCGCGTCATAGGGACAGTGCTGCGCGCACAGTGTGCAGCCGTTGCATTTATCGTTGACTGTATATTTGATAAGCGCCTTGCACTTTCCCGCCGGGCAGCGCCCTTCCAAGTGGGCATCGTATTCGTCCCCGAAGTAGCGCAGGGTCGACAGCACCGGATTGGGCGCGGTTCGGCACAAACCGCAAAGGCTGGCAGTTTGCACGATCCGCGACAATTCACGCAGTTCCGTTCGGTCCTTCGCCGTGGCTTTGCCTTCGCACATGCGGTTCAGCAATTCCAGGAGTCGGTGTGTGCCCATGCGACCGATGCTGCAATGCCCACAAGCCTCCGCCTGTGTGAAGCGCAGAAAATAGCGCGCCACATCGACCATGCAATCGGAATCATCGAGCACGACCAGTCCGCCAGAACCCATGATGGCGCCCACGGACTGGAGAGACTCGTACTCGATGGGGGTATCGGCAAGCTCGGCTGGAACGCAACCTCCAGACGGTCCACCGACTTGCACCGCCTTGAACACGTGTCCTGCGGGAACGCCGCCGCCAATCTCCTCGACGATTTCCCTGAGGGTAATTCCCATCGGCACCTCGATGAGTCCTCCGCGCACCACCTTGCCGGCGAGAGCGAATACCTTCGTTCCCTTGCTGGACTCCGTGCCGAGAGCGGCAAACTGCTCCGCTCCATGTCGAAGAATCCACGGGACGGTCGCGAGAGTCTCGACATTGTTGATCAATGTTGGGCATCCCCACAAACCCGATTCGGAGGGATACGGGGGCCGCAATCGCGGCGCGGGGCGCCGCCCTTCCAGCGACTCGAGCATCGCAGTTTCCTCTCCACAAACGAAAGCGCCGGCCCCTTCCCTGATTTTCAGTTGCAGCGAAAAGCCGCTGTTCTGAATGTTGTCTCCCAGAACCCCACCTGCCTCGGCTTTCCGCAACGCGTGCCGAATACGCTCCACGGCCAGAGGGTACTCCGCGCGAATGTAGAGGAACCCCTCACTCGCGCCCACCGCGTAGGCGGCTATCGCCATCCCCTCGATAACGCGATACGGGAATGACTCCAGAATCATTCGATCCATGAACGCGCCGGGGTCTCCCTCGTCTCCGTTGCAGATGACGAACTTCCGCTCACCGTCCGCACTTCGCACTCGGCCCCACTTCTCACCGGTGGGGAATCCGGCGCCTCCCCTGCCCCGCAGTCCGCTAACCCGAATCTGCTCCACGACGGCCGCCGCGTCGGCTTGCCGCAATACCGACTTAAGGGCGGAAAAACCATCGTGGCGGACATAGTCCTCCCTGTCCATCGGATCAACGCTCCCAAACCCCTCGGTCGCAATGCGCTTCTGCTTCCCGAGAAATGCCGATACCTCCGGGTCGCGAACGCGGATGGAATAGCGAGTGACCGGTTGCCACGACTCATCGGTGAACAACTGATCCAGCGCCGTCGAGAAGAAGCGTCGTATGCGACGCGGCAGACTCGGAGATCGGAAATGTCGCAACACAATTGACTCGGCGTCTTCGGGCTGCACCTGCGCGTAGAGCACCGATTCACCATCAGGGAGGAGTACCTCAACGAGCGGGGTCTGGTGACACATCCCGACACACCCCACGCGCTTGACGCCCACGGGAATCCCCAGCTCCGACGCCCTGCGTTGCAGGTTACCATACAGGCGGTCGCTTCCTTTGGCGATGCAGCACGACCCCAACCCGACGCGAATCTCGCCTGCGGATGAAGAGAGTCCTTTATCGCCGTCCACGATGTCTGCGTGGCCGTTGCTCCCCATCTCCGAGAAATCGCGCAGCACCTGGGCAACCCGATCGGAGGTCAGCGATCCGTAAGTGATATCGTCAATTCTCAGCACCGGCGCCAGCGTGCAGCACCCGACACAGGCTACCCGCTGGAGGGTAAACTCCCGCGCCACGTCGGTGTCCTTGCCTTCCGAAATACCGAGCCGGTGTCGCAGGACGGCCTCCACCTGCTCGGATCCCTTCACATGACAGGCGGTGCCGTGACACACCTGAACAATATGCTCGCCCGCAGGTTCGTGCCGGTACTGCTTGAAGAAGGTGGAGATTGCGGTGATATCAGCGGAGGAGATCTCCGTCAGTGCACAAACGCGTCGCAGTGCATCCTGGGGCAGGAAGTGGTAGTACTGCTGAACGGCGTTGAGGATGGGAATGACACTCTCCGCACCGCGGCCGTGTTCGTCAACGATCTGGTCAACGCGCTCAATATTGAGAGGTGCATCGTTGAGAGCGGTGTTCCTACACAAGCAGTTTGCTGGTGGCATGACGGCTATTGGCTCCACGTCGGGGCGATTCCCTAACTCCCGATGCAGTAAAGGTTCTTCTCGCCGCGAAGGTAAATTCTCCCGTCGAGAAACGCGGGCGTCGCTGTGCACTCCTCTCCCAGCTCGGACTCGCCGAGCTTCTTGAACTGACGCCCCGCTGTCACCACTATCATTTTGCCGCTCACACTCAGCATGTAAAGTTTGCCCCCCGCGATGCAGGGGGAGGACTTGAAGTCCATTGCCAGTTCCTTTTCCCACACCTTCTTCCCAGTATTGGCTTCATAGCAGGTGAGAGAGCCGGGAGTGTTCAGTAGGAAGAGTAACTCGCCATTGGTCACGGGTGTGCAGATATCGGGAATGCCGTCGAAGGCTTCCCACGCGACATGCGTATGGGTAACGTCGCCGCTGCCGTCGGCCTTCACCGCAACCACACGGCTGTAAGGCTCGATAAAGAACAGCAACGGATCCGCGCGTTGTCCGCCAGCGAACGCCGTCGATGGCGCGATTTCCCCGCTTAGAATCTGTGCCTTCCACACCTCGGCGCCGCTCTTCGGATCATAGGCGATCACCCAGGGATCGCTGCAGGTAATCAACTGGGGTTTCCCTTTTACCTCGATCACCGCGGGGGTAGTCCACGACGACGCCACCGGTCGGGATTTCTCCCACACCGTCTTGCCCGACTCCCCGTCGATGGCGCGCAGGAAGGACTTACCTTCATCCGGATAGCCCTGATCCATCAGGACGAAAACAAGGTTCTCCCAGGTCACCAGTGAAGACGCGTACCCGTAGTTCACCTCGGGAATCCCCAGAGCTTTCCCCCAAAGCAGCTTCCCGTCGGGTGAGAAAGCGGCGAAATCGCCGTTGGCGAAGATGGCATACACACGCTCACCGTCGGTGGCGCAGGTGGGCGCAGCAAAGCCAGTATCTTCCATAACCGCCGGAGGTTTGGTGGGCGACCCGCTGATCCCTTTCACCTCGCCTTTCCATCGTAGCTTCCCCGACCCCGTATCGAAGCAGTAGACTTCCCGCTTGGTCGCGGTCGCTCCGGTAACGTACACACTCTCCTTCCACACAACGGGCGAGTTATGTCCCGGCAGCGGAATCTGCGCCTTCCAGACGATCCCCTGACCGGTCTTTCCGTTCCACGACTGCGGAACGTTGGTGTACGCCGAAAGACCAGCGCCACCCGGTCCGAGGAACCGGGGCCATTCTTTCTTCATCTCGTCGGCAGTGGCGTAACTTGCCTTCGCGTCAGACCCGCCCGACGCACCCGCACCCTCGCCGGAGAGCGGCCGGTCTGCCAGGCACCCCCACACCACCAGCAGACCAAGTACCCCGCTAAGCCCCGAAACTGCCAGACGCGCTCTCCCCCTCTCGCCTTCCGGGTCGCGAGCTGCCGGTTGGGGCATCGGGAGTTGTCTGCGATGGTTCTCGATCACCTTCAGGCTGGCGAGCAATGCCAGCAGACCCGCAAGGAGAAGATAACTTCCATTCACATTCATCTTCCTTCTTCCAGAGAATTCCCGGCGCAACTGGTAGTCAAGCTTCCGGATTTGCAGCTTCAGACTCTCATCGCCCGGTTGCTGTTCCAGATTCTTCTTGAGTTGGGCCAGTTGCACGGAATCAAGGGGATTGGCCACCCTCAGTTGGAGAGAATTCCAGACCAGCGATGCGCCCACCCACAGTGAGAACACGCCACTCACGAACGCGGTCGTTCTCGCCGAACGCACCCGTTGTCCGCTCTCCTCTGCGTCGGGCATCCTATTCAAGAAGGGCAGTTTCATCCCGCACCTCCACCGACTCCGCCTCAAGCGACGCCAACGCCTGCAGCCGCACATCCTCGTCGGCCGGGCAGTAAGGAAAACATCTGCCACAGGCCACGCACGCGCCGCGGTCGGCTTCGTATTCATCTCTCCCGCGTCGCACGGACAGACCGATCAACTTGACAGCGACAACCAGTCCCACCCACAACCCCAGCAGCCATCCGCCAATGTGGAAGCGCCGCTGGATCGTCGCCGTCGCAGCCGCCAGCTCCTTCCGTGACCGTCCAGCATCACGAAAGGCCGTGCTTGCGTCTGTAGTTCCGTCCACTGCGCCACGGTCTTCCTGCTCGAGGCGTTCCTGTAGTTGCACCGTGGCGTGTGCCCGGGCCATTGGCGCACCGAACTGACTTCCCAGAAACCCGAAAAGCAACAACAACACCGGCGCCAGTGCCAGATACACCAGCAGTCGCCGGCGTGAGGTCGTGTTGTCGCAATGTGAATCATCAATGGTCGGCTCCCGAATAGCGTTGTAGGGGCACGAATCTTCACACAGCCGACACTGGACACAATGGTCGGGATAGATGGTCACCCGTTTTTGCGATACATGAGAGAAAAGCCCCAGCAGAACTCCGAGCGGACACAGGAACCGACAGTAAGGACGCCCGACAAACAGGCCGATGACCAGGAAGCACCCTCCCAGCAGGAACATTTCGAACCCGCCGCTCAACCGGAAGATAGCGATGAACGGATCGTACTGGCAAAGGATAAATGAGGTCCCCGTGGCGGCAAAGAGCACCGCCGCGCCGAGATACACGTATGCCAGCAGACCCAGTGCGTGCTCCAACCATCGCGGTACCTGAACCGGTCGCCAGACGACCAGCTCCTGGATCGCGCCGTGCGGGCAGACTGCCGCGCAGAAGGTGCGACCAAAAAAAAGCGCGAACAACAGCGGAAGAACGAAGAAGCCGACAACGTGCAGCGGTATCTGATACGAGGTCTGCCCCAGCGCAAGCGCCACATTCTGAATCGACCCGATGGCGCACACGCAACCTTCACGATAGAAGCCGAAGTAGAACAGCGACAGGATACTCAACAGCGCAAGCCCGCGACGCGAACGCTTCGTGTAGACAAGGTAGGTTCCCACAGCCAGAGCTACAAGAAGAAGGGCTACATCGAGATATTCCATCCCCACCCATTTCGGCAGCGGGTACTTCAGTGCGGGAATCTTGTAGCCCGTCTCGAATTCCGGCGGCGGGAATCGCTCCTCGGCGATGGCGCGTCCGGTTGTTAGTGCCGTACCAATGACGGCTCCCATCCACAGAGGGCGTTTCACGAGGACTTCTCCTCCCTGCCTTTGGGGAGGTACGAGCGCGCGAGTGGAATCCGTTGGATGGCGTTGGAGGGACACACGCGCGCGATGGAACACTCGTTGCAGTCCACACATCGGTCCCGCTGAATCTGCAGGTGCAGCGAACCGTTGCCGAACATGTTGCATCCCTTCACACACTTGGCGCACCCGATGCACAGCTTCTCGTCGATGGTGTACTGAAAGAAGGGGTCCTCGACAAACTTTCTTTGAATGGCGCCAGTGGGGCAAAGCTGGTTTTCCGCGCCGGTGTTGAGGGCGTTCGGTTCCGGCTCAAAATAGCCGGTGCACAGATCGCAATACCCGCACATGGAGAAGTTGTGGCAACACTTCACGGCAGACTCATCGAGCACACAGGAAGTCGCACAGCGGTCGCAGGAGATGCACTTGTAGGGGTCGATCTGCCAGACGGCATCATCCGCCTGAGCGCGATCCAGCAGCAGGCCGCCGACTCCACCCAAACTGAGCAGGCACAGGCCGCGCACGCCGTTTGCGATGAACTCTCGCCGATCGCCGGAGTTGCCCTTTGGAGCGCTCACTTGGTCTCCCGCCCCTTTCGCTTGAAGTCTGAGGCATCCGGGAGTTGGCAGCCCGGGAGCAGTCCGCACCCACGGCAGACTCCCCTGCCCCAGCACGCGTTATCAGCGACCGATCGCTGTCCCCCGACGCAAATCGCTCCGACCAGCCCCCCGAGCCCCCCAAGCGCTATCAGGCGCAGGCTCGCCCGAAAGAACTCACGACGGTCCTGCTTTTCCTCCGGATGAATTATTGCTTCCATGAGCAGCGCCTCTCGTCCGTTTATTGACTGCGCGCCGACCCGGCGCGATACTCTCAATATAATAAAGCATTATCTCGATAATGCCAATTCTCAGAAAGTAGTGTGGCGCATCCGGTTGTTTCAGCATCTCCTTGCCACCAGGTACATTCCCACCATCGCCTGCACCGCGGCCGCTATATCGCTCAGTGCGTGGTTCGTTGTCGGAAGCAGACAGGACACGACAATGCGTGAACCCGGCGCGGACAATGCTCCCGAACGGCAGTCCGGCGTGGCCCAGCTCCCGCAGTTGCGCGGGGAGCTGACCAAAGGAAGCGGCACACCATCGAGCATCTCGGGAAGCTGGCCCGCCTTCCGAGGCCCACAACTGGACGGAATGAGTCACGAATCCCTCCGCTTGGCGCGGCAGTGGAGAGAGGAGGGTCCAAAAGCTCTCTGGGAAATACCGGTGGGCGAAGGTTACGCGGGAGCGGTAGTCCATAAGGGACGCGTCTACCTCATCGATTATGACCACGAGCAGCAAACGGATGCCATTCGTTGTCTGTCGCTGGACGACGGCAAAGACATCTGGCGATACGACTACTCCGTCCAGGTTAAGCGCAACCACGGAATGTCCCGCACGACCCCCGCGGTCAACGACAAATACGTAGTCGCCCTCGGACCGAAGTGCCACGTTACCTGTCTCGACGCGATGACGGGCAAGTTGAAATGGGGACTCGATCTCGTCGGTCAGTTTGGCGCGGAAGTTCCCGCGTGGTATGCAGGACAGTGCCCCATCATCAACGGTGGCCGCGTGATCCTCGCACCGGGTGGGAAAGCGCTGATCATCGCCGTTGACATCGAGAGCGGCAAGGTCCTGTGGGAATCCCCCAACCCAAAGCAGTGGAAGATGAGCCATGCCTCCATAACCCCGATGAAACTCGGCGGCAAGCTCACCTATATCTACTGCGCCAGCGGAGGCGTGGCGGCGGTGTCGGCGGAGGATGGAGACACCCTCTGGGAAACAGGCGAATGGAAGATCAGCATTGCCACCGTGCCTTCGCCCGTTCTGGTGGGCAATGACAAGATATTCCTTTCCGGTGGGTACAATGCTGGAAGCATGATGGCGCGGATTGTTCCCGTAGACGACTCTTGGAAAGTGGAGGAGATATTTCGCCTCAAACCCGAAGTCTTCGGCTCGGCTCAGTACACTCCCGTCTACTACAAGGGAAACATCTACGGCGTGCGCCCAAACGGTGAGATGGTGTGCATGAATGAGAGCGGCGAGGTGTTGTGGTCAAGTGGTGCGCAGTACAAATTCGGCTACGGACCTTATATCATTGCCGATGGTCTGCTTTACGCTCTCAACGATTCTGGTATGCTGACGATGATGGAGGCTTCGTCCCGTCAATTCAAGCCCCTCGCTCAAGCCAAAGTACTGCCCGGGCCCGACGCGTGGGGACCTATTGCGGTCGTGAACGGACGAATGATCGCCCGCGACCTGCGCACAATGGTCTGCCTGGATCTAAGATAAAGGAGGGCGGGTTTTCTAACCCACCAACACGGGACGGCGAGCCTTCCGGCCCGCTATTGCCAACGGAGCCAACCTATGCCAAACCCACCCAAAACCACCCCTATGAACGGCGGGATCGCGATGCTCATCGCCGCAGTCACCGTCGCAACCATCGTCGCCGTTATTCTCATCGGTCGGCAGGGTCCTCACTCCAAGTCATTGGGTCCACAGTTCAGCTACGAAGTCGATAGGTACCGACACACAGACCCATCGCTGGTGAAGTACCAGGAAACCGGCAGCATCCAGACGCCATACGAAACCGTTCACGGAATTTGCGTCGGAAGCGATGACTCCATCTACACGATCGGCGACAGGAAGCTGACAAAGCACAGCCCTGACGGCAGCGAGGTTTTCACCGCGTCCCTTGACGCGACGCCCACCTGTATCACGATTTCCGATGGCGAGAGGATTGCCATCGGGTTCAGAAACCATATCGAGTTATTCTCTGCAAAGGGAAAGCGAGAGAAGTCTTGGACGAAGGCAGGCGTGAAGTCCCACTTCACATCCATTGCCACGTCTCCAAGCGCTGTGTACGTCGCGGACGCGGGGAAGCGAAGCGTCGGTGTGTACGACTGGAGCGGCAATCTCCTTCAGGAGATCGACGGCAAGGGCGTCGACGATGACGCGAGGGGATTCGTCATTCCCAGCCCTTATTTCGACGTGGCAATGGGGAAAGAAGGACTCGTCTGGATTATCAACCCCGGACGGCATCGGGTGGAAAGCTACACCACCGACGGACAATTCGAGTTGTCGTGGGGGAAGACAGCGATGAAGGTGGATGGGTTCAGCGGATGCTGCAACCCCGTTCACCTCGCCGTGCTTCCCGACGGTGATTTTGTGACCAGTGAGAAGGGACTCAATCGCATCAAAACCTTCGCCGCCGACGGATCATTCCGGGACGTGGTCGCTGGGTCCGAAGCCTTCGGGCCCGCGGAAAACGCTGATGACATCGACATCGCCGTCGACTCCAAAGGCCGCATCCTCGCCCTCGACCCGTGGAAGAGAACGATCCGGATATTCGAGAGAACCACCGCACCCTCACGGTAGCCCAGATACCGGCAGCCCCCCGCCATTCGGCATCTGCCATCTGCAACATAAGAGCAAGGAGCCTGCCTCATGCCACGTTCGCAAGTGACGGACCGACTGAACATCGAGACAGACCTCCTGACGCAAATCCGCAAGGATGCCAACGACATTGCTGACCGCATTCGGCGGGTCGCGGAAGACTGTCCCGGTGACGAGGCTCAACTCGCCCTGTCCTGTGACGCGTTCTTCGGTGACTTTGCACGGAGGTCAGGTGTCAATTGGAACCCGCACGGCGAGCGACGTGTCGTCTGGAAAACTGAAGAGGGAAAGAAGGCGGGACGGATTGATCGCCTCTTCAACCGGTTGGTGGTCGAATACAAGGGGCCAGGCAAGCTCTACGACAATAATGACGCCGCCTTCAATGCGAAAGTCCTCAAGCAGATTCGATCCTACCTCGACGGTCCGATCAAGACCGAAGGCTGGAAGAAGCAAGCCCCCTGTTAACTTACAGGCAGCATTATGCCGAGCCGGTGGACGCCAAAGACAATACCAGTTCTTGGCTTTCCGCGCGCAAGGACTCGTTGCGAGCCTTGCGGAAGGTGCTCGGTCAGAGCGACTACCGGGCGCGGGCAGGAGCTTTCTCTGGCGGAGCAAATGCTGTTTACTGGTTGCAGCTCTTGCGGAAGAACCCAGATGGAACAGTGCAGGTGAGCAACATCACGGAAGGCGCAAAGCGGCAGATTGAAGCTGGCGTCCACGCCCTCGAACCCGAATTGCTCTACCCATTGCTCCGCGGCAGAGAAGTGAAGAAGTGGTCGGCAACGCCCGACCCGAATTCCCGCTTTCTCATTACTCACTTCCCAACTGACCGCCTCAAGGCGATCCAGCCCGAGGTCATGCAGAAGCGTTTCCCCCGCACGCTTGCCTACCTCAAGCGGTATGAGGACATGCTACGGCAGCGTGCCGCCTATAAGCGATACTTCAAGACAACTGATCCATTCTACAGCATGTTCAACGTCGGGGAATACACATTCAACGCCTGCAAGGTAGTGTGGGCGGAACAAGGAGACTTCGGTTGTGCCGTGGTTGGCTCTCGTGACGGCAAGCCGGTAGTGCATCCTTTCGGAAATCCTCCGACATAGGACACCGGATCGCTTCAGCGTCCGGTAGCTCACACAACTGACTACTACCGAGCGCCAAGAAAGGACATCTTTTCTCCCCTTTCA
>Ga0100401_1002556_pt1 | contig 14256 bp, 14 predicted proteins | sample CryGeymeta201525_FD_80421 | JGI IMG/M metagenome (GOLD analysis project Ga0100401, IMG submission 80421) | Groundwater microbial communities from Crystal Geyser aquifers in Utah, USA - Crystal Geyser metaG 2015-25 | ecosystem: Environmental > Aquatic > Deep subsurface > Groundwater | place: USA...
TCATGAGCTGGATCCCGTCAGCAGCGTGCACTGTCGCCAATAGTTTCATGACCTCAGCACCAATCCGCTCCAGTGAGATCTCTTTGAGATTGACCACTTTGTCTTTTAGAGCACTAAGCGTCTTTTCCTCAATCGCAAATCCCAGTTGGGCACCGATCCGGATCGCCCGCATGATCCGCAACGCATCTTCTTCAAATCGCTCTTTTGGCTCTCCCACAGCTTTAATTAATTTAAGTTTAATATCTTCTTGTCCATTGTATGGATCCACTATTTCACTCCGCAGGTTGATAGCAATGGCGTTGATTGTAAAGTCACGCCGCTTGAGATCTTCCTCGATAGTCTTGCCCCACTCGACTTTATCTGGCCTGCGCTTGTCACTATAGCCAGATTCAGATCGATAAGTCGTGATGTCATAAAGGGAGTCATCATTTATCTTTCCTTCGCCCAGTTTATACTGTTCTCTGATATGTTTCCCCGCTACTTTCACTGTGCCATATTCATTGTCGTAAAAACTCTCACTAAACAAGGGGACGATCACTTCTGGGGTTGCATTGGTTGTCACGTCCCAATCAGAAGAAGGAAGTCCCAAAAGAAGGTCTCGTACCGCCCCACCCACTATCCAGGCTTCGTATCCTGCCTTCTCAAGCTCACCAACCATCTGGACTGCGCCCTCATCTAGTTTAAACTTCATAAAGCTAGTCTACCACGAGGAGTCGACAGTGTATCATGTAGGTATGATCAACAAATATATTCCGTTGAATCGATAGATCGGAATGATATATGACACAGGTATCTAGACATAAATTACAGCCAGAAATGTCAGAGCTAATTTACGGTGAATTTTGTCAGTTTATTACGTTAATTCCGGCTCGCAGTTCCTTTCAGGCTTTTTTTAATGATTTTTTGACTCCTACTGAAAAAATAATGTTTAGTAAGAGATTTATGATCATGGTTCTCCTCATGCGTGGGCAAACGATAGAGCATATCAAGGATACGTTGTTTGTCAGCAATTCTGCTGTTATGAGTGTTAGTAGTTGGTTGAAAAACGCGAGTCCTGCCACCAAGAAAGCACTTAATTTACTTAATATGAAAAAAGATTGGCAAAAGTTTTTTGATCAAATAGAATCAGTCTTGGATAAATTGCCACCAGGTAAATATCGCAACTGGAAACTCGCGGGTCAAGAAAAAGTTATTAATCTCAAATCACGTCAACTAAGAGAAAGTTTGAGGTAAGATACACATTCCGTTGAATCGATAGATCGGAATATAAAAATAGGAGAAAAATAATATGCAAATCAATGTCACAACTCATGGTGGCGACAACCTAAGCGCCCAAGAAATATTTGAGGCTATTTTAAAGTCTAGGGGTCATCTCTCTAAAAAAGATCAAGACGACTTTCTCTCTCCGCCCAAGCCCACTCTTAAGATTCTCATCAAAGAAACTGGTCTCAAGTTGTCCACTCTGAAAAACATCAAAAATCTTCTCGACCAACATTTAGCATTGGGGCACGACATTTGTGTTTTTGGGGACTACGACGCCGATGGTATCACTGCCACCGCCACCCTCTGGCAAGCTCTCATGGCTTACGCTAAAGGGGGGAAGTCGCGGATCCTCCCCTTTATTCCAGATCGCACTCGCCATGGTTATGGTCTCTCAATCAAAGCTGTGGGTGATATCATAGAAGGGGATGGCTTCAAGACTACGAGCTTTCCTGACTTCTCTCCCAAGCTCATCCTCACTGTCGACAACGGCATTGTCGCCCACGAGGCAGCCTCAGTTCTGGCTAAAAAGGGGATAGACCTAGTTATTACCGATCACCACCAAGTATCAGACACCCTCCCTGAAGCAAAAGTTATTCTGCACACGACCGCCACATCGGGCGCTGGAATAGCTTGGATTTTCTCACTCTATCTGCTTGAGGAAAATCAGTTTTCCCGTGATCTCCTCGACCTCGCCACTATCGGCGTCGTGGCCGACATGATGCCGCTTTTCGGTCTCAACCGATCCCTTGTAGTTTACGGCCTTGCCAAACTCGCAACTTCCAAACGTCTCGGACTCCTTGCACTCTACCAAGCAGCCAAGGTAGATCCGCCTGGTATCTCGACTTATACAATTAGCTTTGGTCTCGCCCCCAGGATCAATGCAGCCGGCAGGCTTTATGATCCCTACGATGCTCTGCGACTCCTCTGCGCGACCAAGCTTAGCTTGGCGACTCAGCTAGCTAGTAAAATAAACGCTCACAACCAAGATCGTCAGGAATTGACCGATCTGGCTCTCTCTTCACTCTCAAAAGAGACTTTTACCCACAAAATCATCGTCGTCATAGGTGATTATCACGAGGGTATCATCGGCCTCATTGCCGGCAAGCTTACCGAGCTCACTCACAAGCCAGCCATCGTTATGAGTAATCATAGCAACTCGCTCAAAGCCTCCGCTCGCTCAGTCCCAGGGGTCAACATTACTGAACTTTTGCGTTCACTCTCACTTTCGTATCTTAGTCTTGGTGGCCATTCTCAAGCTGCTGGTTTTGCCTTAGCCAAGGATCAAGAATCCATTTTTTTGCAAACAATATATGACCTCGCAGATACTACCATTCCAGATGCACTCCTAGAGAACAATCTTACTGTTGATTTTGAGTTGAAGCCTAGTCAAATGACCCTCACTCTCGCCAAATTGATTGAACAACTATCTCCCTTTGGTATTGGCAATCCCAAACCCAAGTTTCTATTACGCAACGTAGTTGTTCTTGAAGATCGCCAGTTGGGTACAACCGGCAAGCATCGAAAACTAACGATAGAAAGTGGCGACAAATCACTCGAAGTATTACTTTTCAATACTAAAGAACCTTATCCTCTCAAAACCATCACCAATCTAGTAGGCTCCATCGATATTAATGTCTGGAATAATAAAGAGCGAGTTCAACTGATAGGTAGCTATGTTGAAAATTGATTTGCCTCGTCGTTTGCTGGCCGTTAGCTGTTTTCTGTTGGTATTCCTCTATCCCGGCCACAACTCTCTCCAAACTATTGTTGTACGTCCCGGTGATCTTCGTACTTTCTCTATCCCCTCACTCGCTCCCGCACTCTACCCAGAGTCCGATGGTACCAAAGTAGCTGGCATCACCGCCTACTCAGTCGTTGTCCAAGATGCCGTAGGCAAGTCCATCATGTACAGCAGAAATCCAGATGCACCCCTTATGCCAGCCTCAATCACCAAAGTCATGACGGCACTTGTTGCGCTCGACTACTGGAGTGATCTAGATACCGTAATCGAAGTCAAAAACGAAGATCGCGCCATCGGTCAAACTATTAGTCTGGTCAAAGGAGAACGCATCACGCTCAAAAATATTCTTGCTGGACTCCTCGTCCACTCAGGCAACGATGCAGCTCTCGCCATTGCCGACAATTATGTAGGTGGCTACTCTGCCTTTGTCTCTGCTATGAACGCCAAAGCGCGCGCCCTCCACCTTGACCATACGACCTTCAAAAACCCCTCAGGTGTCGAACAATACGGTCATGTCACAACCTCCCGCGACTTGGCAGTACTCGCTGCCTCGGCTCTTCAAAATCCAGTGATTGCGCAAATGGTAGAGACCAAACATATCGTAGTTACCGATGTCACGGGCGAGATCGTACATGATCTCACAACCACCAACGAGCTCTTAGGGGCTGTTGAAGGACTCAAGGGTCTCAAAACCGGCTGGACACAAAACGCTGGAGAGTGCCTCGTCAGTTATATCAATCGGGATGGACACAAAATCATCGTCGTGGTCCTCAACTCTCTTGATCGCTTTGGCGATACGACCAAGTTGATTAACTGGGCCTTCTCACATCACCGCTGGATAACCCCAGAGCTCTAAGCTATAATGATGGCTATGCGGACATTAATTGGGGAAACATTAAAAAAGGTAAGTGACACGGTAACTCTCCAGGGTTGGATAAGTACCAAAAGAGATCATGGCAAACTGACCTTTATTGATCTTCGTGATCGCACAGGAACTATTCAATGTGTCGGCTATCAGAAAATGGGAGAGCTCACAACTGAGTCTGTTATAGAAGTGAGCGGGCCTATCAAAGAACGCAATAGTAAGAGCATCAACCCTGATTTGCCTTTAGGCACAATTGAAATAGATGTTCAAGAATACGTAGTGCTAGGCAAAGCTACGGAGCTACCAATTCAGGTCAAAGAAACAGACGACAATGAAACCTCCGAAGATATCAGATTGAAATACCGGTATCTAGATTTGCGCCGAGAAAAAATGCAAAAAATTGTTAGACTACGTTCGAGTTATTCCCACGCTCTTCGCCAAGCTTTTATTGACAGAGATTTTATTGAAGTCGAAACACCCATCCTTTCTAAAGCCACTATGGAAGGTGCCAGGGACTTCCTTGTGCCATCTCGTTTTCAACACGGCAAATTCTATGCTTTACCTCAAAGTCCTCAACAATATAAACAATTACTCATGGTGGCTGGGGTAGATCGATACTTCCAATTTGCGAGGTGTTTTAGAGATGAAGATTTGCGTGCCGATCGTGGATTTGAGTTTACTCAGGTCGATGTCGAAATGAGCTTTGTCACGAGCGACGATGTTAGGGGAACTATTGAGAGTATCGTCAAGCAAGCAGTAAAAGCCGTTGGCGGAAAATTAAAAGATGAAAACTTTCCAGTATACGCATATGCAGATGCTATCAAACAATTTGGTGCTGATAAATTTGATCTATGCACTAAAGAAGAAAAGAAAGATGGGACTCTCGCTTTCGCTTGGGTAACACGTTTCCCATTCTTTAAAAAAGTTGATAAGGCCGACGCAGCAGAAATTCGCGACGGGAAAAGTGGTTGGACTTTTACCCACAACCCCTTTGGTGCACCGATTAAAGAACATATAGAGTGGCATTTAAAAGGAGAACATATAGAAGATATAATCGCTGATCAATATGACTTGGTTTGCAATGGTTACGAAGTCGGCGGTGGAGGAATTCGTGCCCATGATCCAGCTTTATTGGCCTCCACATATCGCATCATGGGCTATAGCGAAACAGAAACAAAAGAGAGCATTGGTCACATGCTCGAAGCTTTCTCATATGGTACGCCTCCTCACGGAGGAATTGCCTTAGGACTCGATCGTCAAATTATGCTCCTCTCAGGAGAAACTTCTCTCAAAGAAGCAATAGCATTCCCCATGACATCAACTGGTCGTACAGCAATCATGGATGGGCCGAGCATTGCTTCTGACGATCAGTTAAAAGAATTGGGTATCAAGTTAATCAAGTAGATACTTATTCTGTCCACGCATCAGACACCGCCGAGACATAAGCCGTAAAGTCGCTCTCTCCCACAAATTCATATACCGGTTGCATAAACTGTTGAGGTGTATCTGGGTCATAATACTTGAGGGTAATATCTCGTATGGCTACATTGGTAGTATTCGACTTCACTCCGGCAATAAATGCCTCTCCTTTTTGCAATCTCTGGTAAGCTTCTGCCACTCCAATCAAGGGGTACACGGCCGATCTAGTCAGATCTACCGGGAAATAGTTGTAGCTCAAGTTTACAAACTGTCGTACGTCCTCTCTCTGTAGTGCCAAAACTCCCGTGATCAGTCCTCGCTCTGTGCTCGGGCTTACCACCTCGACACTATCTACTGGCGCTCGATACAAGTTTACTTGGATAAAATGTGCTTGTGACAATGAGACAGCCGAAACCAACTGGTCCTTATCGGCTTTTAGGTACGAGACAGTTGCCTCACCCGTCTTGATATCTTCAGGTAGCAGTTCTACTCTCGAGAGCAAGTTATAAAGTCTATCTTTAGCTTGATCATCCGTATAATAAATCGTTGGGGTTATATATGTTGGATCCTCTTGCCATTTCTTGTCCAAGACAAAGGCTCCAGTAATGATGTTGATAGTCAGAGACGATGAGATGGGGTGAGTTGCGTCCCACCTATACTCAGTCTCCGACAATTTTTTGGAGGGTTGGATAAAGTCAAGCCTGGTGGCTACAGCTTGGGCGCTGTCATATGCCAGCAAACTAGCCTTTTTGATCGGCATAAAAAATACCTTAAACTGCGTGGGGAGCTTACTCGGCAATCCTCCTGTTGGAGTCTCTAGAGTGTAGTTATAGGTAGCAGGTTCTGCTTGTGGATAGATGATCTTGGGTAGTTTGCCAAACAGTACGTCAGGTGGAGGGGGTGGGGCAGGGTGGATCTTTTTCCAGTAATTGACCGAGGCCGTCAGGATTATGCGTCCAATCATTAGTACAACTAGGGCTACGCCTCCATACTTGATCGCTTGCCTTGCTACAATCGCTGTCTCACCAAGACTTGTCATATACCTAGTATATAATACTTTCATGACAGTCCGTACCCGCATCGCACCTAGTCCCACCGGTATCGCCCACTTGGGTACCGCCTATATCGCCATGCGTAATCTGGCGATATCCAAACAAAACCACGGCCAATTTATCGTTCGTATCGAAGATACTGATCGTGAGCGTTATGTCGAAGGTGCTGTAGATATAATTTTTGAAGCCATGAAGTGGCTCGGTCTGACATATGACGAAGGACCCTATACCCAGTCAGAGCGCTTACCTATTTATCAGGAGCAAGTTAAAAAACTTATCGAAAACGGTCATGCCTACTACTGCTTTTGTACCAAAGAACGACTCGATCAAGTGAGGTCGGATCAACAAGCTCAAAAACAACTCCCGCACTACGACAAATTTTGCCGTAACATCCCCCTAGCTGATGCCAAACAAAGAGTGGCCGCTGGTGAGAAATATGTCATCCGCCTCAAAGTGCCAGAAAGTGGAGTCACTATCTGCCAGGACGCAATCCGTGGCCCAGTCGAGTTCCAAAACTCAGGTATTGATGACCAGGTTTTGCTCAAATCCGATGGCTACCCCACCTATCACCTAGGCGTTGTGGTAGATGATCATCTAATGGCGATCACTCATATCATCCGCGGCGAGGAGTGGCTCTCTAGCTCTCCCAAGCATGTCCTGATCTATCAAGCCTTTGGTTGGGAGCTACCCATCTTTGCTCATCTCCCGGTGATCCGCAACCAAGATCACTCCAAGATGAGTAAACGCAAAAACGACGTCTCAATCCTTTCACACCGCGACAAAGGTTACCTCCCCGAAGCCATCAACAATTTTTTGGCTCTCATGGGTTGGTCACACCCAGATAAAAAAGATATTTTTAGTTTGGACGAATTCCTCAAGTTATTTACCCTCGAGCGCGTCAGTCTGACCGCTCCCGTCTATGACATCGAAAAACTCAACTGGCTCAACGGCCAGTATATCCGCGCTATGGCAGATGAGGAGTTGACCAAGCGTTTACAGCCATTTTTGCCCGCTGATTGCTCAGCGGAGCAAGTTGCCCAGATTTTACCTCTCATCAAAGAGCGTTTGGTGACTCTCCACGACTTTGAATCTCTCACCGATTTCTTCTACCGTGATATTCAAGTAGATCAAACAATGTTAACAAAAAAATCTACATCTGACGAAGTTAAATCACAGTTATTATCTACAAACCATGAACTATCAACTATTGACCTATCTTCTTGGTCGCATGAAAACATCGAACAAAAAATTAGATCATTAGCTGAGCAAAATGGTTGGAAACCAGGCCAATACTTTATGATGTTGCGCATCGCCGTGACCGGCAAAACTGCCACCCCACCACTCTTTGAAACCATGCAAGTCCTCGGCCGTGAAAAAACTCTTTTGCGCTTGTCCCTAAAGGTCTGACCTTAAAGTTGTGATTAGATTACTTAATAAGCTTGCGCAAAATACCAACGGTAATTCGCTGGTTTTGAGCAGTATATGCACTTGCCTTTTTCTTCCTTTGCATTAAGTGGTAGGCAACGAGTGGTAGCTTTAGTTTCTGCTTTTATCTTTGCTTCACAGTCTTTATTGCCACACCAAAATGCGTGAATAAAACCACGTTCTTTCTCCATAATCTCTTTAAATTGGGCAAATTCTGATACCTCGCGGGTATGGGTATTAAGGTAATTCTTTGACTTAGTAAATGCCTGTTTCTGCTGGTCTGCGAGAGTTGACCTGATCCAAGAGACAAGCTCTGCGAGTGGAACATTAGTTTTCTCGCCGGTATCACGACGTGCAACAACAACCTGTTTTACATCTATATCACGAGGTCCAATTTCAATGCGAATTGGTACCCCACGAAGCTCCCAGTTATTAAACTTCCATCCAGGAGTATAGGTATCACGATTATCTAACTTAACGCGATATTCGCTCAGAAGTTCCGCTACTTTCTTAGCTTCTGTCATAACTTTTTCTGGCTCTTTAGCAGTGACAGGAACTATCGCGATTTGAATTGGTGCGATCTTGGGAGGGAAAAAGAGTCCCTTATCATCAAGATGAGACATAATAAGTCCCCCTAGAGCACGAGTAGAAAATCCCCAACTTGTCTGCCATACAAATTCGTTCTTCCCTTCCTTGCTTTGGAAGTTTATATCGAACGCTTTTGAGAAGTTTTGCCCAAGGTTATGAGAAGTTGCTCCTTGTAGAGCTTTCCCGTCAGGCATAAGTACTTCAACGGTATAGCTAGTCTTCGCTCCAGCAAACTTTTCGGTCTCACTCTTTTTACCTAATACGACAGCAGTACCAAAGTAGTCTTCATATACCTGTCTATACCACTCAAGTGCCTGTTCCTGCATGGCAACAGCCTCAACTTCGGTTGCATGCGCAGTATGCCCCTCCTGCCACAAAAACTCCGAAGTACGAATAAATGGAAGAGTGCGCTTTTCCCAGCGAACAACATTGTTCCACTGATTTATGAGGATAGGTAGATCCCGCCAGCTCTCAACCCACTTAGCATACATACTGTACATAATAGTTTCAGACGTAGGCCTGACCACTAGAGGTTCGGTCAGTTTTTCTCCGCCACCTATCGTGACGATCGCAAGTTCGGGTGAGAATCCTTCAACATGTTGCTTCTCCTTTTCGAGGAGGGACATAGGGAAGAGCATGGGAAAGTAAGCATTCTCAATCTCTCCTTGCTTCATCATTTTATTAAGAATTTCTTGCGTCTTTTCCCACAACGCGTACCCATAAGGGCGTATGATCATCGTGCCTTTTGCTGGCCCATAATCAGCGAGCTCTGCTCGTAGCACATAGTCTAAATATTTTTCTGATAAGTCTGCCGTTTTCATAGATCTCCTTTTTAAAATAATTTCCCACCAACTACTGCGTTATTTTTGTCTGGTACCATGAGTATACACTCGTGGTCCTCATCAGGTACTCCAAGAGTGAGTACTTCCGACAAAAACGGACCAATTTGGCGGGGTGGGAAGTTGACAACCCCCATGACTAGTTTCCCCATGAGTTGCTCTTTGGTATAGTATTTGACCAGTTGTGCACTCGATATTTTGGTGCCAATCTCGTCTCCAAAATCTATTTTTAGTTTATAAGCAGGCTTACGTGCTTCGGGGAAATCCTCGACGGCCACAATGCGTCCCACCCGGATATCCAGTTTTACAAAATTATCATATGTTGCCATATTTCTTGCACTCCTTAATTATATAAATAATGTGCAACCCGCCAGAGCAATCAGAATTGTAAAACGGCTAAATAGCAGTCTGCACAACATCTGATGCGACGGAGGGCTTTTAATAACAAAAAACCCTTGCATGCACCCAAAACATTGGGGACACACAAGGGTCTTCTCAGACGGTACCACCCTGTACTTTAACTCATTTTTCTGCGTCTCGTGCAGACTACGTAGTACTCATCATACTCAGCTCCAGGGCGGGAAACCCCTTCATCGCCTTATTCAATTAAGATTATTCTACCCTATATGTCAATAACTCGTCAAAGAGCGGAGTCACCATCTCCTCTGTGATCGACTTCACGTCGCACCTACTTAAACTCTGTACATAGTCTTCAAGTTTATAAGCCCACTCTCGATCAGATCTATGTTGTTTATATCTTGTTTCCAAATCAACAATTCTTTCTTCTAGCGAGACAACTCCGTCTATTGCCACTCGCGAATCAGCATACAAAGTTAGTGTGGCAGGCAGACTCACTTTTGAGAAGTCTTCAATATTGATGACATTTTGGTAAAATTCTGCTTCTTGCTCCACTAGGTCGCGCAATTTGGTCAGCCCAGCATCATCTAGTATTTTGAGAGTCGCCAGGTTAGCATCTCTGCGTTTCCCATATCGTGCACTAGTGCCGTCAAGATAGCAGCTTTATCTTTAGTGATCAGCGAGACGATGCCACCCACTCTCAGCTGGTGTTGCGCCAGTTGCGGCATGATTTGGTACTTTTCATAAAGTTGCTTGATCTGCATGAGTATATGCTAACATATAGCTATGGCTACCAAACACCCTCACTACAAGTCACCATTTGCCGAGTACTTCAATTATCTCTCGCGCATTGATCGGGGCAAAAGATACTCCAAAGAATATGGCTCAATCCTCTTGCTTTCCCTCACCGAAGAGGTCGGGGAGATCGCCCGCGCCTACCTAGCTGAGCACGGCAGGAAACCATTGAATATTGCCGCCCAGCACGATGAGTCCTACGAGCAGGAGCTTGGAGACCTAGTGGTCACCATCTTGCGCATCGTCCGAATCAAAGATATCGACCTTCACGAAAAGATCATTGGGACTCTCAAAAAAATCGAAGCCCGCAAGCTCAAACCCAAAGAATATAAAGAGTTGGTATAGGTGCCGTGCCCCAAGCGTAGCTCTGGAGAGCGAAGTGGGGTAAAATACTTGTATCATCTGCGGGATGATGAAGTGGTATCATGCGACACTCTGAATGTCGTCTCCTAGGTTCGAGTCCTAGTCCCGCAACAATATATCAAATAACCTCAAAAGACAGCAATAGTCGGAATATCATACATACACATTGACAAATAATTAGACATTTAGTAGTACTAAACTATGCTTAATACTTATCTCCAACAACTGCGCAAATCTAAGAGTTATTCTCAATCAGAAATGGCGAAAGCTTTGGGTCTCACTCGCCCCACCTACGTCGCATTCGAGCAAGGGAAGCGCGATCTTACAACCCGTGAAGCAAAATTAGCTGCCGACTTCTTGGGCATCAGCCTTACTGACCTAATCACCGAAAAAAATATTAACTACGTATTGTCTGTAACTCCTTCCAAGTATTAGACATCCCACCCCCAATATTTTCGGGAAAACCATCGAAAAACTAGTTGAAGAGGGGAAAGTAGAGGCAGTTAAGAGTAAATTTTATAAATACGATCAATGCAAATATCTCATCAATCCAGACCTTAAGCTAGACCTCTCCCTCCTTAGTGCGGCACATCAGGATGTCCCTTGGTTGACGGCAGAAGAAGGTTCTCCACTAGATTATGAAGCTGTATTTTATCGGACTCCAACTACCTCGGTAAGAGTATACGACCATGACACAAATTGAATATTACGAAACAGATCTTTTCCAGAAAGATTTTAAGAAACTATCAAAAAGATTTCGGACTTTATTCTAACTCATAAAGTTGTCTTCCTAGAGATATATTTTAAAGCTGATCAAACAAATGAATCTCGTACTCGCATTCGTGAATATCTAGCTCTCTAAATCGCTCGGCATCGGCTCAGGTGGAAGGAACTCTTCGCCACCGTCTTTTGGTGCGTACTGCTCCGCTTTGAGCCACTCAACATAAGTGCACCCCGTGGCCTCTTTTTTATCTCTATCCCATCCAGCCGTTGAACACTTCTTCATCTTTTTCCCACTCGCTGTCGTATACAAAACCAGTTTTTGCCCGCACTCTGGGCAGTCCTCATCTAGTTTTTCGGTCGTTCCATTGATCCACTCGATATAATCACACCCCTCGGCTTTTTTGAGTTCTACGTTCCAGACATTGGTTGAGCACTTCTTCATCTTTTTGCCAAATCTAGTCACATTTAGTACGAGTGGCTTACCACACTTGGGGCACTTCTCATCTAGTTCTTGGGGCTGTACCTCTAGCCACTTGACGTAATCACAGCCCTCATTTTTATGGGTATCTGGATTCCAAGCTCCCTTGGAACAACGCTGCAACTTCCTGCCAGTCTTGGTCTCTGCAACGGGGGATAGTTCACTACCACATTTGGGACATTTCTCTTCCATTAGTACATAATAGATGGTATGTCTTACTTTGTCTATATGCTAGTTTGTGAGGATCGGAGTTTTTATCTAGGCACTACAAATGATATTGCTAAACGCTTTATCGCACATTTATCAGGCAAAGGCGCGAGTTACACGAGGAGTCACAAGCCAATCAAAATAGTTTATCAGGAGCAGTTGAGCGACAAGTCTAGTGCCCTCAAACGTGAGCATGCTCTCAAACAACTTACTCACGCCCAGAAACAGGCCTTAACCTCTTCCCAGTAATCATTTTTTCCGTCACAATGTAACTCATGTTCAAAAGATTGCGCAAATTACTCAAAAATATTGGACCAGGAATAATTAGTGGTTCTGCCGACGATGATCCATCTGGCATTGCTACTTATAGTCAGTCTGGTGCTCAGTTTGGCTTTGGCCAGCTCTGGACAGCTCTTTATATGCTCCCATTCTTAATTTCAGTTCAAGAGGCGTGTGCTAGGATAGGGGCAGTCACAGGACATGGTATCTCAGCCGCCGTCAAGCGACATTACCCAAGGTCAGTTTTACTTGTCATGGTTTTGGCTGTTCTCATCGCCAACACTATCAATATCGGTGCCGATATCGGGGCGATGGCGTCTTCTCTCAAGCTCGTTATCCCCATCTCTTTTGTCTCTCTCACGATTATCATTACTAGTAGTATTTTGATCCTCGAAATATTCACCTCCTATCGTACCTACGCAAATATCCTCAAATGGCTAGCTCTCTCGCTCCTGGCATATCCTCTTACCATGTTGATTATCGAAGTTCCCTGGGCTAGTGTGCTTCCCGCCACCTTTATACCCAATGTTGAACTCAACTTTGCCTTTTTCTTTATTATCATGGGAGTCTTGGGTACTACCATTTCTCCTTTTATGTTTTTCTGGCAAGCATCAGAGGAGGTAGAGGAGGAGCGTTCTCACAAGATGATTAAGCATGGCATTCCTCGCTTAACAGTGCGTTTTATTCGCAACCTTCGCATGGGTACAATCATTGGGATGATTTTTGCCGAGTTGGGGACGTGGTCCATTATTATTGTCGCAGCCAGTGTCTTAAATACTCATGGCATAACAGATATCAAAACTGCCGCAGATGCCGCCGCCGCTCTAGAGCCACTCGTGGCTAGTTTCCCCAACGCCGGATATCTAGCCAAACTCATCTTTACAACGGGTGTTCTAGGTCTAGGACTACTCGCCATTCCCGTGCTAGCAGGGTCGGCAGCCTTTGCATTATCTGAGGCTGTCGGATTTCGTGACGGGCTCAATCTCAAATTCAAACAAGCTCATGGGTTCTACCTCACTATGATCGTTGCTACTTTAATCGGTTTGTTGATCAATTATCTAGGGATTGATCCCATCAAAGCTCTGGTCTATGCGGGGGTGCTCAATGGATTTGTAGCCGTGCCTCTTATCTTCTTGATCGGCAAAATCAGTAGTGATAAAAAAATCATGGGTAAATATCGCAGTGGTCTACTCTCCCGCACCTTTATCTGGCTGACATTCGTCGCTATGACTCTCTCAGCTTTAGCGACTGTTTATTTGCTCCTGGCGCGGTGACTACTTACTCACTGCCAGCAAAAACCCCCCCGCTAAGCGGGGGGGTTTTTTGTCTTACTAAAACCTAAATTTTAATAACTGGATCTGCCATAGCCACCACGACTATTGTCGCGGTTACCATAACTGGATGAACCACCCGCTGGGCGGCCACCACCAAATCCACCACCACGACTATTGTCGCGAGGTTCCATTGGACGTGCTTCGTTTACAACGATCTGTCGACCATCTAGGTCTTTCCCGTTGAGTTCGGCTACTGCCTTTTGGGCTTCTTCTTCAGTACTCATCTCTACAAAGCCGAAGCCTTTAGAGCGACCAGTTGCACGGTCAGTGATGACACGGGCACTAGAGACAGTACCTACCTGGGAGAAAAAAGCTGCTAATGAGTCGTCAGTTGTAGCCCAGGCTAAACTTCCGATAAATAATTTGGTTGCCATGTGCGGCACCTCCATAAACGCGTGCCACCACTTTTACTCGCAAACTACAGAGAATAAATCACTATCGCTTCGGAAAAGTATGTACACATAAATAACTAGTGATCATTATAGCACATATTGGATGATACAATGTCAATATGCGTGGATTTCTTAA
>Ga0100401_1002569_pt1 | contig 14193 bp, 8 predicted proteins | sample CryGeymeta201525_FD_80421 | JGI IMG/M metagenome (GOLD analysis project Ga0100401, IMG submission 80421) | Groundwater microbial communities from Crystal Geyser aquifers in Utah, USA - Crystal Geyser metaG 2015-25 | ecosystem: Environmental > Aquatic > Deep subsurface > Groundwater | place: USA...
AACCTTCGAAGCCGCCACGCGCTCATCCTTGATCGCCGACAGGCAGCGTGCGAATACCGCCTCGCCGATCAGCGTCAGCGGCATGCCCGCGTCGAGTGCCGCGATGGCGGTCCACTTGCCGGTGCCCTTCTGCCCGGCCGTGTCGAGGATCAGATCCACGGTTGCTTTGCCATCCTCGTCCTTGTAGCCGAGAATGTCGCGGGTGATCTCGATCAGGTACGAGTCGAGCTTGCCGCTGTTCCATTTGGCCATGATCTTGTGCATCTGCTCGTTGCTCATGCCGAGGCCGTCCTTCATCATCTGGTAGACCTCGCAGATCATCTGCATGTCGCCGTACTCGATCCCGTTGTGCACCATCTTGACGAAATGGCCGGCACCGTTCTCGCCGACCCACTCGCAGCAGGGTTCGCCGGTATCGGTATGCGCGGAGATTGTCTGGAAGATCTTCTTGACCGACTTCCACGCCTTCGGCGAACCGCCGGGCATGATCGAGGGACCGGTCAGCGCACCTTCCTCGCCACCGGAGACGCCGGTGCCGATATAGAGCAGCCCCTTGCTCTCGCAATAGGCCGTACGGCGGGTGGTGTCCGGAAAATGCGAGTTGCCGCCGTCGATGATGATATCGCCTTTTTCAAGATAGGGGATCACCTGCTCGATGAACGCATCCACGGCGGAACCGGCCTTGACCATCATCATGACCTTGCGCGGGCGCTTGAGGCTGGCCACCAGTTCCTTCACACTGTGCGCGCCGATGATGTTCTTGCCGACGGCGCGGCCGCTGGTGAAATCGTCGACCTTGCTGACCGTGCGGTTGTAGCAGGCCACGGTAAAGCCCTTGCTTTCCATGTTGAGAATCAGGTTCTCGCCCATGACTGCCAACCCCACCAACCCGATATCCGCCTGCTTCGCCTTCTTTGCAACAACCTTCTTTGCCATCATCGCCTCCTTGTATATTCTGTTTTCTGCTTTCTGCTTTATCCCTACACCCCGCTGTAGGCGGAGAAGCCGCCGTCCACCGGCACGACCACGCCGGTCACGAAACCGGCCGCCTGATCCGAGACCAGCCACAGCAGCGCCCCGACCAGGTCGTCGGGCTCACCGTAATGCCCCATCGGGGTGTGCGCCAGGATTTTTTCCGAGCGCGGCGTCGGGGTTCCGTCCGGGTTGGTCAGCAGCGCGCGGTTCTGGTCGGTCACGAAGAAGCCCGGGGCGATCGCGTTCACCCGGATCCCGGCAGGGGCCATATGCACGGCCATCCACTGCGTGAAGTTGCTCACGGCCGCCTTGGCGGCACTGTAGGCGGGGATCTTGGTCAACGGGCGGAAGGCGTTCATCGACGAGATGTTGATCACCACGCCCGAGCGGCCGCTTGCCATCTTGCGTGTGAAAGCCTGCGAGGGCAGCAGCGTCCCGAGGAAATTCAGGTTGAACACGAATTCAATGCCCTTCGGATCAAGGTCATAGAACGTCACAAAGTCGCGGTTCTCGTTGAGCAGGTCATCGGGATTCATGTGCTCCATGCCGGTCGTTCCCTTGGGATGGTTGCCGCCGGCTCCGTTGATCAGGATGGCGACCGGGCCGAAGGCCGCTTCAACGGCGGCATTGGCCTCGTCCAGACTGGCCTTGTCGAGGACGTTGCAGGCAACCGCCATCGCGCGCCCACCGGCAGCCGTGATCTCATCGGCCACTGTCTGGGCGTTCTCCAGCCGCAGATCCGCCACGGCCACCGCCGCCCCGCATTCGGCCAGGGCCTTGGCCATCGTGCTGCAGAGCACGCCGCCACCGCCGGTCACCACCGCCACTTTACCCGCTAAATCCACTTTGAATGGTACTGCCATCGTCTCGTCTCCTTCGTTGTTTTCGCCTAGTCCTGAAAGCGCTCGCGCACGGCCCAGAGACCGATCGCGGGATTGCTGATGTAGAAGAATTCCTCGCCATCGGGGCCTTCGTTCATCCCGTCTCGCAGCGAGGCCGGATCGTAGCGCTTGAGCATCTCGTCGAGGTCGGCATAGGCGAAGCCGGCGCCCTCGATCTCGGCACGTGTCAGGTGACCGGGCGCGTAGGTGATGTTGAAGCGTCCCTCGGACGAGCCATGGATCAGGTGCGCCGCCGCCCCGAGGTTGTCGCGCAGGTCGTCATGCTGCTGCACCGCCGCCAGCGTCTTTTCCGTCCCGAAATAGCCGTACTTGCGGATCAAGGCATCGATCTGCTTGTCCTCGCCGAACTCCTTCACACCCGGTGCCAGGATCAGCAGCTCCCCGCCATCGGCCATCGCCATGCGGGTGCGGTAGACCGCCTTGTTGCCCAGCCAGGTGCTTTTGAACTCGGATGGATCGAGGTAGACCACGCATTTCTTCAGCGGCTGCGCCAGCATCTCGAAGTTGACTTCCAGCGAGAGTGCCGCCGCCCGGTTGAAGACCCCGACATCGTCGCCGATATACAGGCCGCGCACCGCCATCCCGCCGCGTCCGGTCCGTCCGACGACCGTCTGCACATAGACCAGTTGCGGGAGTGCGGAGCCGAAGTGATCCGAGCCGTAGTTGAAGAGCTTGCGCACGGGGGTGTCCGCCCGCCCCATGATCCGCTCCATCCCGTAGACCGCCCCCACGAAGTGGCTGCGGTTGATCGCCGTTGATCCGCCGGTACCCACGAAAATATTCTTGTTGTAGTTGGCCATGCCCACGACCTCGTGCGGCACGACCTGGCCGATCGAGAGGATCAGGTCGAAGCCACCCTCCACCAGAAGCCGGTTCACCTGCACCGGCCAATCGAAATCGAGCTTGCCCTCGGTGATCTCGCTGACATAGGCCGATGGCACGGTTCCGAGCGTCACCACATCATGGCGCCAGTCGTGCGGCTTAAAAAGCGAGAGCGGCATGTCGCCGAACATCTCATGGATCTGCGCCGGCGTCATCGGGGAATGCGTACCGAGCGCCGGCAGGACGGCCGCCAGCCGATCGCCGTAGTACTCGTGGACGAGCTGCGTCAGCAGGCCGGCCTGTGAATGGAACCGGGTGAAATCGGGGGGGATGGCCAGCACCCGCTGCCGGGGACCCAGCGCATCCAGCGCCGCGAACAATCCCTGCTTCAGGACTTCTGCACTCAAGACTTCCTTGGCGAAACCGCGTTCGTAATATATCATGTCGTTACACCTGCTCTCTCTGCCGGTTGAAAAGAATGGCTTTACGTTATGAAATGTTGCGCAACATTACAAGGATTATTACGCATACCCGGCATTTTCGGGGCGGCCCTGCCCCTCTTGTGGGTGGTGCTGCATGCGCCCCAGCTTTACGGCAGCCAGCACGGCGGCATCCGCTTTTCACTGACGGCGGTCTTTGCGCTGCTGATTCTGTTTCGCCGCCAACGACCGACGGACGTCCCTGAACCCGGCCGCACCGGCCCCCATGGCGCGTGGCTGGCGACGGCCGCCATTCTCGGTACCGCCGCCGTCGTGGCGGGCTTGATCGTGCCGATCCGCCAGGTGGAATGGGTCGGGCTGCTGCTGGTGGCCTACGCCTGCCTGGCCTTCACGCTGCCACGCCCGCTGGTCCGCAACCTGCCGGCCGCCTTGTTTGTCTTCTACTGGGCGAACCCGCTTCCGTCGGCGCTGTTCGGGGTGTTTCAGACCGGCATGCAGCAGGCCTCGGTGCAGGGCACTGAATGGCTGCTGCACTTGGTCAATACCCGCGTCTGGGCGGACGGCATGATCCTGCACACCGGCACCCGGCTCTTCGAGGTCCCCGCCTGGTGCAGCGGCATGCGCACCGCCACAACGGTCTTCATCCTGTCGCTGGCCGTGGGGATCCTGCGCCGCCTGCGCCCGGCCGAGATGCTGGTCTTTATCGGCTGGTCGCTGGTCCACGCCCTGGCGTTGAATATCCTGCGCATTAGCGCCATGATCTATTTCGCGCCGCTGCTGGCCGACACGGCCGGACTGGGCTTCCTGCACGACACGGCCGGACTGATTGTGATTGCCGGTGTCCTGCTGGTGTATATCGAGCTGCTGGTGCTTGAGCATGCCCGGCGGCATCGCCGCCGCCACCGCGAAATGCTGCAAGCCGTGCGCGAGGGCGGCTTGAGCGAATACCCGCCATTCTGGCACCGGCTTGCCCGGCGGCGCCGAGTCATCCTCGCCTCCCTGGCCCTGCTGGCGCTCGGCGGCCTGGTCGGCTGGCGCAGCCGTCCCTACCACCGCACAATGATGCTCCGCGACGTCGTGCTGGCCCTACGCGACAGCGGGGACACGTCCAACGCCCGTCGGCTTGCCGCCATTGTGTCGGACCGCCTGCCGACGGACGACCTGGAGTGGCGTTTCACCACCATTCGTCTGGCGCTGATCGGCGGCGAGCCCCAGCGAGTACTGGCGGATCTCGACGCGTTGGCGGATCTGCCGCCGGGCTTGCAGCTCCAGCGCCGGATCCTGCAGGCATACGCCCTGCTGGCGCTCGGCCGCCTGGAAGAGGCGGTCGCGATCGTCAATGAACTCCCCGAGGCCGAACGGCGGCGCGACCCGCGGGTCGCCATGATCCTGGCGGAAATGGCGCTGCGCCGCCGGGACGCCAAGGCCGCCGCTGAACATGTGATCACCGCCGGCCAGTGGGCACCGAACGCAGGCCGCATCCGGCAGCTTTATCCCTTTCTGAGGGTACACCGCCAATGGGATGCCATGGCCGCCACCGACATCCGCGTTCCCTACGCGGACCCCGTGCAGGCCTTCTCGATCCTGGAGGCGTTCATGCACCTCAACAACGTACCGCGCGTAGCCGAGATCACCCGTGAGTTACTGGATCGCTACCCCGATGATCCTCGCGTGCTCGAACCGCTTTATTTCATGGCTTTGCAAAGCAGCGAGGAATGGGAGACCCGCTTCCGCGATCACCTACTGCGAATCCTGCCGGAAATCACAGCCCCGGAAACGCTGTATGAGATGCTTTACAAGTGTTTCGAACTGGCGCATCCCGATCTTGCCTGGCAGATCTACCGCCGCATTGCCGAAATCGACCCGGATCATCCTCTGCTGCACCTGGCCGCCGTGGAATACGGAGCCCGCTGGTTTGTCTTCCGGTCCCATTTCCTGGACTTGCCCGCCGGACAGGCGCACGAGACCATTGACCTGAAACCCTTCGCCATACTCGGTACCATGCTGCCCGACTGGCGGGATCTGGCACAAACGGTCCCACTGGGCGAAACGCTTGCCGTCGCCGACACCGTACCGGTGCGCAAGGCACTGCTCCAGCAGGCCATCGCTGGCTTTGCCGAACGCGAGCAGCACGGTGCGCTCTCGCTCGATCTCCAGTATCTCCAGGCGCAGGCACTCGAGCGCGCCGGCAGACTCGATCTCGCCCGCGCCAAACTCGACGCCATTGTCCACGACAACCCGCAGGAAGCCGCCACCGCACTCAACCTGCTTTCCGAAATGTTCGAACGCAAGGGGGCCTGGATTCAGGTCTACGAGACCTTGCGCACATACCTGCTAGCAATGCCAGCAGCGGGGGGGGGTGACAGCGAGACGCCTGCGCCTGACGATTCCATGTGCTGGCCACCGCTACCCGTCGCCATCCGTACCGATGCCGAGCACATCCACCTGCCGCCGTTGCTGCGGCTTGGCGAGGCACAACTGAAACTACAGTTGCCGCTGGCCGCGCTCTTCACGGCCCGCGAGGCTGTGCGCCTCTACCCTTATGCCCCACGCGCTCAGGCCTTGCTGGCTGCGGCCCTGCTAAGCATCGGTGAGGCGGAAGCGGCCCTACAGCTTCTGGGACACCAGCGCGTCCGTAACACCCGCGAGCTCGACCTCTTGGAGGCCGATGCCCTCATGGCCAGCGAGCGTTTCGCACGGGTGGAGGGGTTCCGCCGCAGCCGCCTGCTGCCGCCTGTCGCCATCCCCCCCGGGACCGTACAGCACGCCAGCCTTCCACCGGCCGAACTCAGCCTGCTCTGGCACCGCACACAGATTCCCTCGGAAGCCGAATTCGCCGCCACCGCCGCCGCACTACGCGGGAACCTGGAAACCGCCGGCGACGGCCTGGGACCACTGCTCACGCTCTGGCTTGAAACCTGGGAACACCCGGGCACAGAACCCGACATCGCCCGCTGGGCAGGAACCGGGCGCGACCGGATCGAAAAGGCCACAGCCCTCAACCAGCTTACCCTGCTGCTGTGCCGTGAATCGCGATTTACCGAGGCCTTGCCCGTCGCTCGCGCCGCCGCTGCGGCCCTGCCCGACTCGCCTCACCTCTGGCGCATCCTGATCAGCCTTGCCGGCGGCGATCCCGAACTCGTCGCTCTGGCCAGGCAGTCTTGTCCAGACGACGCCGAGATCTGGCTCGCCGATCTCGTCACGCGGACGCGTCCGGCGGGGGCCATGCCACAAGCCGAAGCCGACGGGGATCGCCTTCGGGAACGCCTCGCCCCGCTGATCGAGGAAGCCGGCCGCTATCATCCCGCCGCCCGCACCCGCGCCGCCGAGTACTGCTGGCGCGGCGGCCTGCGCGACAACGCCGCGCTCCTGACCCGCGATCTTGCCGATGACGCCCGCGGGTTGCTCCCCGCCTGCATTGCCGACATCCGCAGCGCCCTGCATGGACGCGATAAACAGCGCGCCCTGCAAGCCACCACCAAGGCGATCAATGCCTCAATCGTCTCGATCCCCGCCCTGCACGAAAACCTGGTGCTGCTCAAAAGCGGCGACGGCACGATCGACACCGACTCGGAAATGATCAATTCCCTGCGCGCCCTGCGCAAAGCCGAGCCGCGCAACCCGCTCTGGCCCCAGATGCTGGGCTACGTCCGTTTCCAGCGCGGGGGCTGGGAAATCCTCGATGCCATGTTCGAGATGAACAGTGCCATTGCCGACGGAGCCACCAACCAGACGCCCTACCTGATCTCCGCCGAGGCCTCCCGCCTGCTACGTCACTACGACCGGGCCGCCGACACGCTCCGCCGGGGCCTCGAACACCACCCTGGTCATCCGGCTTTGTTGAACAATCTGGCATACGTGCTCGCGCAGATACCGGAAAGCGTGCCGGAGGCACTTGCGCTGCTGCCCGCTCTTGAAACCGCCGCCCATGACAACCCACTAATACTCGACACCATAGCCGTCGTCCACCTGTGCGCCGACCAGCTTGAACAGGCGCGCCAGACGATCATACGCATGCTCACGCAAACGAATCCGGGTTCCCCCCTCTGGTTTCGCGCACAGACGCATCTGGCCGAGATCGCCTGGAGACAAGGGCAGGACCAGACCGCCATCAGTATGCTTGAGCAGCTCCTGAAAGGCTCGCGGAACATCCCCGATGAGGACATTTTGGCCGCCAATGCCCTCTTTAACCGGATCACCACGGAAAAAATCACACTGGAATAGCACATTACCCCATGGATTCTTTATGGACATTCCTGTTCGAATGCGTATGATTCAACGAAATGTTGATCATATCTCCGCATAAAGCCCATACCCATGACAACCGAGCACGATAACAATCAGAACACTAGCGGCAGCCAGCCAACCGCCGCCCCACCGGTGACCGGTATCCATACCGACCCGGTCGCGTCATTCAAGTGTGCCGCCTGCGGGGAGACCATCGCCGCACAAGGGCTTCCATCCTTTTCCGAGATTGCCTGCCCGAAATGCGCCGCCAAGGCCTTCGTGCCAGCCCGTCTCAGCAATTTTCTGCTGCTGAAGCTGATGGGCACCGGCGGCATGGGCGGGGTCTACTACGCCAAGGACGAGGAACTCGGCCGTTTCGTCGCCATCAAGGTGATGCTCGAAAGCCTGGGCAGCGATCCCGCCTTTATCGAGACCTTCCGTCGCGAAGCCCAAGCCGTCGCCAAGCTCAACCACCCGAACATCGCCCAGATCTACTCCTATGGACAGGAGAAGGGCCAGCCCTATATTGTGATGGAACTGGTTTCCGGCGAACGGGTGGACGCGATGATGGAGGCAGGCGACGGTCTCAATGCCGCCCTTGCCATGCGCATCGGCCTCGAGATCGCCCAAGGGCTCAGCGCCGCCGACGAAGCCGGTCTTGTGCATGGCGACATCAAACCCGAGAATATCCTGCTCGACCAGAAAGGCAACGCGAAACTCGTCGATTTCGGCCTAGCCACGGTCGCCCACCAGGCGGCAGGCGAAGGCATCTGGGGCACGCCCTACTACATCGCCCCCGAGAAGATCCGGCGCCAGAAAGTGGATGCCCGCTCCGACATCTACAGCCTCGGTGCCACCCTTTTCCACATGCTGACCGGAAAGCCTCCATTCGAGGGGGAAAACCCGGTCGAGGTCGTCAAGGCCCGGCTTGAGCAATCGCCACCGGATCCGCGTGAACACAAGCCGGAGCTGCCAGAGATCGTGGCCGACACAATCAAGCGCATGCTGGCTGTCGACCGCGCCGAGCGCTACCCGAACTACCTGTCCCTGATCAGCGATCTGCGCCGGTCGGTCGACGCGCTGGGCAGCATCCCCGCTCAAACGGCACGGTTTAACTCGGGCAAGCAGATCCGCATCAAGAAGCGCGGGGGTCGCGGCGGTGCAGGACCCACCGTCCGCAGCGAAGCCGCCGGTTCGACCGGCGGCAACGGTAGCCGCAAATTGGTGATCCACAAGGATGGTCAAGCCGTCCCGACGGTCAAGGGCAACCGGACCACGCGAACAGGCACGGGCTCGATCACCATCAGTGCCGGAAAACCCTCTGAACCACTGCCGGAAACGCCGGAGGAGATTGCCGCCCGCAAGGAACGCGATCGGCGGTATCGCCGGAATGTCACCATAACCGTGGTGACCGTCATCCTGCTGCTGGCTGTTGCCGGTGGCACAACCGCCTTTCTACGGCACCGCCAAGAGGAAATCGAGAAGCGCAAGGATTTGTTCGCGCTCAGCACTGCCCGCAACGAATCATCGCAATTGTTTACAGCCGTTTCCAACCATGTTGACCGGATCGCGGTATACGCCAAGCGCTCGGAAAGACTCGAAACCGACATCCAGGAGACGGTCGAGCGGCTCACCGGCAACCGGCTCATGATCGCGCCACCGGAACCGCCCCCCGTCGCACCCGTTGCCGAGGCCACGGAAGCGCGAGTCACAGCCACCACCAACACGACACCCGCCGCCGGATCTGAAACCACCACGACCACGGCAACAGTCGATACCGCGCCTGCTACCGACGCTGGCGCGACAGAAGCCGACCCACCGACGGGCCATTCACCAACCGACTTCGAACCGATGGAATCGACAGACGTGGCACCACCGCCGGATCACCCGGTCGTGGCACCCGCCCGCGAGGGTCTGCAGATTATCCACGAAGTCCGGGAACTTAAGCTACAAGCAAACGACCTGTTTATCGAAGCGTTCACAATCACCACGGCTGTGCAAGCCAGCGCGAGCGCCGCCAATGCCAAGTCCGACACCGACAAACTAGGCAGGCTGGAAGAACAAATCGTCGCTATGGCCGCACTGGCGAAAACGCGGTTTGACCGCGCGGAAGCCGCCCGTCAGCAAGTCATGGCTATCCGGCAGGAAGTCGACCGCGCCGAGCAAGCCCGCCTCGACGCGGAACGCAAGGCAGAAGAACTCCGCATCGCGGCCGAAAAAGCCGAGCAGGAACGTCAGGTGCTCATTGCCCGCACAGCGCTGGAGATCCAGCAAGTGCGGAACACCCAGGCCGAAATGCGGGGACTGTTCGACACCAACAGCTACGAGGAGGCCCTTGAACAACTCAAGCAACGGGCCGCGAACCTAGAGACGGAAAAAGGCCAGGAGGCAATCCAGGTCCTGATCGGTCGCTACGATTACCTCGTTCGCATGAAAGCGGCTCTGATTGCAGGCATGCAGCAGACGCGCTATCCCTGGGGCTGGGGATTCGGCTCCGCCGCACGCGATATCGAGTCGGCCAACGAGGAGGGAATTATCGTCAAGGGATCGCCAGTCCCGCACACCTGGTCTTCAGTCCTAACACCACAAATGCTGAAACTGGTCGACAATTACCTGACATCACGGGATTTGCGGGCCAGGTTCCGCGTCGATCTCGCGTTCGGTGCCGCCATCTACTGCGACATGTTCGGTCAGCAAGGCCGCGAACGGGCACAACAATATGCCAACCGCGCGCTGGACCTCGGCCTTTCCCGCGATACGTTCGACAAACTGCTCGAAGCTGGCTGGCAGGAAGCGGTGGAATAACCGGTTACCGTCCGCCGTCGGGATCGAGCTGTAGCCGGACGCGACGGACCTTGCCCGCCCCGGCATACTCCTGGACGTTCTTGAGCAACGCGGCGAGCCCGTAGCGCTGCAATTCATTCAACCAGACCGAACTGTCCACATAAACGGTCAGATCAGCCCCTTGCAGCGTTCCCGGACGCGTATGCTTTGCCAGTTGCTTGCCCGCGATCGAGGGCCAGGCAGCGGCAATCTCCGCCGCCCAGGCGGCATGGGCGAGCCCCATGCGCTTGAGCACACTGTCCACCCCTGACGCCATCGTGACGCCACCGGGGTCTGGCGGCGGCGGCTTGAACGCCTCGATCTGGCAGCGCTCACGCTCGACCATCCAGCGCCCCTTGGAATAAGGTTTTCCGGCCGACTCACTCATCCGCATCCCCCTCCTGCCAGCCATCGATTTCGAATACCACGGCAACCCGTCCCTGAGGGTCGACACCCGCCCTGAGCGTCCCCTCGCCGAGTGTTTGCATAGCGGCCAGCACTCGTTTGACCAGCGGCGAATCGAGCCGTTCAGCCGTGCCGGTCTGAAGCAACCGCATCAGCGCATAGCCCGCCAGGGCGTTGCTCGTGAGTTCACCCAGCACCGGCAGCCGCGTATGCCCATACAACCAGACGTGATCCAAGCCTTCCCCGGCCAATCCATCCACCAACGCCGGTTTACCAGCCGCGAGCACACGGCGCAGCACCGCCACGTTGCTCATGCCAACGAGCCAGCCGTCGACCAATGCCAATGCCGGACGCTCATCGGCACCCAGAAAGGCAAGCCCGCCGCTATCCTTCACCGGGCGAAAGACCTGGATGTCGGCGCGTTGGCGATCGGGGACAGCGATCAGTCCGGCCCCGTAAAGCGAATTCAGCGTATCGACCAATTGCGACGCCACCGCCTCGAGCCGCGTGGCGGGATCGACCTGCAGGGCGAAACCGCCGCTGGGTATCTTGAGCCGCATCAGCCGCCCGGAATAGTCGCCGCCCGAAAGCCAGACGCAGGCCCCGGCATCGCGCGCGGCCATGCCGGAAAGTGTTTCCAAAACCACCGTTTCAGGACTGTCCGGTGCCAGCAGCATCGCGCCTGCCGCCGCGCCATGCAGCAGTGGCAGCGCCACGATGGCGGCGGGCAGATCGGAAGGCATCGGAAACAGCGTACGCAGGGCAACCGGAAGCACCCCTGCCGTAGATCCGGGAAGCCAGGGCAGCATGGTCTGGGCCTCCTCTAGCACCACCTGCCCGCTTAGTCGGCCATCCTCGTCCATGTCGAAGGACCCCGTCCAGAGACTCGCATTTCCCAGTCCATCGGTCTGCCGGGCACGGATATGGCCGAATCCCTCCGTGATTGCCGCCAGCGGTTCGGCCAGGGCCGTCAACGGGCCATGCTGCTTCAAGGCCTGCAGCAAGGGAAAGGCGGCAAACGGGTCCGACGACGCACAGCCCGCCAGAACGCCCTCGTAGACACCGAACGAGACCTGTTGCAACCCGTCCGGCAAGTCAGGCCATGTACCGGTCCAGATCCGGTCCCGGCCGATCCAGTGAACCGTGAACCCCTCGAACGATTCATCCAGCCACCCACCGCGCGCCAGATGGGTCGTCAGGCCGCCAACCCAGGATCCTACAAACAAGGCGGGGGTATCCCGCTGCCCGTAGGCGGGGGCAAAGGCCAGTGCAATCCCAATCCCGGCTAGACGGTCCAGCAGTGCGCGCACGCCCGGTTCATCAAGATCCGCCAGAACCTCCGCAGCGGACACCTCATCCACCGCCAGCAGGACGCCCGCCGGGGCACTGCGCAGCAGCGCCTCAATTCGTGACGCCGGCTGCAGGTGCCAGGCGACAACCGTCGCCTCGGGCGGAACTACCCGCAGCACAAACGACGGATGAAACGGGAATGTGAAAATCCAGTAAACCGTTCCCAGCGCAAACGCCAGCGCCAGCAGTCCGATTAGCCAATGCCGCCAGGAGCATGAAACCCGGCAACGGCTCATGGCATCACCACGCCCCCGGTCAGCTCGCGCACACTCCCGATCCCGTGCCGTTCAAGATACGCCTCGATGCCGGCGATCACCTCAACGGCGGTCGAGGGGTTTGTAAAACTGGCCGTCCCGACGGCAACCGCGCTGGCACCGGCCAGCATCATCTCGATCGCACCCGTCGCATCCGTGATCCCGCCCATGCCAATGATAGGGATGCGAACCGCTTGCGCGGCATCCCAGACCTGGCGCACGGCAAACGCATGAATCCCCGGACCGGAAAGCCCGCCGAACACATTGCTAAGCACCGGGCGGCGCGTCTCGATATCGATAACCAAGGCCGGCAACGTATTGATCAACGAGACCGCATCGGCCCCTTCCTCCTGGGCCACTTTGGCAAACGCGTCCACCGAGGCCGCATTCGGCGAGAGCTTCGGGATTAGCGGCAAGCGGGTGCGACGGCGCACCAGGGAAATCACGCTGGCAGCCATCTTAAGATCCGTACCGAAGGCGATCCCGCCCTCCTTTACATTCGGGCAGGAAATATTCAGTTCAATCCCGGCCACGCCCGGGACCGCATCGAACGCGGCGGCGACCTCGCCGTACTCCTCCAGTGTGCGTCCCCAGATGTTCACGATCACGGGCGTCTCGAACTGGCGCAGGAACGGCATGTAGGTTTCGACGAAACCGGCCACTCCCGGCCCCTGTAGACCGATCGCGTTGACCAACCCGCCAGGCACCTCCACCATGCGCGGCGGGGCATTGCCCTCCCAAGGCTCCATGCGGATGCCCTTGACCACCAAGGCACCCAGCGCGTTGATATCAACCAGATCGGCATATTCCGGACCATACCCGAACGTACCCGAGGCGGTCATGACCGGATTGCGCATCCGGATTCCCGCCACTTCAACCGTCATATCAGGCGTTGCCATTACCCCTCCCCGCGCAGGCGTTGTCCGCCTTGACCCCGTAATCCCAGAAAATTTCCCCGGCGGCAAATACCGGGCCGTCCTTGCAGACCCGCTTCCATTGTGACTCGCCATTGTCCACGCGCACCCGCTGCACGCAGGCCAGACAGGCCCCGACACCGCAGCCCATGTGCTTGTCCAGCGACAGCCACCCGGTCCAGCCGCCCTGCATGACCCGCGTATCCACCGCCCGCAGCAGCCCGTCCGGCCCGCAGGCGTAAAAGACCGGCTCAACCGCCTGGGCTTCTGCCGCGATCCAGGGATCGAGCGCCGCGTCGGTCACCCGGCCACGCTCGCCGAGCGAGCCATCCTCGGTCGTCACACGCACATCCCAGCCCAGCTCACGAAAGTCGTCCGTACAGAGGATGTCGTCCGCTGTGCGTCCCCCGACGAAAAGCAGGCCCGTGCGGTCCATGCGCGTTGCCAGCAGATACAGCGGGGCCACGCCGTAGCCCCCGGCAACCAACACCGGTAGGGTGGATGGCGGCGGCAGCGGGAACCCGTTGCCGAGCGGCCCGATGATGCTGACCTCACGCCCCGCCGGCAGCAACGCCATCTCATTCGTCCCGCGGCCGACCTGCTTGTACAGGATGCAGAAGCATTCCGCGTCCGCCTTATAGACACTGAATGGGCGCCGCAGCACGGAGCCGTCCAGCCCCGGCACGCGCAAATGCACGAACTGCCCCGGCTTGACCGCCTGCGCGATCGCCGGGCAGTCAAACACGAGCAGCCGGTAGCCCCCGCGAAAATCACGATGTTCAAGAATTCGAGCCTGTTCCAGTTTCATCCGAACACTCTTAACTATTCTGCAAATCCGGTCAAGACTACAAAACAGGCAACCACGCCAGTTCGCCGCTGAGTGCTGCGGTTCCGGCTTGACGAGCGGGAGGGCCAGACGCTAGAGTTGATGCAGCGGGCGATAGCATTAGTCTACCTGAGGCACACTGCGTCCTTCCCGTCGTTGAAAACCGGGTTTTCGGGTGCCCCTGTGGTTATCCAGGCATCTAGCCGAGCATCTTGAGCATCTGCTCGGCGGCGATCACGTCCAGATGCAGCTTGT
>Ga0100401_1002572_pt1 | contig 14191 bp, 16 predicted proteins | sample CryGeymeta201525_FD_80421 | JGI IMG/M metagenome (GOLD analysis project Ga0100401, IMG submission 80421) | Groundwater microbial communities from Crystal Geyser aquifers in Utah, USA - Crystal Geyser metaG 2015-25 | ecosystem: Environmental > Aquatic > Deep subsurface > Groundwater | place: USA...
CTGGTTCAGGGCACGAAGTTCCATTACCCGAAGGTCAGGAATCTCTTCATTGTCCATCCACACAGACTCGGATGGATCAGGATAAATTTGGAAAATTCGATTCCCTTCAGCCTCAACAATACATCGGCCTGTCGGAAATATTTTTTTCCCATAAAGATAGGTCTGGGGCAAAGGGATGTCACAATTGTAGAAGGTAATCCTCTCTTCCCATTGAGGGAGAACTCGGGAAAGTTGAGCATAATGCTCCGAATCTATAACCTCGATCTCCATCACTTCAACTTCATCACCACTCCAGAGCTCCTTCTTTCTGGTCCACTGATATCCTACGGCCCGCCCCCCTTTCTGGAGAGTTTGAAACAGGGATAAAAGATCGTTTTTCTCTCCTTGGGCATAGAATCGAGGTCGGAAAGGATCTTCGAATCGGCGAAGACTTCCATCCTCCTCCTTGATCCATAGGATCATTGAGGACTCCAGGGGATAAAGATCGAAGAGCCGTCCTCTGATTTCCATGAGTTTACCCAAAAGCTCTGCAATTGCCCACGATAGGTTCGTCACGCTGTCTGTAGTAAGCGGACACGAGCGATGAGAATTATAACAATTCCCCTCCCACCAAGAGACTGTGTCGTCATGTCATTCTGAGGCGTCAGCCGAAGAATCTCGAATTTTTAACACGTTGCAATTATCAGATTCTTCGCTTCGCTCAGAATGACAATTGGCCGGTTTTAGGGATTGTGACACAGTCTCCAGGGGAGGGGAGAAGAAGGAGGGCTCACTCTTCTGTTCCTCCAGCGCTCTTATTTTCGATCTCAACTCGGCCAAGGCTTTCTCGTGCTCGAGGAGAATAGAGATCAGGATCGTCTCAAAAGGCCAGGGTCTCGAAGCATAAACCCCAGCTTGCACATGAAGCCTCGCCTCTTCAAAAAGCCGGTCGAGAAACTGCTGATCTTCTTTTCTCAGGCCTCTCCGAAACTTCCTCCATTCCTGAACTTCCTGTTCCAGAACCCTGCTAAAAGGAAGAACCGTTCTTCCCATAGACACCCCTCAATGCAAAATGCAAAATTTAAATTGCAAATTAAAAAATTTTCCTGTCTACCGACAGGTAGGAAAGATCTTCTCTTGTCAATTTGCATTTTTCATTTTGCAATTTTCAATTTTCAATGATGTTGAATGACAATCCTTTTTCCAAAACGACTTTTGGTTCTTGGTCTTCTAGAGATATCCTCCAGATCAGATTAGAAAATTGGAAGAGCCTTCTCATGAGATAGACCCGCTTGGAGTCAGAGAAGCCGGGGGGTTGGAATAGAAAAAAGGGAATTCCCGTCAAAGCCATTTCCTCTATCTTTCTCAAAGATCTTTCAAAGAGAGGTCGAACCTCTCTTTCAGATACATCCTCGTCCATAAATGGGGTGACTGGATCCAAAAGGATGACCCATCGGTTTCCCGGTTGGGCGGTCGCTCTCTCTTGCCTGAGCAAGTCGTTTAATCTCTCCCCGACCATGATGGCCATCTGGTAGCAAGTGAAGGCCCTTGCGATTCGAATTCTTTTGAGAAGTCTCTCCGGAGGAATCAATGCCTTTCTTGCGAAGGATGAGGCCATGTAAGGATCGAAACGATTGGCTCCGTCCAATACGATGACCTCTATCCCCTTGCCTGCCAGCCATCCCGCCACATAGGATGAAATCTCCCCTGCCCTCTCGCCCCAAAAAAGCACTTTTCTTGGAGAGATAGGTTGAGCGGGTAGACCGACCCGTGTCAGTTGAAACAAGATTTCATCGAATGATTGTTTGATGGGGTAATCCATCTTTTGCTCCATAAGGACATCAGACTATCAGGATACCAGGATGTGGGTATCAGAGTACCAGAGGATCAGGTTAAAAAATTTTTCTCTTTGTCCTGGTACCCCGATCTCCTGATATCCTCTCCCTGGTTCCCTGATGTCCTGATAACCTTAAGCTCAGCACCTCCTGAACACCCCGATGACTTTTCCAAGAATTTGAACTTCTCCTGATCCCTCCTCAATCTGAATCGTCTCCCAGCGCTCGTTGTCTGGTTTCAATTCTATTTTTCTCCCCTTTTTGAAAAACCGCTTCACTGTCGCCTCTTCCCCCATTAAGGTCACCACTACATCCCCATTCTCTGCCGAAGGTTGGGACCGAACGACGACATAGTCATCAGGAAGGATATAGGGGGACATACTGTCACCCTTTACTTTCAGAAGGAAAACCTCTTTCCCTTTCACCCATTCTGTAGGAAGTGGAATCGTCCCTTCAACATGTTCTACGGCTAAGGTGGGTTTCCCTGCTGCCACCCTGCCCAAGATCGGAATCTCCCGACTCAATAGTCTCCCCTCTTTCCTTAGATGTTCCCCATACGGTCCAGCCCGCTGGTATGAACCATGCGATTCATACCCTTGAAAGACGAGAATCTCGTGGCCTCTGGACTTCGAACCCCTCCGCTTCAAATAACCCTTTCTCTCCAATGCCTTGAGGTGGTCGAAGGCTGCCCGGGGATAGATATTGAAGCGCTCGCCGATCTCCCTTACCGAAGGGGGATAACCTTTCTCTTTAATAAATCCTCTGATAAAATTGAAGATCTCTTTCTGCCGGGACGTCAGTTCCATCTATCCTCCCTTAATCCGAAGCACGAAATCCGAAATTCGAAACAAGCGCAAATTTTCAAAACCCAAATTTCCTAAACGGAAAAAGTTAAAATTTTGACATTTGGATTTAGGATTTGTTTCGGATTTCGATATTCGGATTTCGAATTTTCCGCTTTATATATACTATACATTTGTTTAGTTGTCAAGAGAATTTTAGAATCCATCTCAAATTTTTATTGAACCTTGAGTTTGCCATTGTATTTCATTCAATTTTTGGGTTAAAATTACGCATTTGGCGAATGGTGGATTTAGCAATGTGGGAGCGTTTGAAGGAAGACGTCCGAACCATTAAAGAGAGAGATCCTGCTGCGAAAAACGCGGTGGAAATTTTTCTCTGCTATCCGGGTCTTCATGCAATCTGGCTCCACCGCATTGCCCATTTCCTCTACCAAAGGAGATGGTTTACGATTGCCCGCCTGGTTTCCCATTTTAGCCGGGGGTTCACGGGAATTGAAATCCATCCCGGTGCAAAAATCGGCAGACGACTCTTTATCGACCATGGAATGGGTGTGGTGATCGGAGAGACCACTAAGATCGGCGACGATTGCCTGATTTATAAAGGCGTTGTGCTGGGCGGCACCACACTTGAAAAAAAGAAACGCCACCCCACTCTGGGAAATCGTGTGATCATAGGCTCTAATTCCACTGTCTTAGGAGCCATCACCATTGGCGATGGGGCAAGAATTGGTTCTGGCTCTGTGGTGGTTAAGCCAATTCCAGCCGGTGCAACGGTTGTGGGTGTTCCAGGTCGCATTGTGGAATCCCTGACGCCAGAAAAGGAAGAACTCGATTTCGAACATGGAAATCTTCCAGACCCATTATCTGATATCATGAAGATGCTTCTCCAGCTTCACTCTAAATTGGAGGAAAGGGTCAAGCGGTTGGAGAATCAAGAGGGAAAAAACCGGTCCCGTTGAGGAATGGAACATGACAAAATATCCAAAATTTTTAATGGAACACTTTCAAAATCCAAGAAATGTGGGTGAAATCTCTGATCCGGATGGCGTTGGCACAGTGGGGAATGCCTCCTGCGGGGACATCATGCAGATGTTTATCAAAGTTAATGGCGGTAAGATTATTGAGGCAAAGTTCAAAACCTTTGGCTGTGGCGCAGCCATTGCCACTAGTTCTATTCTAACAGAGCGGATCAAAGGGGCCAACTTGGATGAAGCTTTGAAGATATCGGAAGAGACTTCCAAGGAAGTTCTCGCCCAATTGCCAAAAGAAAAAGTTCCTTGTTTCACTCTGGCCACAGATGCTTTAAAATTGGCAATCGAGGAGTACCGTTGCAAACGGACAGGGGTTCATGAAAAGGGCGGTTTTGATATAAGCAAGGTGTGAATTAAGGGATTGAAGGATGGAGGGATTTTAAATTCCTCAATTCCTGAATGCCTCAATGCTGAATCATTAAGGGAGGTAACGATGACAAAAGAGGAAAAGGTCGTCTTCCTCAAGAATCCAAATAGTGTTCTGGAGCAACTCATTAAAAACTTTATCAATGAGGCTCAACCAAATCGAAGAACCCAGCTGGACCATGGAATTTACTGGGAAGAACCTCTGGTAGGATTCGCCTCAGGGATTGATCCCCTCTTTTTTGAATATAAAAGCATTATCGGCCCCTTCCATCTTACTCCAAGGGAAATCATCTCAGCAGCCCTCAAAGGGAGAGGGAGAGGCCTTCTCTTTACCGAAATTGAACAGATTAGCGTCATTTCATGGGTCCTTGCCGCTTCGGAAGATACTCGCAAAAGCAATCGCCAGGAGAAACAATTTCCATCCAAACTCTGGGCTTACACCCGAGATTTTGGGGAAGCCTGTAATAGCGCCCTCAAGAAACACGTCGTAACTTTTTTAGAAGATTTAGGACATGTTACTGTGGCGCCCACCCTCTCTCCAACATTCCAATATTCTCGGGATGAGAAGGTGGGCTGGGCCTCTCCCTGGTCTGAACGCCATATTGCCTATGCTTGTGGGCTCGGAACGTTCAGCCTCAATGATGGTCTCATCACTCCCAAAGGGATGGCTGTTCGATTCGGGAGTGTGGTCACCCTTCTTAAGTTGGCACCCAGCGAGAAGAAATACCACCACTATAGAGAAAACTGTCTGCAGTTTCGCGATGAAAAATGCGGAAAGTGCATTCCGAGATGTCCAGCCAGTGCGATTACAGAAAAAGGACATGACAAAGACAAATGTCAGGAATATATCAACTCTGAGGCTCTCAAATCGAAACGGTTAGAATACGGGCTCGAAAACCCTCCCCCTTCCTGCGGCCTCTGTCAAACCGACGTCCCCTGTGAGTTCGAAATCCCAAGACCAAACCTCATCGCTTAAATAAATTTAAAAATAATGAATTCGTAAAAAGTTGTCATTCCCGTGAAAACGGGAATCCAGGGTAATTCTAAATACCTAAAAAGACTGGATTCCCCGCATCGAGTGCGGGGCAGGCCTGCTGGAGTTTACCCCTGCGAAGGCAGGGGCAGGAATGACAGAAAGTAGCCTTTTCAGACTTTTTACGAGACCATCAAAAATGACAAAAAATAAAATAATTCTTGACTTCTCCCTGAAATCTATTTTATTAAACTAATTAATATGACGGGGGGGAACAAATAATTTTGTTCGCCCCTTTTTTATTTTGGGAAAGGAGGGAGAAAATGGCTTTAAATGAGATAGTTAGAATGCATGAGGACCTTGAAAACGCGCTCAAAAAACCTGAATCCGAGAGGTCATGGATTATGGTCATTGACACCAGAAAATGTGTCGGAGACCATGCCTGCGCTGTTTCCTGCATGGCGGAAAATGTATGCCCCCCAAAGACAGCCTACAGAAAGGTTTTTGAGACAGAGTTTAATAGTTTTCCTGAATTGGACAGATTTTTTATGCCTACAAACTGTCAGCACTGCGACAATCCCCCCTGCAAAAAGGCTGCGGATAAGTCGACAAAAGGCGCTATTGAAAAGAGAAAAGACGGTATCGTTGTATTTAACTATGCAAAGCTTGCTAAGAGCCCAAAGGCAAAAGAAGCTGCAAAAAAGGCATGTCCTTATTATGCGATAGTAGATGATAAGGCCGGTTTTTACACAGACGGAACGCCTGTTCTTGAGCCTTATGAGACGAGGGATTTTTATGAATACGACAAAAAATTAAATCGCAAGAGAGGCGATACAAAGGGTTCAATTAGGAAGTGTACATTCTGTCTCCATCGTCTTGAAAGCGGTATGCTGCCTGCCTGTGTCGGAACTTGCATAGGAAGAGCGATGTATTTCGGCGATAAGAATGACCCTGAGAGCCTTGTGTCTGAGCTTCTTAAGAAAGAGAAGACATGGAATTTAAAGGCAGGACTTGGAACACAGCCGAGGGTTTATTACATCGGGTATGAAGATAGAACAAAAATCTCAGTCGCAACGCCTGCATCATGCATAGCATGCCATCAATAAGGAGGTGCAATAATGGCAGAAAAGGATAAAGATTTTACCTGTAAGTTGAGCGAATATATTGAAAAGCTTCCAGAGACGGATATCACAAGAAGAACCCTTCTTAAGTCAGGCGCCCTTCTTGGAGGCTCGGCAATATTGATGAGCCAGATAGAAGGGGCATTTAAGCTCTTGAGGACTGCAGAGGCGTCGGGAGGTATGACAGCCGGAGACTATCCGCTTGCAAAGGCAGAGAGCGTTATTTATTCTGTCTGTCTGCAGTGCCATACCGCATGTCCGATCAAGGTGAAGATATTAAACGGAGTTGCGGTAAAGATTGACGGGAATCCGTATAGCGAGAACATGACACCGAACCTCGACTATTCCACGCCGCTCACGAAGGCCGCAAAGATCGATGCTAAGGTATGCCCGAAAGGACAGGCGGGCATTCAGAGCCTCTATGACCCCTACCGGATTGTCAAGGCGCTGAAGAGAAACGGGCCACGCGGTTCGAATAAATGGAAGACCATATCTTTTGACAAAGCGATTGACGAGATCGTTAACGGCGGAAAACTCTTTGCGTCTATCGGCGAGAAAAGACATGTCCCCGGGCTGAAAGAAATATATGTCATGCGGGACCCAAAACTTTCGGCGGACATGGCGAAGGACGCAAAGGCAGTTGCCGACGGCAAGATGAAGGTCGCTGGATACAAGTCTAAATACACCTCCCATCTTGATTTACTGATAGATCCGGATCATCCGGATCTGGGACCAAAGAACAATCAACTGCTATCCATGTGGGGCCGTATAGAGCATGGCAGGATTGAACTCGGCAAGAGGTTCATGTACGGCGGCTTCGGATCACAAAACCTCATCGAACACACCACCATCTGCGAACAGTCTCACCATATCGCTTATAAGGAAGCGACGAATCAGTATGAAGACGGCAAATGGTCAGGCGGAATAACCCATATGAAGCCCGATTCCTACAATGCCGAGTTTATTATCTATTTCGGCACAGGCTTTGTTGAGGCGAATTTCGGGCCGCCAGCCATGTGTGAAAAGGTCACAGACGGACTCGCCTCCGGCAGACTGAAGGTTGCCGTTGTTGACCCAAGAATGAGCAAGTCCGCCTCAAGGGCATGGAAATGGCTCCCGATAAAGCCTTCAACGGACGCTGCTCTGGCCCTTGCCATGGTCCGCTGGATGGTGGAAAACAAGAGATATGATGCGAAGTATCTTGCCAATGCAAACAAGGCTGCTGCAAAGTCCGGCGGCGAGACAACATGGTCCAATTCAACGCATCTTGTAAAGATTGAAAAGGACGGCCCCGGAGCCCTCCTCAGGGAATCGGACACCGGCCTGGGAGACAAGGATTCTTTTATTGTGATAAAAAATGGGACTCCTACTGTTGTTAAGGCGGACGATGACAAGAGTGCCGTGACCGGAGACCTTGGCTACAGCGGCGAGATCAAAGGCATCAAGGTGAAGACTGCGTTTACTATTCTCAAAGAAGATGCCTTCTCAAAGAGTTTGGCTGAGTGGTCAGAGATCACCGGCATCCCTGTCAAAGACATTGAAGAGGTGACACGGGAGTTTACCTCGCACGGTAAGAAAGCAGGGGTTGAGTTTTACCGGGGCCCTGTCCAGCACACAAACGGATATTATAACGCTCAGGCGATCATCGCCCTGAATATCCTCATCGGAAATACCGACCACAAGGGCGGTATGTCTGTTGGCGGAGGCCACTGGCATGAGTATGCAAGCGGAAAAAATAAAGGGCAGTTTAATCACGAAAAGACACAACCCAATAAACTTACTGCCTTTGGGCATAAGATAACGAGGGAAGGCTCTCATTACGAAAAATCGACCCTCTTTAACGGTTATCCCGCAAAGAGGCCGTGGCTGCCCTTCACCAGCAATGTGTATCAGGAGGCGCTGCCTTCAGCAGCAGACGCCTATCCTTACACGATCAAGGCGCTCTGGCTCCATATGGGCTCACCGGGATTAGCCGCGCCTGCCGGGCATACCGCGCTTCAGATATTGGCTGATGTGAACAAGGTGCCATTGTTCTTTGCGACAGACATAGTTCTCGGCGAAAGCAGCATGTATGCGGACTATGTCTTTCCGGATACCGCAATATGGGAAAGATTCGGAAACCCCCATTCCTCTCCGGATGTTCCACTTGCTGCTTCCAAATTCAGACAGCCGACCATTACACCGCTTACAGAGGTCGTTACGGTATACGGAGAAAAGATGCACTGCTCTTATGAAGCGGTTGTCCTCGCCATTGCCGAGAAGTTAGGCCTTGCTGGCTTTGGCAAGGATGCCTTCGGCCCCGGGTGGGATTTCACAAGACAGGAGGATTGGTACCTCAAGAATGCCGCCAATTTTGCTGTCGGAGACAAAGAGGGTGACTCCGTGCCTGAGGCGTCCTTTGACGAGATCAAGACCTTTACCGAGGCAAGAAAGCACCTGAAGCCGACGGTATTTTCCATGGAACGTTTGGAAAAGGCGGTCGGACCCGATAAGTGGAAAAGGACGATTACTGTCCTTAACAGGGGCGGCAGATGGGCAAACTGGAAGAATGAGGTTACTGACGGAAAGGGTATGCTGCTGAAGACATACGGAAAACAGCTTAATCTCTACGCTGAGAATGTCGCAAAGGCAAAACACTCCCTCACAGGCAAGAGGTTTTCCGGCATTGCAATCTATGAGCCTCCGAAGGATGCAGCAGGCAATGTCGCCCTTGACATGGATATGCCGCTTCAACTCATCACGTACAAGGACATCCTCGGCGGACAGTCAAGGACCCTTCCGAACAATTACTGGATGAGCGCAATCCTGCCTGAAAATTACCTCCTTATAAATGCAGGCACAGCGGCAAAACTCGGGTTTAAGGACGGAGACAAGGCAAGGCTTATCTCATTAACGAACACAGACGGCAAATGGCGCCTGCCCAACCATGGGACAAAGGACATGGTAGGCAAAGTTAAGGCCGTTGAAGGCATGAGGCCCGATGTCGTTGCTGTTTCGTGGTCATTCGGACACTGGGGATACGGGGCGTCTGATTCCTTTATTGACGGCAAGACCATCAAGGGCGACAAGAGACGCACAACAGGTCTCTGTCCGAACGCTGCAATGAGGGTTGACCCTGTGTTAAAGAATGTCTGCATGACCGACCCCATCGGCGGCAGCTCATCGTTCTATGATACAAGGGTAAAATTAGTTAAGGCGTAAGTTTTTTGAGAGGAAGGGAAAATAGCCATGCGTTCTTTTGATGACCTACTGGCCGATGCTGTTGCGATGCACCGGGGTTGTGTCTGCCCAGGCCAGGTCCTGGGCGTACGGATGGCCATGCTGGGCTGCCAGCTTCTTGGCATAGACGAGCCAACCCAGGGCAAGCGCTTGATTGTCTATGTTGAGACTGACCGCTGCATGGCCGATGCCATCGCCGCCGTCACCGGCTGTAGACTGGGTAAGCGCACCTTAAAGCATGTCGATTACGGAAAGTGCGCTTGTACATTCGTCGATACGTTGAAGGAGCGGGCCATTCGTATCTTGGCCCGTGACGATGCGCGCGATCATGTGCGGCGCTATGTGCCTACAGAGTTGAGCAAGAGCGATGCCCAACGGGAGGCGTACAAAGTCATGCCAGATGAGGAGTTATTTGTGGTGCAAGAAGTTTTGGTCGACATCCCAGACCATGACCGGCCCGGGAGACCGGTCAGCCGTGTGATGTGTTCGGTTTGTGGTGAAGGGATCAATGACCGACGAGAAGTGGAACTGAACGGACTGATTCTGTGCAGGGCATGTGCCAATGGTCGGTATTACCAAGAACTTAAAGGTGAAGATCCCTGGGCCACTGAAGAAAGTATGCATCAAAGATTGACCTGAGCAGGCAACTGTGGAAAAGCTTCCTATCTAACAATCCCTGAAAAGGCCTTGATATCCCTCCGCACTGGGGTAACCCCTAACTCCGTCTTTCTCAGCTAAAAACAATCAAATTCCCCTCTTGACAAATTATTCCTTATGGATTATATGATTAATGAATCATATATGCATGGAGGAGTTTATGGAGGAAAGAGTTCTTGAGTTGAAGGCTGAAATTTTAAAGGCTCTGGCCCAACCTACCCGAATGAAGATACTGGAGTGTTTGCGGGATGGAGAAAAATGTATTTGTGAGATTGTGCCTGCGATCCATGGGGAACAATCCAACATCTCCCGCCATATCTCTCTGATGCAGAAGACCCACTTGGTCAGCACTCGAAAGGAAGGGGTGCGGGTGATGGTGAAGGTGAGTGACCCTAATGTTTTTGAAATTCTGGACAGCATAGGTCTCTTGCTGAAGAAACAGATCATGGAGACCGGAAAACTTGCTCAACAGCTCAAATAAAGGAAAAAGAAAGGAGAAGAAAGGTGGATTTTCTACTGATCATGTTAAGAGGTGGTTTAGACGCTTTGGAAGACTACATCTTGGCTCATACATTAACCTGCTTGGTCCCTGCTTTTTTTATCGCAGGGGCTATGTCGGCGCTTTTCCCGAAGGACAAGATCCTGAAATATCTTGGTGAAAAAACGAAGGCTTATATTTCCTATCCCGTCGCGGTTGTCACAGGTCTATTCATGGCTGTTTGCTCCTGTACTGTACTTCCTCTTTTTGCCGGCATCAGACAGAGAGGGGCAGGGTTGGGACCCGCAGTCGCCTTTCTCTATACAGCTCCTGCAACCAACATATTAGCTATTATCTATACTGGTAGCTTAATCGGATTAGATTTAGCATTGGCCAGAATTATTCTCTCTGTCAGTTTTGCAAGTCTCATCGGTATGATCCTCTCCGTTTCATTCAAAAGTGAAGAGAAAAAGTTTATCTCCAGTGAACCAGCTCCGTCTATTTCTCAAACATTCACGGATGGAAGTGAAAAGGTAAAATCATACCGTTTCTGGGTCTTCTTCCTTATTCTCGTCGCCATCCTTCTCTTCGGGGCTTCAACTTTGATCGGATCGACAACGAAGATCATCGGCTTATCGATTCTAATTGCGGCTCTGCTGGCTATTATCATATTCTGGATGCCCAAAGAGGATACTAAGTCATGGCTACTGGAGACCTGGTCATTTAGTCGAAAGATTATCCCTCTATTAATTATTGGTGTCTTTGCAGCAGGGATTTTGAAAACAGTGATTCCAGAGAAGTTTATAACTACTTACGTTGGCGGAAACAGGGTAAGTTCAAATCTGATGGCTGTCCTCTTCGGAGTCTTTATGTACTTCCCAACCCTGGTAGAAGTTCCAATGGCCAGGACCTTCCTCGATTTAGGAATGGGAAGAGGTCCTCTATTGGCTTATCTTCTGGCAGATCCAGTCATCTCCCTTCCCAGTATATTGGTCATCAGCAAGTTGATCGGCCTCAAAAGGATCCTGGTGTATGCGGGACTGATTACATTCTTCTGCACCCTTGCTGGTTTGATCTATGGATTTGCCCTTACTATAATATGATGAAACATTAATCAAAAATCACAAGGAGGTAAGAATTATGAAAAAGATCGAGATTCTTGGGATGGGTTGACCGAAGTGCAATCAGCTCGAGGCGCGAGCTAAAGAGGCAGTAAGCGAATTAGGCATCGAAGCAGAAGTGGTCAAAGTAAAGGACATTAAAACGATCACAAACTACGGTGTCCTCATGACGCCGGCTTTAGTTGTGGATGGTGTGGTAAAGGTTGCAGGAAAGCTCCCGAAAGTGGAAGAGATTAAGGGTTGGATTGTTGAAAAGAAGTGAGGTGGATATTCATGGAAGAAAAGGACTACCGTCTCGTTCTCATAGGCAACACACAGGTGGGTTTAATGGGACTGAAGGGAATCTTTGAGGAGTTGAAAACTCAAAGGGGAAAACCTGAATCCGATTTAAAAAAGATGCTGGTCGAAAAGGCAGGGAAGCATAATTATATACCCAGCTCCGTTAAGGAGGAATATGCTAAAGCCCTTTTCCGAGAATTCAAAAAGTCTTTGGGCGAAAAGGTGGAGGAGGAAAGGAGCGGATTTCTTGAAGTGGCGATTCTGGGACCAGGCTGCTATTCCTGCAACAAACTGGAAAAGGATGTCATGGCCGTGCTATCCGAGTCAGGTATCCAAGCAAGCTTGAACCACGTCACAGACCCGAAATTGATGGCTCAATACGGCATCGTTATCACACCCACACTCGTCATCAACGGGAAGGTGAAATCGAAAGGCACCCTGCCTTCAAAATCAATGATCAAGAAATGGCTCGAGGAGGAAAAAGGATGACGATCAAGAAGGTTGTGCTTAATCTGGCCCCTGAAGAAACACTCAGACTGACAAGAATTCTACTGGATGAAGACAAAGAGGAAGCTTTCCTTTTTCTTAAAGAGTGCCTTAAACCTCAATTGGAGCAAGCAACCAGAGATCATTGAGTGCCGGTCTTTGAGGCTTCGTATAAGCCTTCTCAAAAAGACACGTTCAGTAAACGTTAGGGTGGAAGTACGCACAAGGTGAAGGCGACGGTTACGGTAAAGATGCCCGTTTCGTCATTCGGTTACGTTGTTCGGTTTAAATATTTGCCGTAACCCTTTGACGATAGACCAAACAGGCTTCGTAACCCTAACCGTAACCTAAAAAGCCGGAGAATCTTACCAAATACATACTTTTGGAGACATAGAAATGACCGCCGACCCAGTCATACTAAAGCTGACCCCTGAAGAAACATTGAGATTAAAGAGAATTCTCCTCGACGAGGACAAGGATGAAGCCTTCTTGTTTCTCAAGGAATGTCTCAAGCCACAACTGGACCAGGCGGGCCGTGGCCATATGGTCCGGGCTTTCGAGGAGAAATAATTCATGAGCAAAAAAAGGCGGAGTCTCCTTTTTATTTCATTGATCAAATTATTGATCCTCTTCATACTTTTATTCTCACATCAAGCGTGTTTAGCGCAATCTTCAATGGATCGAAGGATTCCAAAAGAGGTTGTCAAAATTACCCTCCCCAAACTCCTCGACTTCGGAGCGGGCACATGCATCCCCTGTAAGAAAACGGCCCCCATACTACAGGAACTGGCGGAGGAGTATAAAGGACGGGTCGGCATGAGGGCGATCGAGGTTTATCAGGAACGAGAGCTTACCAGGGCTAACGGAATACGGCTCATTCCAACACAGATATTCTTCGATGTAAAAAATCAGGAAGTTTACCGACATATTGGATTTATGGACAAAGAACAGATCAAGAACGTATTCAAAACGATGGGGATAAACCCCGTTAGAAAGTCTTCAACTTTCTAACGGGGAGGCTCACTCGGGGCATTAAACCCCATTTTCGCTGAAAAAGGAACTGTCATCATCCCCGCTGTGACAGCGGGGCTTTCTAACGGGGTAAAATAGACGATGGAAACTTTTCTTAATCATTTGTCACAATCTCTTTCTGAAAACCCTTTTCTCGCCTACCTGGGTGTTTTCGTGGGTGGAATCATCTCCTCTTCGAGTCCTTGCGTTTTGGCAACTATCCCGTTGGTCATTGGATATGTGGGTGGATATTCGGAAGGAGACAGACGGAAGGCAGTTCTTTACTCACTTACGTTTATCCTCGGTCTTTCGCTTACGTTTACTGTTCTTGGAGCCATCGCTTCCGTTATCGGAGGCCTGTTTGGCATCATCAGCCGGACCTGGTACTTTGTCGTGGGAGGAATTGCTGTCGTCATCGGTCTTCATCTGATCGGCCTTTTTGAGTGGAATTTGCCTGTCCCCCTTCATCTTCAACCAAAGCAAAAAGGGATATTGGGAGCGTTCCTCCTCGGCATCTTCTTTGGTATTGTTTCTTCACCGTGCGCCACTCCTGTACTCGCCCTCATTTTGACTTTTGTCGCCTCAAAAGGAGAAGTTGCCTATGGGACTTCTTTATTATTTGTTTACGCCCTCGGACACTGTGCGCTCATCTTTTTGGCAGGGACGGCAACCGGATTTGCTGAAAGCTTCATTAAGTCTAAAGGGATTTCGAATATGACGACCTGGGGGAAAAAAGTTGGAGGAGTGATTGTCGTATTCGCCGGGATTTATCTGTTTTATCTGGGAATGACACTCTAATATTTCAAGGGGGTAAGACTTGTGAAAAAATGGA
>Ga0100401_1002581_pt1 | contig 14171 bp, 11 predicted proteins | sample CryGeymeta201525_FD_80421 | JGI IMG/M metagenome (GOLD analysis project Ga0100401, IMG submission 80421) | Groundwater microbial communities from Crystal Geyser aquifers in Utah, USA - Crystal Geyser metaG 2015-25 | ecosystem: Environmental > Aquatic > Deep subsurface > Groundwater | place: USA...
ACCCATCCCGCCTCACGCATCGACGAACTGCTCCCCGCCAACTGGAAGCCGCCCGACCTCGGCGAAAGCCCGCAAGATCAGGCCATGGTCGTCGGCTGATCGCGTACGCGGCGTGAGCGACGCCGAGGTGGGCGCGCTCGCGGCGTCCTTGGCGGCGGCGGACATCCCCGTGGCGGTGGTCGGCTTCGCCACTGGCGCGTCGGAGTCCAGCCTGGAGGCCATCGCGAGCGCGGGCGGCTTCCCCAACCCCGCTGGGCCTCCGAGCTACTTCGTGGCCGAGAGCCGCGCCGACCTCGACGCCATCTTCGCCGAGCTCTCGCGTCGCGTCGTGAGCTGCTCACTGCCGCTCTCCACTTCGCCCATGGACGGCGCCGGTGTGTTCGTGAACGCCAACGACATCCCGCTCAGCGAGGACGCCACCGACGCCTTCAGCTACGACGCGACGGGCAACGTCGTCACGCTTCACGACGCGAGCTGCGGCCGCCTACGCAGTGGTGACATCGTGCGCCTCGACATCTCCTTCGGTTGCCCGCCCGTGATGTGCGTGCCACGCGCCGAGACCTGCAACGGCCTCGACGACGACTGCGACGGCGTGGTCGACAACGCCTGTTTGACCTGACGACCGTCGTCCTTCGACCAGGACTGGGCAGCCCTTCGTCGCCTGAGTAGGCTCGCGCCTCTCAGGAGGTTCTGATGCCACACGCGATCCCCGACGCCGTCATCCCTCACCGCCGAACGGCCTACCGACCCGACGTGGTCGAAGGGGACGACGACCCCAAGGCCAGCAAGCTCGGTGGCACGCCCTGGCTGCCCGAGGGCACGACGCACCCCGTGTGTCCGAACTGCAATCACCCGATGCCGCTCCTGCTTCAGCTCGATGTGGCGACCCTGCCGGATCCCGCGCGTTACGGCGGCACGGGCTTGCTCCAGCTCTTCTACTGCACCAACGCGGAGCCGCTGTGCGAGGTCGACTGCGAGGCCTTCTTCCCCAACGCCAAGAGCGTCGTGGCGCGCCGCGTCGATTCCACGACCAAGGGCGCGGCAAGCGCGGTCGAGGGGGAGCGCTTCGAAGCCAAACGCATCGTCGGTTGGGAGGCCACGGACGACTATCCCAACTGGGAGGAGGGCGAGGAGCTCGGCATCACCGGGCTCGATGACGCCACCATCGACGCGCTGGGCGAGGACTGGCCGCTCACGGGAGAGAAGCTCGCGGGCTGGCCGGCCTGGGTGCAGGGCATCGAGTACCCGGAGTGCACGGAGTGCGGCGAGCCTCAGGCGCTGGTGTTCCAGATCGATTCGGAGGGCCTTCTGGACTACGGCTGGGGCGACATGGGCGTCGCTCACCTCACCCAGTGTTCGGCACACCCCGATCACCTCTCCTTCGGCTGGGCTTGCGGTTGAACCACGCGCGCCTCCGTCGCCGATGCTGGCACCGACGTGACCCTCGATCTCTCCGCCATCGCGGCGCTCGACCCCATCGCGACCCTACCTGTCGGCGGCACCCTCGGCTTCTTGGCGAACGGCGACCTCATGGTGCTCGAGCGCCGATGGGAGACCCTGCTCGGCCAGCAGACCTCGACGCCCGACAAGCGCGTGTTGGCGCACCAGTTCGCCGCGGGCGCGTGGACGAAGGTCGCGGAGCAGGCGATCAAGATGCCGCTGGGCTCACCCCTCGGCTGCGCGGCGAGCCCCGACGGAGCGGCGGTGGCCGCCGGCTACAAGACGGTGACGCTCGTGGCCTGGCCTTCGGGCAAGGTGATGGCTTCGCTCAAGGGCGTGAAGTACCCGCTGGAGCGAGACAGCGTCTGCTTCAGCCCCAGCGGCGCGCGCCTGGCTGTCGCCGACGGGGGCTACGTCACGCCGGTCGACCGCTGGCTGAGGGTCTACGACGCGCGCGACGGAATGGACCTGGCCAAGATCCTCACGGACGAGTTCTCGGTGTGGCAGACGCTGATGCCCGACGACGACACCGTTCTGCTCTGGGGCCTGCGCCACGACTACGACTACAACTCCACGCGCGAGCCCCAGCGCGTCCTCGCTTGCTACGACGTCCCGACGGGGGAAGTGCGCTGGCGGCGACGCTACTGGTCGCAGGGCCACAGGATGGCGCTCGACGTCCACGCGGGCCGACTCTGGACCTCGGGCGAGCACGTGATCGAGCTCGAAGACAGGCTGAGTGGTGTCGAGAGGAGCCTCGAATCCCTCTCGCTCGAAGACGGCACGACGCTCCGCACGATCGCGCTGAATGACCTCGCTTATCCAGGGGGCGTGCTGGCCTGCGCCGGAGCGCACCTGGTTACCGGCTGGCGCGACCGGAGGACCAGCGACCTCGACGTGTTCGCGGTGGACGTGGAGAGCGGTGCGGCGACCCTGTTGCGAGGCGCGACGACGCGATACGCAGCGGCGGACGGACCACGTGGACTGTGCGCGCTCTCGACCGAGCAGAAGGAGACCGTGATCTTCGCCCTGCCGCGCTAGCCTCGGCGCCGCGACGATGCAAGGACCGCTAGCGCGTGCGCGTCAGGGGCAGCGCACGAGCTGAATCACAGCCCGCGTGAGGTGCAGCTCGCTCAGCTCGGGCACGCGCTCGAGCGCGCTCTGAACGCAGGCCGACTCGGGGCTGTCCGCCGCGCCCTGTAGCTCGATGCGAAGCCCGTCGCCCTCGGGCGTGAGCCGCACGGCAGCTTGGGCCGTGGAGGTGCACGCGAGGATGGCGGAACACTGCGCGTTCAAGACGGCGCGCGCTGGCCTCCACGTCTGGTGCCGTCGTCGGGCCGGAAGCGGCTGGCACTTCGGTTTGCCCGATCGTCTCGCTGCCGGCGAGGGGATTCGCTGTCAGGTGTAGGCGCAGAATGTGCGGGCTCAGCTCGAGTCGGCAGTGGGCACGTGTAGCTCCCCGCAGGGAGTGGATGGGCCAACGCCGCGCGCGCGACGCAGCTGCGCGTCGCCTCGGTCTCATCGGCCGGATGCGACAACCTGACGGGCACGGTCGTGCCGTCGTACGCGACGGTGACCTCGCTCGTCCCGATGCACTGTCCGATGTCCCGACAGAGCGGACCGCGTTGAGGGCAGGTTGCCGAGCCTTCCTCCTCCGGATGTGCAGGGTCCAGTGGTCGGCCGTTGGCCTGCTCGATATCGCCGTCGCGAACGCAGAGGTAGCCCTCGGAACCCGTCGTGCACACGTAGGTCGCCATCTTGCCGCAGCCCATGGCGCGATAGCCGCCCGCGCCGAGCCCGGCGACGCCCACGCTGTCCACGGGGCAGTCGAAGTCCGCTGCCGCCCGGGGACGCAGCGCGCGTCCGGTGTCATGGCAGCCGAGGAGGGGAACCATCCGAGCCAACACCAGCAAGTCCCTCATGTGCATGGCCGAAATGCGACCAACGCGGCGCGCGAGTCGTCACGCACGCCGTCCCGCGCTCGGGACGGGGCTCGGGAAATTCCCGCCCCACGTAGCGCGGCCGGCGAGGCGGACTTAGGCTGGGCACAAATGCTGCTCGCGCTCTTCATCCTGGTTCCGCTCGCGGAGGTCTATCTCCTCTTCGCCCTCTCCCACGTCCTGGGTTTCCTGCCGACGGTGGCCATCGTGCTCGTCACGGGTGTGCTCGGCGCGGGGCTGGCCAAGCGCGAGGGGCTGCGCGTGCTCGGACGCTGGCGTTCGGCGCTGGCCGAGGGCCGCATGCCGGAAGAGGGCGTGCTGGACGGCCTGCTGGTGCTGGTGGGCGGCATCCTCTTGATCACCCCTGGGGTGCTCACGGATGTCACGGGCCTGCTCTTGCTCTTCCCACCGTCGCGCCGGGTCGCGGCGCGCTGGCTCAAGCGCAGGGCCGAACGCGGCATCGCCGAAGGCAACGTGCAGATCTTCGGCTTCGGCTCGGGACTCGGCGGTCTCGGTGGCCTCGGCGGCTTCGACCCGGGCCAGGAGCCACCGCGCTCGGCGGACCCCAGGCCGCGCCCGCCTCGGGTGGGCCACGACGGCGTGATCGACGTGGAAGGCCACGAGCTCCCCACCGATTGACGCCTCGCAACGTCCCGAAATTGCGCAACTTTGGCAGCCTTCGGCGCTAGCGGACCACGTCCGCGAGGAGCGCTGTGCGAAGGCCGAAACATGCCTTGCACCAGGTGCGCGGATAGCCCACATAGGCGCCCAGTTCACTTCAACCACCCACGATATGTGTGGGCGAGGACGCCATGCGAAATCTACGACTCCTTCCCGTCTCCTTCGTGCTGCTCGCAGCCTGCGCCGCCCAACCCGGCTCCTACGGGCAGGGGTCGGTCACGCCCGACGGATCGCTCCAGACCAAGTCCGAGGCCGTGCTCGCTGCCGAGTGCACCGCCGACTCCGACTGTGGCCCGAGTGAGCAATGCCAGACCATCTACTGTCTCGTGGCCCCCTGTCCGCCCGCCCACTGCGCCGTGCGTCGCGAGTTCAGTGACGCCCCCGACCTGGCCATCCCCGACAACGACGCCGCCGGCCTCGAGCGCAGCTTCGTCGTGGCCAACCCAGGCGCGACCGTCGCCTCCCTGCACGTCTCCGCCGAGATCCGTCACACCTGGCGCGGTGACCTGCGCGTCACGCTGACCTCGCCCGCGGGCACGGAGCATGTGCTCGCGAACCGCGAGGGTGGCTCGGCCGACGACCTCACGATCTCCGCCGACGTGGCCACCTTCGACGGCGAGCGCGCCAGCGGCACCTGGACCATGAACGTCGCGGACCTCGCGGCGCAGGACACGGGTCGCCTGCTCTCCTGGGGCCTGAGCTTCTCCTACGGCGACGCAGCCGAGGCCACGAACGACGTGTGGACGAGCGTCCCCGCCGTGATCGAATCGCATCACCCCTACGGCGACGGCGAGGACCACGAGTTCGATCTGCGCCGCTACACCGGCAGCGCCTCGAAGGTGCGCCTGCACTTCGAGCAGATGGACCTCGAGAGCGGCTACGACGACCTCGACGTGGTGGAGCAGGGCACGGGCCGCGTGCTCGCGCGCTACAGCGGCAGCTACGGCGCCGTGACCACGGCTGTCTTCGACACCAGCGACCTCGCGCTGCACCTGACCAGCGATGGCTCTGTGACGCGCTACGGGTTCCGTCTCACGTCCCTCGACGTCTTCGGCCTCGGCTGCCTGGCCGACGCGGACTGCGGCGAGGGAAACTACTGCCCCGTGGTGCGTGAGTGCCTGGTCGCGCCCTGCTTCCAGGACTGCGCGTCGCTGCCCTCGAGCGAGGAAGGCGCCGCCTGCGCCTCGAGCGCCGACTGCGCCGAAGCGCTCTACTGCGCCGCCGACGGCACCTGCCACGCCGTCGAGGAGTGCGACGCAGAGGGCAACGCCTACGTCCACATGCGCTGCATCGGCCACACCACCTGCGAGGCCGGACGCTGCGGCTACCAGTGCGGGCTGCCCGTGCTGGGTGCGGAGGGCGACGCCTGCACGAGCAGCGCCGACTGTCAGGACGCGCTCTACTGCGCCGCCGATGGCGCTTGTCACGCGGACGCGAGCTGCACCCTGCCCGACGACTGCTACGCCGCCGGCAACGCCTGGATCCACGTCGAGTGCGCGGGCACGACCCAGTGCAACGCCGGCTCGTGCGCGGTGGACTGCGCGCCTCCGCCCGTATGCCACGACGGCGAGACGACCACGCGCGACTGCAACAGCTGCGATTGTGTGGGCGGCGCCTGGCGCTGCACCACGCGCTTCTGTCCGGCGCTTGGCGGCGTGGGCAGCACCTGCGGTGGCATCGCGGGCCTGCGTTGTGGCGCGGGTCTGGTCTGCGACGCCGGGCGAGGCACGGGCAGCTGTGGCATGGCCGATCGCGCCGGCACCTGCATCGTGGAGCCGAGCGTGTGCACCGAAGAGGTCGCGCCCGTATGCGGCTGCAACGGCCAAACCTTCAGCAACGACTGTCATCGCGCGGGCCGGGTCGACTTCGACCACGACGGCGAGTGCGTGTTGAACACGCTCATCCCCGACAACGACGTGGCCGGCGTAAGCACCAGCATCGACGCGCGCGCCCCCTTCGCCTCGAACGTCGCGCAGGTCACGGTGGACATCACCCACCCGTGGCGTGGTGATCTCGTCGTCACCCTCACCGCGCCCGACGGCCGCGTGTTCACGCTGACGCGCCGCGAGGGTGGCTCCGCCGACGACTTCCACTTCGCCGAAGCGATCGACCTCGGCAGCGCCTCCGCCCTCGGCACCTGGACGCTGAACGCCGCCGATCTCGCGCGCTACGACGTGGGCACGCTCACGCACTTCGACGTCACGCCCAACGCCCGCGTCTGCGCGACGCCGAGCTGCGCGCGGCCGCCCGCCGGCTGCAACTACGTGGGCGGCGACGAGTGCAGCTGCGGCACGTTGGTCTGCGGCGACTGCCGCGCGACCGGCTGCGGCGCGGGTCAGAGCTGCCAGGAGTGCCGCACGACCAGCGGCAGCATCTTCACTTGCATGAGCAGCGGCAGCGCCTGCTGAACCTCGGCGAGTGATGCTGCCGAGAGACGTCGCCTGCTCACGCGGGCGGCGTCTTCTTCGTCTGGGACCCCACGAACGAACGTCGACGACGAGCCGGACTCGGTCGCCCTTCCCTACTCGAGCAGGAAGCAGTCGATGGACGTCTCCATGCGGAAGTTGCTCATGGAGGTGTGGCGCTCGGCGTGGAAGATGTCGAGCTTGTAGGCGAGACCGGGCGTGATCCCCAGCTCGCTGGCCATGGCGTCGAAATCGACCGTGCCCTCCTCGGGCCCGTGCACGCCGCCCAGATCGAGGGCGAGGTGGTTGTTGACGAAGAGGAACACGTCGTCGTCACCCCGGAAGGTGAAGACCTCACCGCCGCGGTAGACGAAGCGCGTGTGGATCTCGGTCGTGAAGTGGAAGTTGTGACCGTCGACCTCTTCCCCGAAGCCCATGCCGTCGAGGGGGAAGAAGTTGGGGTTGTCGTAGGTGAAGACGCCCGCGGGTCCCTCGGTGAGGGGCAGCGCGACGGTGAAGCGCATGTTCACGCCGTCGACGTCGCGGTACCACTGGTCGAACGCTTCGGGACCGGAGGTCACGGCCGTGGGGCCGGGGTGGGCGTAGACAGGCAGGCCATCGGATCCGAGGTCGGGTTCGACGATGCCCGTGAGGCTGCCGAGGAAAGCCTCCATGTCGGGGTGGCTGGCGTGGAAGTCCCGCACGGTGGCCGTGATCGAACCACACGCCGGAGGCGTGCCCGTGTCGCCACCGCCGCCACCGTCGCCACCGCCGCCACCGCCGTCGCGACCCGCCGCGTCCGCCGCCGCGTCGCCCGAGCCACCGCCATCGCGGGTGGGAGTGAGATCACCGCCACCACAGGCGGTGAGGAGGATGAGCAAGCAGGTCGTGCCGAAGTACTTCATGCGCCAAGCATAGCGTGACCACGGCGCGAGATTCCAAGGGGGCAAGCTTGGGAGCCGCCGGACCGCGAGCGCGCCACCCGCGTGGACGGACGGCGCGAGGCGCACGGCACGGGATCGCGGAGGGGTGGTCGATGGCGCGGGAGCCGTGATACGAGGCGTGTCATGCGCACGAAGCTCCTCTCTCTCGTCTTCCTCTCCTCGCTCGTGGCCTGCGGTGGCACGACCTCGCAGCACATGCCGACCAGCATCGCACCCGCCCCCGAGCCGGAACCGACGCCGGTCGTGGTCGCACTCGGCGCGGACGAGTCCCCGCCCGACGGGCAGCTGCCGCGGGACATCGTGCCCACGCGCTACGAGCTGGCGTTGACCATCGTGCCGACGGAGGAGAGCTTCTCGGGTCACGCGCGCATCCACGTGGCGCTCTCGCAGGCGCGCTCGGTGATCTGGCTCGATGGTCTCGACCTGAACGTCAGTTCGGCGACGATCACCCCGGAGGGTGGCGAGGCGGTCGCGGCCAGCTACGAGCAAGTCAACGAGGACGGAGTCGCCAAGCTGACGCCGGCCACGCCCATCGACGCGGGCGCGGCCGTGATCGACGTCGAGTACACCGCGCCCTTCAACCACGAGCTCGCGGGCCTGTACCGCGTGGACGAAGACGGCGAGAGCTATGGCTTCACGCAGTTCGAGGCCACGGACGCACGTCGCGCCTTTCCGAGCTTCGACGAGCCCTCCTTCAAGGTGCCCTTCGACGTCACCATCACGGCCAAGGCCGAGCACGTCGTGGCCGCCAACACGCCCATGCGGGACGAGCAGGCGCTGCCCGAGGGCATGAAGCGCACGCGCTTCGCCACCACGCGTCCGCTGCCCACCTACCTGGTCGCCTGGGCCGTGGGCCCGCTGGACGTGGTCGAGCACGCGGCCATCCCCGCCAACGACTTTCGCGCCCGGCCCCTTCCTGTGCGCGGCATCGCGGTCAAGGGCCGAGGCGCACGGCTGGCCTACGCCCTCGATCACGTGGCCGAGATCATCTCCGCCCACGAGGCGTACTTCGGTCGGCCCTACCCCTACGCCAAGCTCGACATCGTGGCCGTGCCCGACTTCGCCGCCGGCGCCATGGAGAACGCCGGGCTCGTGACCTGCCGCGAGACCTTGCTCCTGCTCGACGACAACGCGCCCGAGCAGCAGAAGCGCGGCTACGCAGGCGTCATGAGCCACGAGCTCGCGCACATGTGGTTCGGCGATCTCGTCACCATGCCGTGGTGGAACGACATCTGGCTGAACGAGGCCTTCGCGACCTGGATGGGCCAGAAGACGGTGCAGACGGTCTACCCGCAATACGAAGCGGACCTCGGACTGCTCGACGGCGCCGAGTGGGCGATGGGCCAGGACAGCCTGACCAGCGCGCGACGCATCCGTCAACCCATCGAGTCGAGCCACGACATCGAGAACGCCTTCGACGGCATCACCTACGAGAAGGGCGGCGGCGTGCTGGCCATGGTCGAGCGTTGGCTCGGCGCGGAGACCTTTCAGCGCGGCATCCGCGCCTACCTGAGCGCGCACGAGTTCGGAAACGCCACGGCGGACGATCTCCTGGCCCAGCTCAGTGAGACCTCGGGCCGCGACGTGACCACGCCCTTCCGCACCTTCCTCGATCAGCCGGGCGTGCCCTTCGTCCTGACCTCACTCAGCTGCGAGGGCGAGCACCCGCATCTGAGCTTCGCCCAATCGCGCTACCTGCCCCTGGGCTCGCCGGGCGACGCCAATCAGACCTGGCAGATCCCGATCTGCGTGCGCTACGGCCGCGGCGACGACGCCCACGAGACGTGCACGCTCTTGACCGAAGCCGAGGGAGGACTCGACCTCGAAGGCGAATGCCCCGAGTGGGTGATGCCCAACGCCGGCAGCGCGGGCTACTTCCGCTTCAGCCTGCCCGCCGCGCAACTCACCGCGCTGACGCACGCGGGCTGGTCGCACCTGACCACGGCCGAGAAGATGGGCCTGGGCGACAGCCTGGAAGCCGCCTTCGCGCGCGGCACGCTCTCGGCGGCGAATCTCTACGCACTGCTCCCGACCTTCGCGGGCGACCCGGCCCGTCGCGTCGCGACCGTGCCGATGGCGATCCTCTCCTACGCGCTCCACCACCTCGTGACGGAGGGTCAGAAGGCGCGCGTGCGCGCCATGGGCAAGCGCCTGTATCGCCCCGTCATGCAGCGCCTCGGCTGGGCTCCACGCCGCGGGCAGACGGAGAGCGGCGAGACGGCCTTGATGCGCGCGACGGTGATGGACTTCATGGCGCGCACGGTGGAGGATCCTCGCGTACGCGTACGCGCCGACACCTTGGCCCGCGCCTACCTTGGCCTCGACCGCCACGGAGACGGGCAGCTGCACGCGGACGCGGTGGACGCGAACCTCGTGGGCACGGTGCTCGCGGTGGCCGTGCAGGACGGGGACGCGGCCTTCTTCGACCAGCTCACGGAGCGTTTCTTCGCCAGTGACGACGCGCTGCTGCGCGGACAGCTGCTCGGCGCTCTGGGCAGCACAAAGGACGCCGAGCTCGCCGGACGCGCACGCGGACTCAGCCTGGACGCGCGCCTGAGGACCAACGAGGTGATGACGGCGCTGGGGGCGCAGGTCTCGATGGAGGAGACGCGACAGGACACCTGGCATTGGCTGGCGGATCACTACGACGCCTTCGTGGCCCGCATCGGGCCCTTCCGCGCCGGCTACCTGCCCCACTTCGCGCGGGGCTTCTGCTCCGATGAAGCCAAGGATCGCGTGGCGGCCTTCTTCACGCAGCCCATCGACCATCAGGGCGAGGATGGCCAGATGCATCGCGTCCCACGCATCGAGACCCTGTCCGGCGGACCCCGCAACCTCGCCGGCACCCTCGAAGCCATCCACATCTGCGCCGCGCGCGTGGAAGCCCAGCACGAGAGCGCCCAGGCGTACTTCTCGCACTGACGCGCACGACCGTGCAGCGCCAAGACCATAGGAATCGGACATGACGACTCGGCGTAGTTCCACCCTCGGCCTCGCGGCCCTCCTCGCCCTCGCGGCTTGCCATCCCTCCAGGGACAACGCGCAAGGCGAGAGCGCAGGCGGCGAGAACGCGGCCGGGGCCACCGAACAGGCCGACTCCCGCGCCTCGGCCGGGGAGACGGCTCCGAATGGCGACGCGGAAGCCGCGCGGACTCCCCTCCACGCGCCTCCCGACGTCGCGGCTCCGCCCGCAGACGCCGAGCGGACGACCTCGGGCCTCGCCTCGCGCGTGCTGTCGGCGGGGGCGGGTTCGGAACATCCGTCCGCCAGCGATCGCGTGACCGTCAACTACACGGGCTGGACCACGAACGGGCACATGTTCGACAGCTCCATCCCCCGCGGTCAGCCGGCCACCTTCCCGCTGAATGGTGTGATCCCCGGTTGGACCGAGGGCGTGCAGCTCATGGTCGAAGGCGAGAAGCGACGCTTCTGGGTCCCCGCAAACCTCGCCTATGGCGACGACCCGAGGCCTGGCGCCCCCGCGGGCATGCTGGTCTTCGACATCGAGCTGCTCGACTTCACCCGCCCGCCTACGGTTCCAAGCGCGCCCGAGGATGTCGCAGCCGCACCCGCCAACGCGGAGCGCACTGCCTCTGGCTTGGCCTCTCGGGTGGTCACGCCCGGCGACGGGACGGAGCATCCCACCGCACGCAGCCGCGTGACGGTGAACTACACGGGCTGGACCACCGACGGTCGCATGTTCGACAGCTCCATCTCTCGCGGCCAACCCGCGACGTTCCCGCTGAATGGCGTGATCGCCGGTTGGACGGAGGGCGTGCAGTTGATGGTCACGGGCGAGACGCGACGCTTCTGGATCCCGGCGAACCTCGCCTACGGCGACCACCCTCGGGCAGGCGCCCCGCAGGGCATGCTCGTTTTCGACGTTCAGCTGATCCGCTTCGAGTAGCCGTCTCTCGAGGCTCATCCGGATGAGACACACGCCCTGGGGTGTCCAGACCAGGGGTGGCTCGACAGAGATGCGGCGGGACGGTAGGAAGCGGCCCATGACTCTCTTGCGCACTTCCACGCTTGGCCTCTCCGCGCTTCTCGCGCTCGCGGGATGCCGCCCCTCCATCGACGCCCCGCAGCACGAGAACGCGGGCCACGACAACGCCAACGCGCAGGCCGCGCCCGAGAACGCCGGCGTGCACGAGGCGCCGCGGCAGCAGGCCGCGAACGCTCAGGCCGCTCCCCCGCAGTTCCCTCACCCCAGCGCCATCCCCGCGCCTCCCGACGTCGCTGCGCCTCCCGCGGACGCTCAGCGCACGGCCTCGGGCCTGGCCTCGAAGGTGCTCGCGCCCGGACAGGGGACCGAACACCCCGCCGCCACGGATCGCGTGCACGTGCACTACACGGGCTGGACGACCGACGGCCAGATGTTCGACAGCTCCGTCGCGCGCGGCGAGCCCGTCGACTTCCCGCTCAACCACGTGATCCCGGGCTGGACCGAGGGCGTGCAGCTGATGCTCAAGGGCGAGAAGCGACGCTTCTGGATCCCGGCCAACCTCGCCTATGGCGAGCATCCGCGGCCCGGCGCGCCCCAGGGCATGCTGGTCTTCGACATCGAGCTGCTCGACTTCACGCATCCGCCCGCACCTCCCACGACGCCGTCCGATGTCGCCGCCGTGCCCGCCAACGCCCAGCGCACCGCGTCCGGGCTGGCCTCGCGCGTGCTGACGCCGGGCGAAGGCACGGAGCACCCGACGCCCGCGAGCCGCGTGACGGTGAACTACTCGGGATGGACCACGGACGGCCACATGTTCGACAGCTCCATCCCGCGCGGACAGCCTCTGACCTTGCCGCTGGGCGGCGTGATCCCCGGTTGGACCGAGGGCCTGCAGCTGATGGTGAAGGGCGAGTCGCGACGCTTCTGGATCCCGGCCAACCTCGCCTACGGCGACTCGCCTCCTCCCGGCGCGCCCCAGGGCATGCTCGTCTTCGACATCCAGCTCATCGACTTCCACTGAAGCTCGGAAGCGTTCTCCACGCGCGCCCTCGGCGCGCCATCATCGCGCCACGTAGCGGCGCTCTAGAGCGCGCCCGAGAGGCGCGTCCACTGAGGTTCCATGGCTGATTTCATCTTCTCCATGAAGGATGTGACCAAGGTCCATCCTCCCGACAAGAAGGTCGTCGCAGACCTCTATCTCTCGTTCCTGCCCAAGGCGAAGATCGGCGTCATCGGCGTCAACGGCTCGGGCAAGTCGAGCGTGCTGAAGATCATGGCCGGCCTCGACCACACCTTCAGCGGCGAGACGTGGCTCAAGCCCGGCGCCAAGGTCGGCTACCTCTCGCAGGAGCCCGATCTGGGGGACGCCAAGACCGTGCTCGAGGCCGTGGAAGCGGCCGTGGCGCCCACACGTAAACTGATCACGGACTTCGAAGAGCTCTCCATGAAGCTCGGCGAGCCCATGAGCGACGACGAGATGACGGCGCTGCTCGAGAAGCAGAGCAAGATGCAGGATCGCATCGACGCCGTCGACGGCTGGAGCCTGGACCACAAGCTCGAGCTGGCGATGGACGCGCTGCGCCTGCCGCCTGCGGACGCCGACCCGGCCACGCTCTCCGGTGGCGAGCGACGCCGCGTGGCTCTGTGCCGCATCCTGCTCGAGCAGCCGGAGCTCTTGCTCCTCGACGAGCCGACCAACCACCTGGACGCCGAGTCCGTCGCCTGGCTGCAGGGGCACCTCCAGACCTATCCGGGCTGCGTGGTCCTCGTCACCCATGACCGCTACTTCCTCGACGAGGTGGTGGAGTGGATCCTGGAGCTCGACCACGGCAAGGCCTACCCCTTCGAGGGCAACTACTCGGCCTGGCTCGAGAACAAGGAGAAGCGCCTCGCGCTCGAAGAGAAGAGCGACAGCTCGCGCCGGCGCAAGATCGCGCACGAGCTCGAGTGGGTGAAGGCCTCCCCGAAGGCGCGGCAAGCCAAGAGCAAGGCGCGCATCCAGGCCTTCGAGACGCTGGTCGCCGAGCGCGGCTCGACCAAGCGCGAGCCCAACGAGATCCGCATCCCGGTCGGTGACCGCCTCGGCAACGAAGTGATCGAGGTGAAGAACATCAGCAAAGCCTATGGCGACAAGCTGCTGTTCGAGGACGTCAGCTTCCGCATCCCGCGCGGCGCCATCGTCGGCATCGTCGGCCCCAACGGCGCCGGCAAGACCACCCTCTTCCGCATGATCGTGGGCCAGGAGAAGCCCGACTCGGGCGAGGTCATCGTCGGCGAGACCGTGAACCTCTCCTACGTCGATCAGGGCCGCGCCGATCTCGATCCCGTGAACACGGTCTTCAAGGAGATCGCCGGCGAGCGCGACGAGATCGACCTCGGCGGGCAGACGGTGAACAGCCGCGCCTACGTGGGCTGGTTCAACTTCAAGGGCAGTGACCAGCAGAAGATCGTGGGCAAGCTCTCGGGCGGCGAGCGCAACCGCGTGCACCTCGCGAAGCTGCTGCAGACGGGCGGCAACGTGCTGCTCCTCGATGAGCCGACCAACGACATCGACGTCGAGACGCTGCGCTCCTTGGAAGAGGCGCTGCTTGAGTTCCCGGGCTGCGCGCTCATCATCAGCCATGACCGCTGGTACCTCGACCGCATCTGCACCCACACCATCGGCTTCGAGGGCGACTCCAGCGTCGTGTTCTTCGAGGGTCCCTACGGTGAGTACGCCAAGGACATGCACGAGCGCCTCGGCCACAGCGCCGACGTGCCGAAGCGCATCAAGTATCGCAAGCTCCGCAAAGGTTGACGCCCCGCGGTTGCGCGTTCA
>Ga0100401_1002608_pt1 | contig 14087 bp, 17 predicted proteins | sample CryGeymeta201525_FD_80421 | JGI IMG/M metagenome (GOLD analysis project Ga0100401, IMG submission 80421) | Groundwater microbial communities from Crystal Geyser aquifers in Utah, USA - Crystal Geyser metaG 2015-25 | ecosystem: Environmental > Aquatic > Deep subsurface > Groundwater | place: USA...
GAGGCGGCGCGCCAATGAAATTGGCACGGCCTCCAATTCCGCCGAAAAAAAGGGCAGTCCGAGCGAGGGCGTGGCGGAAGGAGGGGGTTGGGGGGAGGAATTCCGCCACGCCCGAGCCGTAGCGAAGCGTTTCCGCCGTCTTGGCATCAAGACATCAAAGCAAAACAATTTTCAAATCCTTTTAAGAAAAATTTGGCGGGCGGGCGTTAAAAAATTGAAAGAAAATTGTTTTGCTTTGCTCGCCGAAGTTCGGCGGGCGGAAACGCGGAGCGGAGCTAATCAAACATTTTTTGTTCAAAGTAGGTTCGAGCTTCGTTCAGTAATTGCGACCAGGTAATTCCCAGCGGACCGAGAAACATAAAATGATTTATTTGCTCGAAATAGTCTTAATAGTGCTGGTGGTTATTGTAGCGGGATGGATTCTTTTTGTGTATTTCTTCACCTGGCAGCTGGTGGCAACTTTTCTCAAGGGCGAAGCTCCTTTCGTTCCTACCAAAGCAGGGATATTGCCCAAAATTGCAGAAGCGATGAAACTCGAAGGAAACAGCATCCTTTATGATCTCGGATGCGGCGACGCGCGGGTGCTTGTAGCCTGCCATAAATTACAGCCCCAGGCTCAATACGTTGGTTTTGAGAAAAATATCATCCCCTATCTTTGGGCGAGGTTTCGGATATGGGCGGCGGGGCTCTCAAAAAATATCAGAGTTTACAAAAAAGATTTTTTCGAAGCCGATTTGTCGGGCGCGACACATGTTTTTTGTTATCTTGTTCCAAAACAGATGGAAAAGCTTGATCCGAAACTTGAAAAAGAATTAAAAAAGGGCAAAAGGGTAATTTCTTTGAGATTTCGTCTCCCGGACAAAATCCCTCAAAAAACAATTTCACTGGGTAATGAAAAGTTGTACATTTATGAATTTTAATTTGTAAAAAATATTATTATGAACACCAAAACCAAAATCGCGGGAATTGAGCTTGATTCCTGCATTCTCAATGCCTCTGGCCCAAAGGACGCGACAATGGAAGAGCTGGAGGCAATCGCCAATTCCGCATCAGCCGCGATTATGATGAAATCCTGCACGATTGAACCGCGAGAGGGCAATGAGGAACCGCGCCTGTATGTTTTTCCGGAAGGATGCTTTCAGTCAATGGGCCTTCCTAATCTCGGCTACAAAAAATATATCGGGTTTGCCCCACAGCTGAAAAAATTCAAAAAACCAATTATAGCCAGTCTCGCAGGATTTTCTAAAGACGACTATGTGACAATGGTCGAAGCGTTTCAAAGAAGCGAGGTAGACTTAATAGAAGTGAACTTATCTTGTCCTAACGTTGAAGGAAAGCCGATTGTAGGTTACGACTTTGAGCAAGCTGAAAAGCTGCTTAAGAGCTTTGTGGGCCTTGGCGAAAAACCTGTCGGCCTAAAGCTTCCAGCTTACTATGATATGAATCATTTTCAGCAAATGGCAAAACTGGTTCTAAAATATAACATTTCGTTCTTAACCTGTATCAACACGATTACCTCTCTCATAATAAATCCCGAAACGGAAGCAACCGTCATCAAACCCCGCAAGGGCATAGGGGGAGTATCAGGTACTTTTATCAAGCCATTCGGCCTTTCCAACGTCAGAATATTTTATGAATTGCTTGAAAATAAAGTTTCCATTATGGGTGTCGGCGGAATTTCGACGGGAACGGACGCTTTTGAGTATCTTCTCGCCGGCGCCGACGCGGTGCAAATTGCAACCACTTTCGAAAAGGAAGGTCCTGGATGCTTTGAAAGAATCAACAATGAAATGAAAGAAATTCTTAAGCGCAAGGGGTATAATTCGATTGAAAGTGCAAAAGGGAAATTGAAATATCTGTAACTTCCGCCGAGTATTATGAAATTATGAATAAATTTCTTTTCTTGCTGATCACAACTATAGTTGTGATTGCAACTCTCGTATTTTTTTTATCTTATGAAAATAGGAATAAAAGTCTTCAGAGCGACACTGTTGAGAAAAATAATATTAACGCCTCGGATAATGCGAATCAGAGTAGCAATTCAGCTGTTTCTCCCGGTGCCTCGTCAGTCGAGCAGTCTCCGGCGAATGCTTTCCAGCCTCCGCTTGATCGCGCCGGCGAGCGGGTGACCAAGAAAAAGTTCGGGCAATATATCACTCCCCAGAATTCCCCCGTCCAGCCGGAGAAATTTTCCGGCTATCACACGGGAACGGATTTCGAAATTTTTCCGGAGGAGCTCGATGCCGACGTTCCCGTGAAAGCGGTTTGCGACGGGAAATTGTTGTCAGCCCGAACAGCCAGCGGCTACGGCGGCCTTACTATCCAAAGCTGTGAGCTTGATAACGAGCCGATTACCGTTCTTTACGGGCATTTGAATATCGCGAGCGTCAAATTCAAAGCCGGCGATGAAATAAAGGCGGGAGATGTTCTTAGATCGCTTGGTGCGGATAAAAGCACTCAAACCGACGGCGAGAGAAAACATTTGCACTTGGGATTCCACAAAGGTTCGGCGATTGACATCCGCGGATATGTCAACTTAAAATCAGAACTTGGGAATTGGATTGATCCGTGTAGCATTGATCCAGTATGCAAGTGAATTGGTCTGAAGGAAAACATAAAACGGCGGCGTTTCGCCGTGTTTTTTTATTTATGCTATAATAGACGCAAGTAAAAATGTATCTATGGCCAAAAATGTCACCCGCACCGGTTCAGTGAGAAGGCGCGATCAGGTTTGGAATTCCAGAAACAAACGTTGGACAAAAAGAAAAACCGAAACCGGCCGTTTCATGGACCAGAAAGCGGACAAAAAACCGTTCCGGAGCGTGAGAAAAAAATAGAAAATAGTAAATAGCAAACAGAAAATATATTTTGTGCTTGATGTTGCGCGCGAGGCGGATAAATTTCTTCGGGTAAATAATTTTTTAGCGTAAGAAAATGAAAACCAACAACCAATCCGGGCGGGTGACGGCCCTCATAGTCATCCTGGCTTTAGTGTTCCTAATCGGCGCGCTTATCATTGCCGCCGTTTCCCGAAAGAAAATCAGTTCTCTAGTCCAGCCTTCGGGGGAAATATCAACTGAAAATATCTCGCGCGATCTGGCGACGCTCAAAAAATTCAAATCAGAAGAAGAATTCAAAAAATATCTTTCCCGCTCCGCTTCCACTTTTTCTTTCACGCTGGGCGGAAGAGGCGGCGGGCCGGTGGAAGCGCTTTCTGAATCTGATCAAGCGGCGCTTCCCAAGAGCAGTATGCCTCAAGGAACGGGCGCCTTGCTTGAAGCTCCCAGCCGTTTTTCCGAAACCAACATCCAGGTGGCTGGAATTGACGAGCCGGATATCGTGAAAACCGACGGAAAGGAAATTTATTTTTCGACAAATAAGAGGTTTGATTCAGTAATCAAACCAAAAAGCGATCAGGTAGGAATAATTCCCCCGCCCCGTGAGAGAAGCATCGTGAAAAATATCAGAGCTTTCCCGGTTGACGATCTGGAGCTCGACGCCGAGATCGCAAAAGGCGGAGAACTGCTTCTTGAAGGTAACATTCTTGTTGTCGTTCCTCAAAAATATTATTACTACGGCTCCGAAGAGCGCAAAATTTTCGGCTATGACGTGAGCAACCCAAGCGCGCCCAAAGAAAAATGGTCAGCGGAACTGAAAGGAAAAGCGCAGATTGAAGCAGTCCGCCTTTACGGAGACAAAATCTATGCCGTTATGTCGCACGCGGTGGACAGAAATCGTCCCTGCCCGATTGAAATTATGTCAGTCGGAGGCGTCACTCATTTAGCAAAATGCATGGATATCTATCACCCGGAAACGCTGGTTCCGGTTGATGTAACTTACTCGGTCAACGTTATTGACGCGGGGAGTGGAAAGCTCGAGGACACTCTGTCGTTCGTCGGCTCGTCCTCTGACTCGGTCGTCTATATGTCGGAAAAATCGCTCTATGTAACCTATTATTATCCCGGTGATTTCATCCGCTTCGCCCTCGATTTTTTTAAAGAGAACAAGGATCTCGTCAGCGAGCAGGTAATTCGGGACTTCGAAGGGCTCGAGAGCTATCAAATCGGGGCAAACGCCAAAACGACGGAGTATTATGATATTTTGGAGCGCCATTTTGCGGGAATGGACAGTGATGAGGAAATGAGAATCAAAAATGAATTGAGTAACAGGATGGACGGATATTTTGAGAAACACAAAAGAGACTTGGAGCGCACTGGCATTGTGAAAATCGGGATTCGGAATTTGGATCTCGAAGCGAGCGGCACCGTCACCGGAAAACCGCTCAATCAGTTTTCACTGGACGAATACAATGACAACCTGCGGGTGGCGATGACCGTCGGCAGCAACTGGTGGTGGTTCGGTTTTGGAGACGGAGGAGCGCGCCAAAGCGCCAACGGCATTTATGTTCTTGACGAGGATCTGCGCCTTCGGGGCGAACTCACTGACTTGGGGCTTGAGGAGAGGATTTATTCCGCCCGCTTCATCGAAGACAAGGGATATGTCGTCACTTTCAAACAGGTGGATCCGTTCTACGTTCTTGATCTTTCCGACCCGATGAATCCGGAGAAGAAAGGTGAACTCAAAATTCCGGGGTATTCTTCCTATTTGCATCCGATCGCGAAAAACAAGATTTTGGGGATCGGCGAGGAGAACAACAAAGTGAAGGTTTCTCTCTTTGACGTGAGCGATCCGGCGGATCCGACGGAACTCGCGAAATACAATCTCGACGAATACTATTCCGAAGTATCGCAGACTCATCACGCCTTTCTTCTCGACAAAAAACATCAAATCTTTTTTCTGCCGGGTTCAAAGGGCGGCTATATTTTCTCTTACGCCGGTGACAATTTAAGCCTCGCGAAAACCATTTCCGAAACGGCGGTCAAGCGGGCGATATACTTGAGTGATTATCTCTACGTTATCGGCGAAGACAAACTGATTGTTTTGAATGAAAAGGATTGGGAGAGAGTTGGGGAACTTGAGCTGTAATTTGCATTAAGATAAAAAAATGAAAAAAATAATCGCATTTCTTCTACTGGGAATTATTTTTGCGCCCGGCTTTGCTTTGGCAGACGGAGGAATGATTCATTTTGATCCGTATTCAGACCGCTGGGACTATTTCGACGAAACCAACCAGCAAGCTTTCATAAACTATGAAAACGGCGTGGAAAAAATGATTTTAAGCGTCGGAGTGGGCGACCTGAAAGAAGGAAAAACTATGTGGATTTTTCCCGTTCCGGCCGATCCAAATAAAGTGGCGGTGGACGTGATCACAAAACTTCCAATTCTTCGGGGGGAAGAAATTTCCGAAAAAGCTCAGTCAAACTTGGATAATGCCAAGAAATGGCTGCAAGCGACTCAAATATATACGATTCCCTTTACTTTTCTTTTCAGGAATACCTTATCAGCATCCAGTTTGTCACAAAGCACTGGTTCTCAAATTCGTTAGGAGGAAGCCTTAAGAGTGCTCTAAAGCCGGACGTGATTGTCTATGAACATCTGGAGAAAGAAGGCATAACTTCGGAAACTGTCACGGCGCAAACGGCCCAAGGATTCAATGAATATTTTTCCAAAAAAGGCTTGAAGATTGAATCGAGTTCGATTCCAGTTCTCCAAAATTATATCGGAAAGGATTATTCATTTGTTGTTTCATGGATGGAGCAAAAGGAATTATTTCTTACAGATGATGAAATAACGAAAATAATCGATAGTGGACAATATAATTGCTTTTCTGGAGAAAAATGTTCCGAGGGAAGGATTCAAGTCTATGAATTAGTCCAAAATCTGAACAATAAATATCCGGGGTTTAGCGAAAAAAGCAGGCAGAATGATGCTCCGTATCATTGGAAATACTTACTTTCTAATAACGCATTGAATGATCTTAAGCAAGGAATTAAAGATCATCCAGAAATATTGCAGCTATTAAATAAGAGTCAAAAGGGTGTCTTCGTTTCCTTTCCAACCAATAAAATATATTTTCCTCTTATGCTGACCAGTGTCTATGGCAGCAAGATTGTGCCGGCAGAAATCAGGGTGATGGGCCATGTTACGCCGGAAGTATTTTCCAACATTGAAAGTTTCACGAAAACAGAATACTTCTGGGACGAAAGTATTCAATTTGACAAAGAGCTAAAAGCTTTTTATAACGGGCAAAGCCAGGATATAAAATATACCAAAGTTGATATTAACGCGCCGTCGAAGTTTTTTACGGATGATTTGTGGATCAAGAATGTTGCTCCAGTGAAAACTTTCTACCAGTCTTTTATTGCAAGGCAAATTCTGCTGGTGATATTATTCTTGATGGTATTTTGTTCAGTGATAACAGGAATGCTAATTGGCTGGCTACTTTTTAGAGAATGGCGGAACTGGGAAGGTATGAAAAAATTTGGCTTGATCGGACTTGCAAACTGCATGACGATTCTCGGCTTGATTTCCGTGATTTTGCCAACGAGAACTGCCAAGGATTCCGAAGATGCGATCTCTCTTGTTCAAGCGATAAGGGAAAGAGGTTATTATTGGAAGCGAAGAATATTATTGGGAGTCATGATTGTGGATTTTCCTTTTTTTATCATATCGCTTTTCATGCTGTTTTTTGTTATCCCCCAAATGCTTTCTTACGCATATTTATATAATGATTTCACTTTCGAAATGTTATTTTCTCCCATTCTTCTGATGGCATTTGTTCCAGTTATAATTTTCTTAGCTGCAGTTTTATTTGCCGAAAAAACAAAGAAAGAAGATAAGTACTTATTTGAAGAATTGAGACAAAAAAATTATTCATCCTGGACTTTTCAACCCAAAGACAGGCGAAAGATTTGGTTCATTTTGCTTTACTCAATCTTTTTCTTGATAATTTCTTGGACTATTGTAAAATTGTTTGTGCTTTCGGTTGGAGGTCAGATAATCAGTTCTGGGAACTCTGGAATTCAATTTTGATTTTGGAAGCAGTCAAGTATTGCTAATGCTAGATAAAGAAAATTGCGGCGAAAAAACCGACGAAGAACTAGTTGCCCTGACTCTCAAAAATCAGGATTTTTTTTCGTGCATTGTTGAGCGATATGAAGCCAAACTCACGCGCTATATCCGGCGAATTTCGGCGGCGACGCAGGAAGACGCGGAAGATCTCCTGCAGGAGATCTTTGTGAAGGTCTATCGTAACCTTTACGGTTTTGACCCAAGCCTCAAATTTTCGTCGTGGATATATCGCATTGTCCACAATCAGGTGATCAGTCAGTGGCGAAAGACAAAATCCCGCCCGCAGGTACTAAAATTTGAGGCCGATGAAGACTTTTTGAAGTTTATCGCGGCCGATGAGGACTTGGCGGGTAATATAGAGCGCAAATTCACCGGCGAGGAAGTGCAGGACGTCATTAGCAGACTGGACGGAAAATACAAAGAGGTTCTCGTACTGAAATTTTTGGAGGAAAAAGACTACAAGGAAATTTCCGATATTTTGCGAAAACCGCTGGGAACGGTGGCAACCCTTATCAACCGGGCGAAGAAGCAATTTGCGAAGGTTGTCAAAGAAAAAGAAATAAAGTTTTAGCTTTTATATTTTGATATGGAAAACAAGTTTAGCCAAAAAGTACTGGAAAAAATAAAGGAGGAAAAAATTGAACCAAAACCCCGCTGGCAGTTCTTGCTCAAAGATTATTTTATCTGGCTGACTTTTGGAATCTCTCTTTTGGTAGGCGGCTTGGCTTTTTGCGTGATGCTTTCGATTATCTTGGACAATGACTGGGATATTTATCGTTATCTTGAAATAAGCCCGCTTGAGCACTTTTTGATTTCCCTGCCTTATATTTGGATTTTGCTTCTGCTTCTATTTTTGGCGGTTGCTTACTATAATTATCGCTACACCAAAAAGGGGTACTGCTGCAATGCTTTTACGATTTTGGCTTTGAGCGTCTTCGGGAGCATTATACTGGGAACTTTCTTTCACGCTTTGGGATTGGGCGGCAAAATCGACCGGACTCTCTCGCGCAATTTTTCTTTCTATCAAAAGATTCATTGCTGCTGCCATCGCAAAGACATCTGGACGCAGCCGGAAAAAGGGCTTTTGGGAGGAAAAATAATCGGAATAAAAAATGTTTCCAATTTTGATCTTGAAGACTTCAGCGGATTCATTTGGCAAGTTGAAAAAAACGAGCAGACGCTTCTTCGCGGTCCGATCCTTGTTGAAATTGGAGAAGAAGTGAAATTAATCGGAAAGAAAAAGGAAGAAAAGGTCTTTCGTGCTTTTGAAATTCGTCCTTGGTGGAATCAAGAGGAGGAATAAAAAAACTATTCCAGGCCTTTTTTCTTTTCCTCGAATTCTTTTTTGTCAATTTCTCCCTTTGCGTATCTTGCCTTCAAAATATCCAGCGCTGATTTTTCTTCAGGCTTGCTTTCACTGCTTGTTTGACCCTGCTCGGCAAGCCATTTTGCCAGAACTGCAATTCCAGCAATCACCAGAATCCAAAACAAAAGCATAAAAATCCAGCCAAAGCCCAGCATTCCAAATCCGCCGCCGAAATTTCCCATCATTTTTTTGAGATTTAAAAATAAGCGTCTCTAAGATAGTACGCTTATCGTCTTTGTTTATTTTTACAAAGTTTAGCTGTTTGTTTCCTCAAAGCTTAGCTTTATTCATTCAAAACAGCAATTAATCGCCTTTTTCACCAGCTCGCCCAGTTTTCCCAAAAATCCGGTTTTTTTCTTGTCGTGAACATTCATCGCGTTCTCATCAATCTTTTTTATATCATCTGTCTTAATCAATTTCATATTGAGCCCCCAAAACAGCGAATAGCAGTCGTAGGCTTTTTCAAAAAGTTCCTCGGCCTCTTTTTTGTTGCCGATTTTATGTTGTTTCGTTCCCACTTCCATCAGTCTCATTGAAGTAGCCAGAAGATGCTTTGAGATACACCAGACTTCGCCCTCGTATTCTTTGATTATTTTTCGAAGCAGTTCTCCCCGCATAGCGCGCACTTCCTGAAGCATGTCATAGTATTCCGGCTTTCCGGTTTTCACGCCGGTGAAAAAGAAATGCTCCTCGATTGAGACAAGATTCATAATGGCGATTGAGATGTCCTGGTCGGAAGAAAGATCCATCTTGTCGGCCTTTTTCATTTCATCCACTTTTTGGATGAGGTCGTTGATTTTTTTCAATTTTTTATCGCTTGGTGAGTTTGTCATAGTTTTTTATTTACGAACTACGAATTTAGCGAAAATACGAAACTATAGCAAAATGTCAAATTAAATTTTCGTATTTCGTTTTATTCGTAATTCGTAAAGTTAGCATGTGAAATATAAAATAATACTGGCAAGAACAAGTGGCAGAATTGCCGCCACAATTTTCTGTCCCTTGAAATACGATTTACTCTCGTTTCTCTTTCGTAAGTAATTGTGTAAAATCACTCCCGAAAAAAATAATATTGTTCCTAAAATTATACCGAACAGTAACTTATCAACTCCGCAAAATTTGTTGTAAGGATGTCCAATCATGCCTTTCCACCAAAGCGGGCCAACGATTATCAAATAATATCCGAGCGCGATTAGGATATTTCGAGCCGCTTTTTTCCAAAGCTCGGCTTTTTCCTTGCTCGCTGACGCTCGCAATTCCTCAAAGCCAAGCTTTAAATTTCTTTTTTTGAGCCAGTTGATAGTCCAAATGATAAGCGAAACCGCGAGTCCCCCGATCCAGAGGCCGGAAATTGTATCGTCAATTCCCAGCCACTGGGCCAATCCCACTCCGGCGCCGACCGCGACCGTGCAGACAGGGCAGACAGCAAGTGCTGAGTATAAAGGGTATGCAAATATTATAAATAAAATGCTTATTTGCAGTAATTTTCTGTTTAACATCATCGTGAACTAAAATCTAAAAACTAAAAGCGAAAAATTACAGCTAAAAACTAAAAGCTTTTAAATATTAGTTGTTGCTTTTAGCTTTTCGATTTTCGTTTTTAGATATCTGCATTGTATCCCATCCCCCCAATTTTTAAAAGGGCTTGACAAGGTATTGCGCGTATTTTGGGGTATGGTATAATGCCAACAGGAGTAAAGACTAACATAAAAAAATGAAAATCTCAAAAAAGCGGGGATTATTTGGCATAGGGCGAAGGTTTGTTTTTACCTTGGCTCTTTTTCTTTTGGTCTTCGCCGCCGCGAGCGTGGTGAAAATCCAGGCGGCCGGAAATGTCACCGGTTGGCTTTGGGGAGGAAGTGAGGATGCGAACATTGGCGGTTCCCTGAACACTTGGCCTCCGGATGGAAATGAAACGGGAGTAGGGGAGGTTCGTATGAGTGGGAAAACCCAAGACGGTCTCTATGAGTATGGAGTAAATATCCCATCGAGCGACGGTCCAATTACAGGAGGTAATAATTATGCATGGAGTGAAAATATTGGTTGGGTTGATTTTGATGGAGTAACCGTGGCTACTGCAGGGGACGAGAGAAGATTATCTGGCCAAGCAAGAATTATTGCTATTAGGGATGCAGGTGTGAATGCCGGTGGTTGGCAAGGCTGGATAAAGTTGGCGGCAGATGGAACAGGCGCAGGTTGTGCAGGAAGCAGTGATTATAGTAATAGCGACCGATGCAATTATGGCGTAAAAATAGACTCAAGCGGAAATTTTTCCGGCTATGGCTGGAACGGGGAAGAGGGTTTAGCTGTGACAGCAACTCAAAAAAATATGGCGAACGGATCAGGTTGGATTAATTTCAAGGCGAAATATGAAAAGCCGTGTACGCCTCTTTGCGGCAGTGCTGTTAGCCAGACTTTTTGTGCGGGCGATCCAGGTCCAAGTTCAAATCTTTGCGCGCCTGATCAAGGAACCCCGTCGGCAGTTAGCGGCTCGGGTCCCTGGAGCTGGACCTGCGATTGCGGAGGCTCTTCAGTGCCCTGTACCGCTGGCGTAACATCTCCTGAAGACGGACAATGCGGCACCGCCGATGGAGGATCTTTTTGCTCAAGCACTCCGACCGACGCGGAATTATGCGCAGGAGGAACACATCCTTCGGTTTCCTTGTTAGATTTTGATTCATACGAAGTAACATGGACTTGCACAGGAGTCTGCAGTACCGTAAATGACACCTGTTCCGCCAAGGGCAAAAAAGCCTGCGGCTGGATTGAAACGAATCCGTAAGAAAAGTTTGACTTTGAGGAATCCGCCGATGAGGCGGAGGAAAAAGTCGAACTTTGGAAAATTTATTCAGAAATCAATAAGTTAATCATTCTCTTACTTACATGAACCAAAAAAAGAAAAAACAAGCCATGTATTGGCTCAAAGTCGCTATTATCGGCATCGCCCTCGGCTTCGGGCTTCAATTTGTCCGCGCCTGGACCGAACCGACAACGGCTCCGCCCAACGGCAATGTCGGCGCGCCGATAAACACGGGGGCGAATGTCCAGGAAAAAGGAGATGCGACACATAACGGAGATATTTGCGTTTGGAACGGAGGCGTGAAGAAATGTTTAAGTGCTGCGGGTAGCAGCGGCGGAGGAACTTGTACTTGTTATTATCATTCGTATTTTGCGGGGCCCGGAGATAGTTGTGTTCATTATATAAATCGAGATTGCGGAGGAGGAGCTGTACGGCTTACTTGGTATCAGAATTATTTTGGTTGGACTAATGACTGGTGCAATGAGTTTGGAAACTTTTCTTTTCCCTGTAATCCATCATAATCCAATCTAATTATTTTATTTAAAAAAATGAACGAAAATTTTCAAAAAATTATTATCGCGGTAGTTGTTATGGCGGTTGTAGTAGTTGGATTCATTCTCTATAGACAGCAGAAAACGATAAGCAGTCTATCAAAAGCAATAGCAACGAATGAAAAAACAAGTTCTACAGGCAGTTTAGCAAATTTGGAAAGTATTTCAAAAAATGGTTCCGGGGCCAGCTTAGTTGAACAGCAAAAGAAAGGAATGGAGGACTCAACAATGTTTATTGCGGGTACTGTAGCCGCTGTATCCGAAAATACGATAACAGTTGAAGCTAATATGCCGGACTGGGATAAAATGAAAGAAATCGCTTCTTCGGCTAATTCGGCGGACAAACCTCGGAATGCCCCGACATACAAAAAAACATACAAGGTTTCCGTAAATAGCGAAACCCAGTTTATCATTGATAAGCTTGATAGCATAAAAGTTGGCAACACAATCCATATTACTTCCAAAGAATTGATTTACCAAACCGATAAGTTAACGGCCGTAAGTGTTATATCTCCGTTCGAAAAACCGAATTTATAATCGCTTTCCAGCATCGGATGTTAGGAATACGTTTCCGAAAGTTGAGCTTTTGGAAACCAAAAAGAGCGGGTGAAAAACCCGCTTTTTTTATTTAATCGTTTTTATAGACGTCCGACGTCTAAAGCTTCCCAACATCCGATGTTGGGATCGGATATCAAAGTCGGCAGTCTGGTAAATGTCACCGCCCTTGAATCTCCTTATGAAAAAGATGCTGTCACCGCGGAGAAAGTGAGTGTTATGGAGAGACAATGATAAGACCTCCTAATATTCAATATAGGAAAAGTATCGAGAAGAAAAAAGCGGGTGAAATCCTAGACATCGAATGTCTATGATGCCTACAACAAAAAAACAACCTCGACCTTGCATCGGGATTGTTTTGTAGATGCCGGACACCTACAAATTACTTCCTTTCCTCCAGCTTTACTTGTATCGTCTTTTCTTCGCCTTTGTGCCAGATTTTGAGGGAAATTGTGTCGCCGACATTGAATTTGGCGATTTGGTCGCTTAATTGGTGTTTTTCGTCAATTTTCGCGCCGTTTATTTCCAAAATGATGTCGTTTTCGACGATTCCCGCTTTGTCCGCCGGACTTCCGGGAACAACCGCAAAGTCAGTCACGCGTTCGCCGCGAAGAACCAGCGCGCCGTAGCCGTAAGGCAGATTGTTCGCTTTTTGAATTTCTTCCGTTACCGGCATATAGCGCACACCAAGATACGGCTGGACGATCTTTCCTTTCGTTTTCACGGACTCGATATCTTTTTAACTCTTCCGAAAGTTGAGCTTTCGGAATTAAAATTACGAGAACGGTTCTCGTAATTTTGGGGCGCTTCCTATCTCTATCGGGGTGTGGATAACTAAAATTGACATCGGCCTTCGGGGGGGGGTATCATAGAAACAGATACTTGCAAAAAGGCTTCGAAGGCCTAATATCTAATACCTTTGAATTACAAAACACCCCATTCTGTCATTCCCGCCCCGTATGCCGCTACGGGGTAAACTCCAGCGGGAATCCAGGGAATTAAGATAAAATCTGGATTCCGGCTCAAGGCCGGAATGACAAAAAAAGTGAATTTCGTAATTCAAAGTAATACATAACATTCAACATATGAAACCATCTTTTTTTCTTAAAACATTTCTTCCCGTTCTCTCGGCCATTATTTTGGTCGCCGGCATCGCCTACTCGGTCTGGATCGAGCCGACGGCCGCTCCGCCCGGCAACAATGTTGAGGCGCCGATTAATGTTGGCACTTCAACCCAATACAAATCCGGCGCTCTGGGTATTGGCGGCTTGCTTGCTGCCTATAGTGGCTTTTGGCTGAATAACAATGGCCAGGATGTAAGCGGCAAAGTTCTTACAGCTGATGCCAATGGTTTTGGAAGTTGGCAAGCACAAGCAGCGGGAGGGGGTGGCGGAGGTTGCTATGTTTCTTATTCCGGCGGTTGCCTTGCAGGTTTTACTAATAAAGGTTCCGCTGGTTCCTGGGGCTACTGTGCCTACAACGATACCCCTGCTACGATCACCATCCATTTTCGTCCGCCGGGGGGTGGTTGCCACAGCGGGTGGTCGACCGGCACTCTTGGTGAGGCGTTTGTGTGTTGCCAGTAATAAAGTTTTCTGGTATCTGAAACATCCGAAAGCTCAACTTTCGGATTTGGAGAAAAAAAATAGTCCTTCCTAACATTCGATATTGGGAAACAAAAATAGCTCTTTTTGAGAGCTATTTTTGTTTGGATTTAAACCTTCACGAGAACCGTTCTCGGACTAAGTCCGAGAACGGTTCTCGTGAGATAGCTTTAGCAATCCGAATCCTTTAAATGTTTCGGATTGCTAAATCGTTGCTTCTGTGGATAATTTTCGTTGAC